>ERZ1034949.588-NODE-588-length-22774-cov-5.940226_pt1 | contig 22774 bp, 26 predicted proteins | sample MGYA00520590_ERZ1034949 | MGnify/ENA primary metagenome ERZ1034949 (study PRJEB33766, sample SAMN09781752) | gut metagenome | biome: gut microbiome | host: Homo sapiens | place: Madagascar | study: EMG produced TPA metagenomics assembly of the PRJNA485056 data set...
CATTAAAGCACCGACACAAAATGCACCATCTTGGTTAATAACCATTTACAGCGGACGCAAAATTATTGCGTCCGCTTCCTTATTAACACAAAACCTAAACCTAATTTAAGCGCAAAAGCCACAAAAAAATCAAGTTCTTCTATAATAGAAGATAAGTATTTGCGCAATTTCAAATACCAATTTTTAGGTATTGCCAAAACACATAAACCCTCGTAATTTTGCAACCGAAAACAATGATAATCACAAGGTTGAAACATCAATTGAAATATAATAACAAAAAAAAGAATAACATGAAGAAAATTTTTACTCTTGCTTTAGCCACTCTGATGGCAGGTAATATGATGGCACAAATGCATGGCGTGTTGAACTTCGCAGGCGCATCTACCGCCAATGTTCTGAACCAGAATGTAGAAAACCCAAGCGACACCGTGAAGTTTGAAATGGTGAACGCTGCTTCTGGTAATATCACTCTTCCAAATATCACCAATGACAATTTCGTGATCTCCTCATTCACTATCGCAAATGTTGCATTCACAATGGGTGCCAACCATGTGGTAACTATGGCCGACCAGACATTCGCAACCAAAGTTATTGTTGGCGGCGAAGAAAAGAATATTACAGGTTCTTCGCTCAAAGGTACATACAACATGGCTGACAACTCCTTGACACTGAATCTCACATTCAAATATGGAGCAATGCCATTCGACATGACCTACAGCATCAAGGCATACTACATTAAGCCTGTGGCAAGCGCGATTACTGTCAACGTTGGCGGTGCATTCAATTATGCCAATGAAAACGTTAGCTATAGCGTGCGCAAGTATATCGACAACAATGTGCAAAAAGTGGATGTGGAAATTCCCACCTACACACTCGACAACACCGTGATGGGCAACCTCACACTCGGAACCTATACAGTGAAAGGTTTGACCTACGACGAGGAGAAGGGTGGATTCTACCGCGACTACAAGAATGACGGACTTAAATTCCACTTCACAGCCGAAACAGGCGGAAAAAAGACTATGGACGGCGACTATTCGTTCAACCCTGAGAAGAACAATAATATTCTTGTGAAATACAACGGCAACAAGGTGGAAGACATCGTCAACACTTTCCAAATGGGAGCCATGCCATTTGCTATTGTTACCAAATTCGACACAAATTCCTCAGGTATCACATCTGTCACAAACGATGAGAAAAGCAACAAGATAAACGACGGCAAAATCTACAACATCTATGGACAGGTAGTAGGTGAGGACTATAAGGGAATTGTAATAATTAACGGAAAGAAGTATCTTAAGAGATAAGGTATTATTGATGAAAAATATTTTTAAACTATTAGTTGCAGCGATGAGTGTTTCGGCACTCACCGCTTGCAACAATCTTTTTGACGATATTTACGATAAGCCTCAAGAAATTGTTCCTGCAAAAGGGCAGGTAATAATCGACGCAACAAGTTGGACAGATTGGTATTATGTGGACCTCAATCGCTTACATCAATTCACCCTTGAAGGCAACGAGGAAGCACTAATTAAAGCACAAACAGAGTTTGAAGCCTATCCTATTCCGATGGAGGCAACAGGCGATAGGGTTGACACACCGACTCCTGGAGAAGAAAACTCCACCATAACACAAGGTAAAAAATCAGGACAGTACATGTATTGGTTCGATGTGTTTGGCGCGGGTATAAAGAACAACACATTTTCCCACTTCACACCCACAGCCGAACAGGCAGCACCTGATGATTGGACTTTTGCCGTACATCGCAACAACGTTAGGACCAACGGTGGTGCTGTATTTGAAACCACATACACCTCAATGGCACAATTGCCAGAGAGTAGCGAAGCGTTCAAAAACATGAAGTTCGCCGAGGACGAATGGACTGAAAACGAAGTGTGGGACAGCCAAGAGCAGATGCATCTTGGTTACGTTCCCTCGCAAGGCATTGCCATAAACCGTGTGCTTTCATCGTGGTTAAGCATGGAAATTCCGCCTATGCCTCCGGCCTTCAGTCTGAACAACCATGTGTTTATATTGCGACTAAAGGACGGCACATATGCAGCTTTGCAACTTGAAAATTATCTCGCACCTAACGGCACAAAATGTTATCTTACAATCAATTATAAGTACCCCTATTAAGTTAGGTGACGCTTCTGAAAAGAATTATGAAGAAACAAATATTTTTCTCAACACTGATGGCAGTAGTCGCATGCCTATCGTCATCAGCACAGGATGCATACACTGACACAATCTACCGAAAGTTCGACCTCGACGAGGTGGTGGTGACTGGCACACGCACTCCTAAGTTTTTAAAAGACACCCCCATACAGACTCGTGTAATCAACGCAAAAGAGATTGCCCGACTCGATGCAACGAATGTGCAGGATCTCCTGCAGCAAGAACTGCCTGGGGTAGAATTCACTTATGCTATGAACCAACAGACTCACCTTAATTTCTCAGGTTTTGGCGGACAAGGAGTGCTCTTTCTCGTCGATGGCGAACGTCTTGCTGGTGAGACTATGGACGATGTGGATTTCACCCGATTGAGCATGGACAACGTGGAACGAATTGAAATAGTGAAGGGCGCGGCATCGGCTCTCTATGGAAGCAATGCCACAGGTGGTGTGATAAATATCATCACGAAGAAAAGCCAAAAACCTGTAACACTCAACGTGAACGCACGATATGCCAAGCACAATGAGCAGCGCTACGGTGGAACCTTCGGGCTGAATGGTAAGCATTGGAACAATATGTTCACAGTGAATTTCAACCGAATGGACAACTACGATGTGCACAGTGCGTCCAACCCGGTGACGCGCATTATCTCAACTGTGTATGGTGATAAGACCATCAATTTCAAGGATCAACTGGTGTGGAGTCCCAACAAGAACTTTCATCTTTCAGGACGGGCAGGATATTTCTTTCGCGAAACTGTGAGGTCAGCCGACCAGCCTGAGCGATACCGTGACTTCTCTGGCGGTCTTGGTATGCAATGGAACATTTCCGAACACGACGATTTTCAGGCGAGCTATGCGTTTGACCAATACGACAAATCGGACTATCAACGCATCACCAAGCTCGACATTCGCGACTACAGTAATGTGCAAAACTCTCTACGACTGCTCTACAACCACAGGTTCGATAGGGGAGATGTGCTCACCATCGGTTCCGACTTTATGCACGACTATCTCTACAACACTAACTTGGAGAACGAAACGCGTAACCAAAACTCTTGGGACTTGTTTGGACAATACGACTGGCGTATTTCCGAGCAATGGGAGGCTGTGGGTGCCGTGCGTTATGACTATTTCTCAGATGGTAAGGAGTCGCACGTTACGCCAAAACTCAATGTCTGCTACAAACCTATCTACAATCTCTCAATTCGTGCGGGATATGGTATGGGATTCAGAGCACCAACTCTGAAGGAGAAGTATTATAATTTCGATATGGCGGGCATCTGGATTGTTGAGGGCAATGCTAATCTAAAATCGGAAGTGAGTCACAATTTCAATCTCTCCGCTGAATACACAAAAGGGCACTACAACCTCACAGGTTCAGTATATTATAATAAGGTTAAGAATAAACTCGCAACTTCGACTCCATACTTCAAGACGCCCAACGACAAACTGCCATATTTGCCCTACGCCAACCTCGACGATTATAGCGTTTGTGGTGGTGAAATTGGAGCGCAGGCAAAGTGGAACAATGGTTTCGGAGCACGACTGACTTATGCATACACTAAGGAACAGCTTGCAAAGGACAAGGATGGGCACACCATCAACAACCAGTATATACCAGCACGTGAACATGCACTTAACGCTCGCGTGGATTTCGACAAGCAGCTCAGTAAAAAATATGGGTTGAACATTGCGCTTCAAGGTCGTGTACTTTCTGGAATGGAAAATGTGGAATACAAGGACTACTACGACGTGAGCAAAGGAACTATCACTGTGGAATATCCTGCCTACACTATTTGGAAACTCTCGGTCGTGCAGCGTGTGGGTAATGCGGTTAAGGTAACTGCGGCTCTCGATAATGTATTCGGATATAAACCCAAATATTATTATCTCAATAGTCCAATAACCGACGGTGTCAATTTTCAGATTGGCATGTCGATAGATATAGATAAATTATTTTAAACACTTTAATGTTATATACGATTATGAAATCAAATTGGTGGAAAGCAATAGCATCGTTTCTTTTGGTACTTTTTACAATGCCTTTAGGACATGCATTGATGATGATAATGGAAAAGACAATGACACCTGAGGCGTTGCACTATTCGGCATTCTTTATGGGGTTGGTTGGTCTGTTAATTGTAATTGCTGGCGTGTTTGTTAAAGGTGACACTAAACAGACGCTATTCGGATTAATCGGAGGTCTGCTATTCTGGACTGGATGGGTGGAGTTTCTATTTCAATACTACGCTACTCGATGGGGCACACAACCCGAAATTGAGAATGGCGAGATTGTGACAAAACCCGAATATCTCATCTTGCCTGCGACCTTTGGCATGTGGATGATGGTGATGACTCTTTACATTTTCTCTACTAAAAACGGTTGCAACTTCATTAACTGGTGGCAACGAACACTGTTTCGCTCACGCAAAAACGAAATTGCGGCACGTCCTATGACACACCACACAAGCATCGTCACATTCATGGAGATAAACATGATTTTGTGGTCAAGTTACTTGCTCTTGATGTTCTGCTACGACAAAAACTTCCTTGGCGATCACCATCCTGTTACAAGTATCGTGGCTGCGGCATGTCTGCTCGGTAGCATTTTCATTTTCAAGAAGCAACTGAAACTGTCGGCGTGGGGTGCCAACATACGCATGGCTATAGCTACGGTTGTAGTTTTCTGGGTGCCGGTAGAAGTGCTCGGCCGTCTTGACTTCTTCCATGAGTTTTGGGTTGAGCCTCAAGAATATGCCACACAGATGATTTGCATTCTCGCATCATTCATTGTGCTGCTGGGGTATATTGTAGTTTCTGCAAGAAAGAAAAAAGCAAAAAAAGAATAATTGATGAAGAAAGGCACTTGGAGAAAGCACCATAAATGGCTAGGGCTCGGCATGACGTTTTTCTTGCTGATGTTTTGCGTGTCGGGCATTCTGCTTAATCACCGTCAACTTATCAAGGAGGTGAACGTGAGCAGGAAGTATCTGCCCAGCCGTTATGAGTTCAAAAATTGGAATGGCGGACTGCTGAGAGGCACTCTCGACATTGGTAACACATCCACATTTGTTTCTCACCAAATTACTGACTCGAACCACGCCGTCCTGCTATATGGCAACGGCGGCATCTGGCTCACAGACTCCAAGGCCTCATTCTTCAAAGATTTCAACAAAGGACTGCCCACAGGTGCAGACTTACGCCAAATCAGGAATGTAGTGAATATTGAAAGTGTCGGATATGGTAGCAACTTATTTGCCGTATCTCCGTTCGCCCTTTATCGCTACGGCAATCATGGGGCATGGGAAGATATAAAGATGCCATTAGGCGAAAACGAGAAGTTCACCGACATTACTTGCCATGGCGACACGCTTGTGGTGCTGAGCCGTTCGTTCATATACACTTCTCTTCCTCCCTACGATTCATTCTCGCGAATTGAAATTCACGCACCAAGCGATTACGACGGCAAGGTTTCGGCGTTTCGCACGGTATGGTTGCTGCACAGCGGCGAATTTTTCGGTACGGTTGGAAAACTCGTTGTCGATGCCATAGCCGTTGTTCTTGTATTGCTGTGCATCACAGGAATTGTTTTTTGGATTAGACCAAAACATAAATTTTGGCTAAAAAATTCGCTCAGACTACACAACAGCATAGGGCGATACACCATTGTCCTTACACTACTGGTAGCCATTACTGGTTGGTGCCTACGTCCACCAGTGATGATTCCATTGGCACTGAACAAAATTCCTGAAATTTCTGGCACTTCCCTCAAAAGCCCAAATGCATGGAACGACAAACTGCGCATGGTTGCCTACGATGACACGTGCCACGACTGGCTTCTATCGACCTCAGAGGGTTTTTATTCCCTGAATTTGCAGCAGAGGACAGCAAAGAAGATTGACTCAGCCCCACCTGTAAGCGTGATGGGGTTGAATGTGTTGCAAAAAGATGATGCTGGCAGATGGCTTTGTGGCTCTTTCAGCGGATTGTTTATCTGGGATAGACAGCACCATACTTCCACCGACTATTTCACTGGAAAGCCAGCACCGAAGCGCCAAGGACCGCCCTTCGGCAAGAAAGCAATTGCTGGCATGAGTCAAGACTTCTCATCGCCCGTGATAGTGGAATATGACGAAGGCTCATCATTTGCCACTCAACCAACAGAGATGAACCAACTCCCTATGTCGCTTTGGAATGTGGCACTTGAAGTGCACAGTGGAAGAATATTCATCGGCTCCATAGCCACATATATTTTCATCTTCGTGATGGGCTTCCTCGCCATCTGGTGCCTATGGTCAGGCTATCGCATCAAAATTAAGCGTCCTTGACACAACCCCAAGTATTTATCCAAAAGCCATGTTTTACTTTCGAAGCAGCTTCTATATAAAACCATTATCAACCTTTTTAGTGTTTACACATCACTTTTCAAGAATTATTTTTGCGAAGAGTTCGTTGAAATAATATTAGAGGCTTTTAGCATGTTCAGGTGTTTCAGGTGTTTCAGGTGTTTCAGGTGTTTCAGGTGCTTCCTTTTTGTGAAAATTTGTGCTAATTTGTGGCTGTTCAAAAGTTTTAATCTGTGGTTTCCGACAATATCATCTGCATTAATTCTTCGTTAGCTTTATTGTTCACCGATGAGCTCCTCACTTCCGACAGATAGTCGAGTGTTGCGGAACATTCGCCTGTAATATCCACCCCAATCACTTCCTCGTGAGCATAGATAATGCGAAGCACGGCTTGAAGTTGAAGCAGTGTCATATCACCATTGGTCCAGTCCGTAACGGCATCTTGATTCCTAAGCACATCCTTGTCTATTGAAATGTAAACAGGTTCATGAATCAGTTTACCCGCCTTTGATGGCCATGCTTGATGGTGGTCAATTTCGGCTTGACTGTAAAACACCACCTTCTCTCTCAAGTGTGTAGGCACTTCATGTATCAACTTGTCAGACGCTCCAACAATGATGATATTTTTCACATAAGGATTATTCTCAAGCACATCAGTCACCCAGCCTCCACAAGAAACCATGCCCTCCCATTGCGGACGCTGCATATCGGGGTGGTGGTCAAGAACGATCAAAGAAAACGGTTCTTGCAGCCTCGACACCCAATATTCCGTAAGATAATGATAATCGCCCGAATCAATGAAATGAAGAGCCTTGGCAGGGTAGGGCGCAAGTGTTTTTCGCAACGCATTCCTTCCATCCGCATCACAATAGCAGTCCACACCATTCAGCCCCCTGCAATCAACATGCACAATCTCCCTCTCCGATGCAAACGACTCAAAATCATACACACCCGAAAAATCGACCACAATAATATCCATCACATTTTTCATACAGCAAATTTATAAAAATCAAATCAATTGCCAATAAAAAACCCACATTTCCTCCCATTAAATCCCACCCCCTTTACAAACCCAATCATTCTTTAGAAACCCAATCATTTCATTTCCCTGTGAATATCACCCCAACAAAAACAGTTTAGGCTGTAACCCTTGATTTTACAAGGAATTACAGCCTAACTGACTTATTTCTCTAATAATGGTTGTATAACCTTATTATTCCTCCACTGCCTGCGCCTCGGAGCAATGGTGGTGTGGGTGAGGGAGTTAGGTGGGATGCTCTAAACAAACTCTAAACATTTTCGGGGGTGGCGTGCTATTTTCGGGTGTCGAGCAGGACGGTGATGAGCCGCTCCTTCTCGGCAAGCAGTGCTTCGAGAGAAGCCACCTTTTGCTGAAGGATGGCATCGCCGGCGTTGGTGGTGATGTGGTGTGCAACAGTGTTGTTGCCATTGACTGCAACACAACCGTCACCATTCGCAACAGCATCTGATGACTTTTCGCCATAAATTGAAGATATAGTAACATTAAGAACTTTGGCAATCCTTTCTAACAAACTTGTTTTAACATCAGCAGATGACAACATTTGATTGAAAGATTGTTGAGAAATTTTCAGTTGTCTCGCAACCTCTGATTGAGAGACTTTTTTCTTAAAAAGAAATTCCTTAAGTGCTTCTCCAGTCATTACAATATTTATATTGTTAATTATTATTAAAACGCAATCGAAACAACAATATACCTATTGTTATCACAATATATTCATTTATCTTTGCATTAAATTCAATGTAGTTACAATGCAACTCACTTGAATTAAATGGTTTAAAGTTAAACATTTTAAATGAAATAGAAGATAAAATCATGGAAAAAAATCTAAAAATCGGAGTTATGCGTGTCATTCGCGAGACTCAAGTTAACACTCCCGAAAGCCTTCTCACAATCACACCAGGAACTAAAGTAGAAATCTCGTGCGTCGATTTTTCACCCTACGGCACGGTAAAGAGCGCAGCATCACGCATCAACGCTCGTGCTGGATTTACAGAGTTTGAAGTCGCTACTCCTGATAACGGAGCAACAATCGTCATCAAACGCAACGCAAATTAAAGCGCAACTCTCATGAAAAGACAGATTACGCCCTGCAAGGGCTGTGAGCTGGCAAGGAATCAAATCAACGGCGTGTACTGCACATGGCTCAAAAGATATGTGCAGCACGTGAAGGAAAAACCCTGTAAAACTGAGAAAAAATGACTACAAGAAAACAAAACTACAACGAGGAATTCGAGGATGTGGACGAATTCAAAATCGCCATCGACGGAATCAAGGACGACATCAAAAACAGCGACTGGAGAGGAAAGGCTCTGCTGGCTTACTTCGCAATCAGCTGCGTGGCCGCGTTCCTCGTGTGCTGCTCGGCAAGCCCGCTGGCAATGACGCTCGGCATCGCCAACATGGTGGTAACGACAAGGGCGTGCCGCCGTAGGTTCAACTGCTTCCGCAACTGAAGGAAAGGAGGAGGAAAGTGGTGCTGATGAAGTTTGCCGACAGGCTGGTGAGCTACGAGCAGTTTATTAACGACCTTGCCGCACGGCTGGTGTATCTGCTCAAGTGCGACGCCGATGACCCCGAATTCGTCTGCCAGCGCAAGGCGTTCGCCATGTTCGGACGAAGGAACGTGGAGCGGTGGCGACAGCAGGGGCTGGCGAGCGCGCACAAGCGAGTGGGCAAGGTGGAGTATCTCACCGCAGAACTGCGACTGCTACAGCGCAGGGAGCAGGACTATTTCAAGAACAAGAACAACAAACAAAAATAACAAAACTACATGATGACAACAGAAATTTTCGACGATCTGCTGATGGTGGCGTACATCATCGGCTGTGTGGTAAACGCCGTGGTAATGGCGTGCTTCTATCTAAGCCTCGAACGCGACAGCTCACTGCTGCGTATGCCCAAGTGGTTCCACGCCGTGGCAGTGGCAGTGTGCGTGGCATTCTCTTTCGTGGCGTGGATCCTGGTGATAGTGGCACGCCTGGCCGACAAACTGGTGAAGAAATACGAGAAGAAGAAGGAGGACAGGTGCAAGTGCGAAGATGAGAAGGAAAGGTTGCATATACAGTGAAATCACCAACGCTGGCCCATCAACGCTCGGTCGTGGCGTAAGAGGCACAAACAAGCGCATCATGAAGTCACGATGGGTTGGGGAGATAATGGTTCACAGAAAGCGATACCGTTTCCGCTCAACGAACTACGACAACGTGAGATGGTGGTTAAACACAATGATTGAGAAATACAGCTGACAATGGCAACAACAATAAAAAAAGGTAAAATGAACAAACGAAGCATATTGACATCTGAAAGGCAAGAACTGTTTTGCTCCTATGTCGCTCAAGTGACAGCAAAAGGCTCTGGCTTCTATGACCGGAAGATTGGCTATGTGTTCTCTTTCTTGCAGGATGCGGAGGAAATCAGCAAGAAAGGCTACAAGAAATACTACGAAGACCATGCAGCGGAACTTGTCCTCGTCGAGAATCAAAAAACCGCAGTGAGGGATTTCCTGTATTTCTGTGGCGTGCAAATCAGTGGCCAAAGGAGACGGGCGAAAACGAAAGCACTTGAGAAGCGAACCGCACTCGACAAAAAAGCACAGGAAATCCTCAACGGCTTTTCCGCATGAAACAGGAACTGAAAATCGACAACAGAAATTATGAAGAAGATGAAGCAGAAGAATAGGTTTTGGGTGGCGCGCGACAAGGACGGCGCACTTTGGCTCTACAAGGAGAAGCCTGAGAGAAGTGAGAAGGCTGGCGTGTTCTTCGCAAGGAAAAACGGCAACGTGAGCCTGGGCATGGAACTGCTCGACGAGAGAATGTTCGGGGAACTCGAATGGGAGGACGAGCCCATGGAGGTGGAAATGAAGCCAACAACACGGAAGAAATGACTGAGAGCGTCCCAAAGTGCGACCCACTGGGCGTGTACAGCGTGAAGCGTACATGCGCCGTGCTGGAGGTGTGCAAGAAAACACTTCAGAAGTACAGACGGCAGGGTATCATCGCACCCATTAACAACAACCCAAAAAGATACAAATACACAGGACAGTCAATAATCGACTGCTGGGAAAAGGTGAAACACTTATGATAGCCAATGTTACAATAGACAAGGTGAGGGAACTTCCTATCGTGGAAGTGCTCTCACACTTCGTGCAAGTGAAGAGGCAGGGCGCAAGCTATGTGTGCTGCTGCCCTTTCCACGGCGAGAAAACGCCGTCGCTCAACATTTCGCCGGCAAAGAACCTGTGGCACTGCTTCGGATGTGGCAAGGGCGGCGACGCTATCGCTTTCGTGATGGAACTTCAGGGCATCGACTTCCAGGAGGCGGTGACGGAGATTGCGAAGCGGAGCGGCGTGCCGGTGGAATATGTGAAAGCGGAAAAGAGCGAGGAACAACAGCAAGAGGATAAACGCCGGGAGGCTATGCTTGTGGCTCTCGCACAGGTGCAGGAGTTCTTCATCGCACAGATGGAGAGCGGCACGGAGGAAGGCGAGAGGGCGAGGGCATACGCTTACGGACGGTGGCCTCTCTCCTTCTGCCAGAAGGTGGGCATCGGCTACGCTCCGAAAAACGGCAGAACGCTGATGCAGTACTGCCAGCAGAAGGCAATCCCAACCGACGCGCTGATGGAGGTGGGTCTGCTGAAGAATGGAGAGGACGGCCACGCATACGCTCTGCTGCGTGAGCGTGTGACAATCCCCATCTACAGCAGGACGAACAAGATTATAGGCTTCACGGCAAGAGCCATCGGCGAGAGCAAGGTGAAGTATCTCAACCTGCCGAACTCTCCAGTGTTCAACAAGAGCGCGGCGGTGTTCGGCATCAACGTGGCGGCACGCAAGGCAAGGGAAATGGGATTCCTCATTCTGGTGGAGGGCGCGCCCGATGTGCTGCGCCTCCAGTCGCTGGGGCTGGGCAACGCTGTGGCGACACTCGGCACGACGTGGACGGCGGAACACTTCGACACGCTGGAGCGCATCACAAAATCGCTCTGCTTCGTCCCCGACAGCGACACGCCTAAGAATGGCGACACGTTCGGGGCTGGATTCCTCGCCGTGATGAGAAACGGAGCGGAAGCCATGCGCAGAGGATTCGACGTGACGGTGCGTGAACTGCCGATGGGAACCGACGCTGAAGGCAACGCCACAAAGAACGATGCCGACAGCTTCATCAACACGCCCGACACGTTCTATCAGCTGGAGGAAAGGCACTTTGCGGTGTGGCTGGCGGAGAAGCGCTTCGCCAGCGCATCGACGCTCCTTCAGAAGCGAGAGGCGGTGAACGAGGTGGCGCAGCTGCTCTCGCACATCGAGGACAGGCTGTTGCTCGACGAGTGCACGGAACAGCTGGCGAAGGTGTACGGCAAGCCGAGGATGTGGCGCGACGCCGCCATGAACGCCAGGGCGGAGAGAGAGGGAAAGGACAGGCAGGTGGCGCAGGTGGAGAATGTGGAGCCTACGCTGAAGGAACTGCTGAAGAAGTTCAACCTTTATATCCGCAACAACATGTACTTCTCGGCAGCCGAGGAACAGCCCACAAGGCTCTCGAACTTTATACTCGAACCGATGTACCATATCAAGGACGACTGCAACGGCACTCGTATCTTCAAGATGCGCAACGAGTACAACGTGGAGGAGGTGGTGGAGTTCAGAGAGGCGGAACTGGTGTCGCTCACCAACTTCCAGCAGAAGGTGGGCAGCCTCGGCAACTTCATCTGGAAAGCGAAAATCGACAAGCTGAACGTGGTGAAGGAACTGCTCTACACGCTCACCGACACGGCGGAACTGGTGAAGCAGATGGGATGGGACGCGGTGAACGGTTTCTACACGTTCGGCAACGGCATCCTCAAAGACGGCGAGTTTCTGAAGGTGGACAACCTCGGCATCGTGCGCATCGACGCGGCACACAAATACTACATTCCTGCCACTTCGGTGATGTACCGACACAATCCCGCCATCTTCCAGTTCGAGCGACTGTTCACACACGAGAGCCGTAGCGCAATCACGCTTTACGACTTTTCGCAGAAGGTGGTGGACGTGTTCGGCGACAACGGCAAAATAGGGCTGTGCTTCCTTTTCGCCTCGCTGTTCCGCGACATCATCTATCCCATCAAGAACTGCTTCCCAATTCTCAACCTTTTCGGCCTGAAGGGCACTGGCAAGACTTCTCTCGCCACTACACTGCAATCTTTCTTCATTCACGGCATCGACCCGCCGAGCATCGCCGTTACTTCCATCCCCTCGATGAACGACCGGGTGTCGCAGGTCACTAACGCAATGGTGGTGTTCGACGAGTACAAGAATGACATCGACGAACGCAAAATCGCATACCTGAAAGCGCTGTGGGGCGGCACTGGACAAGTGAAGAAGAATATGAACGGCGACGGAAAGGCGGCTCACACGGTGGTGACTGCCGCAGTGTGCATCTGCGGACAGGACTTGCCCACGCGCGACATCGCACTATACAGCCGTGTGATTCACCTCACCTTCTCACGCCCATCGTTCACGCAGGAGGAAAGGCGAAGATACGACGACCTGAAGGACATCGGCAACAGAGGTAACACGCACCTCGCCATCGAGGTGCTCAACCAGCGCAAAGTAATGGAGAGCGGCTTCAAGGCGAACTACTCGCTGGTGAGAAAGGAACTGTCCAACGAACTGGAGAACGAGGAGATCGAGGACCGCGTGCTGGACAACTGGGTGGTGCCACTCGCCACGTTCCGAACGCTGGAATCGGCACTCCGTCTGCCATTCACCTACACGGAACTGTTCGACATCACGCTCGCCGGCATTCGCTATCAGAACGAGGGATGCAAGAAGAACACGGAAATGGCGGAGTTCTGGGAGGTCATCGACTCGCTACACTCGCAAGGCCGCATCATCGAGAAGGCACACTTCAGAATCAAGTATCTCACCGAATTCCGCGCCATCGGCAGAAGCGAGGCGGTGAGGTTCGCAAAGGCGAAGCCGGTGCTCTTCCTGAACGCGCCGGCGGTGTCGTCGCTGTACTCAGGAAGAATCCCAGGTGGCGTGACCGGGGCGAGGACAAACAACTGGGGAACGGTGATAACTTATCTGAAGGTACAGCCGTCGTTCCTCGGACTGAAGCAGGACCGATTCAACCTGCTGCTGCCTAACGGAACGTTCGACTACAGCATCGAGAACGAGGGAGGAAACACAGTGAGGAAGATGAAGGTCAACCGGCCAAAGGCGCTATGCTTCGACTACGAGATGCTGAAGGAGAAATATTCACTCAACCTCGAGACTTCCTCAATGCGCGAGAGCGAGATGGACGACGAGGACGAGACAACGGCAGCACAACAGCAGGCAGCGCAACAGCACGACGAAATCCCTTTCTGACAAACTACACACTATATATGGATATATGACTTCGGGCGAACAACCCGAAGTTTTTTTTTAGAGAAAAAACACCAAAAATATGAAGTCGACTATTTTGCGTTGACAGCGTTGACAGCGTTGACATTGTTCATTGTCAGAAACTTATGCGAAAAATTGGCGTTGACAAACGTTGACAAAGGTTGACACTTTTCACAAAAATCGGAAAATCCATAGCCAAACGTTGACACTTGACTATATATCTATTTTTTATTAAAAAAGATAAGTAATTGTATATCAACAGCTCACACACGCCATTCTGGCAAGTGTCAACGTGTCAACGCTGTCAACCCTTTTTTATATGGCTTCCTCAGACTGCAATTTTTTTCTCGGCGCTTTTTTCGGGCTTCGCTCTGCCGTGTCGCCCATTATCGCCCTACAAAAATAGGCAAAGCCACTCATTTTCAGTAACTTTGTACAATAAGCCACTCTTCGATGAACGTATATATTGACCTTGACCCTTACCTCGCACAATGGTTCGTGCACGAACAGGGCGGATGCTCGCCAGTGCATCTGCTCCGTGGCAGCATCGAAAGGTGCGTGCTTGAACAGTTCCTGCAACGCCAGCCAGAGGGCGAGCCGGTGCAGACATATCACGAGGGATGCGTGCCTATCGTAATACCGCAGTTCAAGCACCGTCCGCCTGAAACTTACTGCTATCTGCCACCGAAAGCGCACGAACTGATGGTGAGCGTCATCCGTGGACGCTTCGACATCGATATGTGGACTTCACTCAATCGCTTCGTCTCGGTGGTCGGAAGAATCGACGAGATGATATACGCTTTCATGGAGGCGCACGGCATCGAACCTACCGACACGAACTGGAACGCAATCGCTAAACGCTATCAACGGAAGCGCAACAGCTACAAGGCGTATGAACGAGTGAAAAAAAACCGCAAAAATCAACAGGAATTCAAGGCCTGAAAATATCGGTGATACGATTGATGCGATTGATGCGATTGATACGATAAAACAACACGATATGAGAACTTGTGTACACTTGATTCCGGGTATCGCTTTCGTCGGCTGGGTGGATGCCGACAAACTCACGCCCGACATCACTCTCCGTGGCATCGCGCACATGCCCGTGCCGGTGCTTACGGAAATCACGGAGATTACTGTCTTCGATGACGCGAAATGCGAGTGCGTCACAAATGTAGAGGGCGCTTCCACGATAGATACCGCTTCGCTGAAGTTCACCTCCGACGACTCCGTGCCGAAGGATAGGCACATCGCGTTCGTGGTCACCGACCACAACGGCAAATCCTACATCATCGGGGCGCGTGAGGCTCCTTATCCTATCGTGAAGCGCACTCGAATGATGGGGGTGAGGGGCGGCGACAGCGCAGTGACGGAGTACGACATATCGCACACCGCCATTCGCTCGCTCATCGAATGCGACATTTAGTTGAACTTTTCTGGTTATAATAATAAGTTAATTAGTTTTCTTAGTAGTTTTTTTAAGTTAGTGACAAATTAAAAACAAAACTCCAAATCTCATAATTGATTTAAGTTTGAAGGTTACGTCGGGTCGCCAGTTCGGGAGGAATAGGCGACCTTTTTCTTGGACATATCTTGCACTTTCCTGGACATGCCAACACGCGGAAATGTTTTCGCCCTTTTATTCGCACTTTCGGTTTTGGTGGCATATTCTTTCGTGAGAAGTGGCGTTGAAAGATGCTTGAAACCTTTTTTCGTCTTTTCCTGCACATATATATGGTGATAAATTCGTGCAAATCTTTTTTTTCGATATGGCAAAAAACAAATATCATCTGCATCTGAAGGGATTCGTGGGAGGCGATGACTTCAATTGCGACTATGTGGACTACATACTCGACAAGTACAGCTCCACACAGGTGAACGTGCTCATCGACTCGCTCGGCGGAAGTCTCGCCAGCGCGCTCTCCATCGCATCAGCGTTCGCGCGACACGGCAATGTGAGCGTACACTTCACCGGCATGAACGCTTCGGCGGCAACTATCGCATCGCTCGGCGCAGCGCACATCTCTATCGACAAGTGCGCCATGTATCTTGCACACAAGTGCTCGACGGAATTCTTCGAATGGGGCTCGCTCAATGCCGACCAGTTCCGCACGCTCATCGGCGACTGCGCCCAACTCGCCGACAACCTCGACAAGATGGACGCGAACATCGCTTCTATGTATGCGGACAAGTGCAAGAAGAATACGCAACAACTGCTCGACCTGATGAAGGTGGGTGGATGGCTGACAGCGCAGGAGGCTCTAGAATGGGGATTCGTGGACGAGGTTACGGAAATGGACGGTGAAAGCGCACCACGCCTCACTAACGCGGTGGCTTCGGCAATGGCCTCGGTCGGTATGCCGGTGCCTAATCTGCCAGTGGTGGAGAAGGAATCGGTGCTCTCGGTGTTCTTCGACCGTCTGAACGATTTTTTCGCAAGCAAAACCAAAAAAATAAATGAAATGAAAAAGACATTTAAGACGATTTGCGCTCTGCTCGCCGTGGACGCTCTCACGCTCAACGACGGCAACGCACAACTCAATGACGCGCAGCTCTCGACTATCGAGGATGCTCTATCGCAGAAGGACAGCACTATAGCAGAGCTTGAGGCTCAAATCGATGAACTGAAGATGGCTCCGGCCGCCACCACGCAAAAGGTGGTCGACGAGGGCAAACAAAACGCTCCATCAACCGGGAAGAGCGGATTCGAACTGTACTGCGAGAACTACAACGCCGCAAGAAAACTCTACAACGAAGTGTAATTAATCCATTTATTCATCTTTACAAATATGGCTGGAAAATTAAAATTCTCTCCTGAAGACTTTCAGAACGCGGCTATCAAGTACCGCTCTGAATTGCTGATGCTCCCTATCATCGGCTGTCAAGACACGTTGCAGTACATGACTGCACGCCCGGGCATCCGATACAAGGAACGTGTGGGAACCGTGAGCGGCGACGCACAGTTCGCTCCATACAAGCCCACAAGAGCCTCTGACTTCAATCTCAACGTTGACTACCGTGAACTCGAAACTTTCTTCGGCTCGGTGGTGTCGGACTTCGAACCTAACTCCGCTGTCTCTACACTGCTCGGTACTGGAGCAACTAAAGGCGACGGACAAATCTCTACGCCAACTGCGAAAAGCGTGCTCGCGCTTATTGCCAAAAGTCTCTCGGAACATCTTAACGATGCTATCTGGAACGGTGTGCGCAACGCTACTGGCGACACTTCTAAGGACCTGTTCAACGGCTTCGACACTATCACGCAGTCGGAAATCACTGCGCAGAATATCTCCGCTGAGAAGGGCAACTACTTGAAGCTCACCGAGGACATCACCGCCGCCAACGCCGTTGACGTGGCGAAGAAAATCCTCTTCTCGCTCGACCCTCGCTTGCGCTCGCAAGAACTGTTCCTCTACTGCTCGCAGGACTTCGTGGACAAGTACAACGAAGGATATCTGCTCTCGCACGGTGGAATCCCTTACAACACTGAATACGGTCAGACCGCCGTGGAGGGCTCGAACGGCAAGCTGAAGCTTGTGCCGCTCTACAACAAGGCGGACTCTAAGTTTATGCATGTCACCACCAAGAGCAACATGCTCGTCGGTTTCGACCAGATGGGCGACATCGAGAATGTGATGGTGAAGGAATACAAACCTTTCATCCTCTCATACATCGCCACTATGTTCTTCGGCGTGCAGTTCGAGAGCATCGACAAGCGTCGATTCAAGGTTATCGAATTGAAAACTGAATAATATCTATCGTAATGGCTACTAATTGTACATCAATTCAAAAATCGCTCGCGTGGTGCCAGGGAACGCCTGAACTGCCAGGCGTGAAGCGTAGAATCTACTACATCGCTAAAAGCGCAATCGTGCAGTACCCTACGCTCCCACGCGACGAAAACGGCCGCCCAACTGCGGCTGTGCTCACAGGCGCGTTCACGCTGCTCACAGAGCAGAAGTGGAAATACATCGACATTCTCCCTGAGAAGTCTCAGCTCACAAGCGAGGCGCAGGGCGAACTACCAAGCCAGACACAACTGAACAAGCTCACGGCTGTTCACCCTGGAGTGGGAAGCGACGCTTCGGCGGCCGCCGCATACATCAACAACTCGGATAACGTGTTTATCGTGGAGGACATGAAGGGCAACTTCCGTGTGCTGGGCAACGACAAGTGGCAAACCAAGTCGACAGTCGCACAAGACCTCGGACAGGGTGCTACTGGCACTACTTCCACAACTATCAGCGTGGAGGCCACTGACGAGGTGCCTGCACCTTTCTATGTGGGCACTATCGACACGGAGGACGGCGAAATCGACTGCTCGAACAAACCTGCTGCTAAAGTGTAATAATTCCTGAGTTTCCGATGCGAAGGAGTGCTGCCAAAGGGGAATGCAAGGATTTGGAGGCGTTGCTGGATGACATCAACGTGCCAAATCTTGAGATCCCTGACTTTGGCGACACTCCTTCTATACATAAGGACATTTTCGAGGAACGGAAGTTCAAGGCGTGGAAACAGGCCGACACGGCGGAGGCGAGGTGCGACTTCGCTCCACACAAACTGAAAATCGCCAACCGTGGAGGTGTGCTTTCCATCACGCTGTGGAAGAAGTCGGTCTATGGGCGCACGCTGTCGGACATCAAGGCGGACGACAAGATGGTGCCGTTTTTCGCCGACAGCATCACACCGGTGATCCGCTCGGTGCTGGGGCAGTTCCTCTCGCCCGAACAGTGGGCGGTGGTGACTACGCCGAAGCGACGGCACAAGGTGAGGAACTTCGGCACAATGATAGCACAGGGCATCGCACGGCAAATGGGACTGCCGTTCTACGAGGACTGCGCAATCGCGCACTCGAAACATCGGGTGGGCGCGGTGTTCTCGCCGAACAACATCCCGACACAAAGCCACATCATCGTGAATGACGATTTCGTGACAACTGGGCAAACGCTGGTGTCGATGCGGAATCTGCTCGTTCCTCTCGGCAAGAACTGCGTGTTCTTCGCCGGCATCAACAATAAACTATAAAAATATGGACAACAAATTTACTGAACTGATGAAGCACTGGCTGGAATCGCCAGCCGAGGAACGCGACTACGCGGTGGGGGCACTCTATCTGCTTAGACTCACAGGAAATCAGATTATGTACCGTAATCTGGTGGCCAACCCGAAATCCAAGGCGGAGTTCATCGAGTACCAGCTTCAGAAATACTACAATTTCAGGGTGCAGAACCTGACACACGAGCAGGTGGAGATGATGCAGCAGCAGGTGGACGATATCGTGCAAAACGATATCCCGCTCGCTGCACAGGCCGATGAGCACAAGCGGGGGAAACGTGACGACCACGAGTGCCTGCCTGACAACATCAAGGCTAAATATGTGGAGAATCTCTCTATCTTGCAGCGGATGCGTGAGGTGCACTTGCAACTGCGCTCGCTGTCGCTGGCTTCCTCGCCATGCCCCGACTCGGAGCGTTATCCGTTCCTGAAGGAACTGATTGCGCTCGACAAGAAACTTCACCGCAATTGGGAGGAGTACGACCATTTCGTGCCGGTCGCTGAAAGCAAAAAGGATAAGGCCGCCAAATGAAACGCTCTACGGACATCAAAGAGCTGCTGGAGCCGCTGAAAAATACCCCCCCCCGTCAACCAGGCGTACCTCTCCAGCGCACTACAGATGGCGGATGTGCTGGAGTGGATTCTTGAACAGGTGGGCGTAGCGGAGATTTGGCAGACTTCTTTCTCCATTTCAGAGGAGTTCCTCAGAAGGCTCTATTTCATCTGCCGGGACAAGAGGGTGAGCCGTATCAGTCTTGTGCTCGACCACAAGGCGACTAACAAGACACAGAAACTCTGGGCTTTCATCTCGCAGGTGATCGAGAACACTTACCTCGCCGACAATCACAGCAAAATCCTGCTGGTGCGCTCGCAAGGCGGTGACACGGTGTCGGTGGTGACTTCTCAGAACCTGACGCGGGGAAATCGGGCGGAATGCGCGTTCATCAGCACCGACCCGAATATATTCAACACTTTATATGGTCAGGTGAACGACCTGATTGATAATCACTCAGTACCTTTAAATGAACTATTCAGACAAACAATTACAGCAGATTGAGAAGTTCGCTTCGATATATCTGACCATATCGGATATGGCGGTGCTGCTCAACATGCACGCCGAGGTGCTCCGAGATGACATCGCCGACCGCTCAACAGAGGTGAGCAAGGCGTATCACCGAGGTAAGGCGCTGTCGAAGGTGAAACTCCACTCGCAGGAGATGATGCTGGCTTCGGTTGGCTCGCCTCTCGCTATCGAGAACGCGCACCGTAATCTGCTTGACATGGAGGACGACGAATAAGCATGGCTAATCCTTCTGCTTTGGAAGTGTGCCGCACCGACCTCTTTACACGTGAGGCGGAACTGCGGGAGCGTTATCCACAATCCGTTGTGGATAAGGTGCTGCGTGTACGGGAAATGTACAACTGGTTTATCGCGAATCCCGACGGAACAGACCGGGAATTTGTCAACGAGCTCGTGCAAAGGCATGACGTGTCGAAGGTAACGGCGTACTCCGACCTCGCTGTGGTGAAGGCGCTTCTGCCTCTGCTGGCGGCGGCGAGCCGCGACTTTCACCGATGGCGGTTCAACGAGATGATAATGAACACGTACAAGATGGCGCAGAAACGCAAGGACACGAAGACGATGGAGCGTGCCGCCGCATCATACGCGAAGTACAACCGTGTGGACTTGGAGGACGAGCAGGTGATGCCGTACGAGATGATTGTGGTGCAACCCTTCACGGCCACTTCAGACCCTTCAGTGCTGGGCATCAAGCCTATCCCGAACATCCAACGCAAAATCTCGGACATGATCAAGAAGTATCGGGCCGAGACTATCGACATCGAGGATGTGGAGTTCGAGGAACCCGACCTTGAACTTGATGCTCTCTTTCCTTTAAATACCAACACGCAAAGCAATGACGGAGAAGAGGATTTACTTTAACAACCCACAACGGCTGACGCAGTTGATAGGGGCTAACACTTCGGTCATCGTGGCGGGACGACGGACGGGGAAAACGGACAGCATCGCCGCTCCGTTCGCTCTGCGAAACATGCAGCGTATGCAAGGCTCTACTGGCGGTATCGTGGTGCCTACATTCAAGCACGGTCTGACAAACACGCTCCCCGGTCTGCTCGCCGCATGGAAGCGGTGGGGATTCCTGAACGGTGTGCACTATGTGGTGGGGCGACGGCCGCCGAAGTCGTTCAAACGCCCTATTATCGAGCCGAACGACTATGAGCATGTCATCTCGTTCTACAACGGCTCGTGCGCCGTCATCATTTCGCAGGACCGACCGGGCTCGTCAAACTCGCTGACGCTCTCGTGGCTGCTGGTGGACGAGGCTAAATTCATCGACTATCAGAAACTGAAGGACGAGACGCTCCCTGCCAACGGCGGTATCAAGAGTTTCTTCGGCCGACACTCGTTCAATCACGCAATGATGGTGCTATCGGATATGCCTCAAACACAAAAGGGGTCGTGGTTCCTGCACTATAAGGAGAAGATGGACCCGGAACTCATCCGTACTATCGAGGGCACGGTGTTTGAAATCTGGAAAACGAAGCAGCGCGTCCGCTCGCTGAACGAGAAGGGGGCAGAGGTTCCGCCGTATCTGAAGGGGTATCTCCGAAGGCTCGACCGCAGTCTCAACCAGCTGCGCTCGGTGGCGGTCTACTACAAGGAATACTCGTCTATCGAGAATCTGCAACTGCTGGGCGAGAACTATATCAAGCAGATGAAGCGCGACCTTACGCCGCTGACTTTCCAAACATCTATACTCTGTCAACGCATCGGTATCAGTAAGGACGGCTTCTATTCGTCGATGCGAGAGGCACACAAGTACGACGCCTCTTCGTTCACACATCTCGACGAATATATGCAAAACTCGCTCTTTACTCCTGATGGCGAGGTGTGCAAAAACTTTAAGATGGATTCCGCAGTCGATGCCGACGTGAAGCCTGATATGCCTATATGCATCGGTATGGACTACAACGCGAACATCAACTGGATTGTTGCTGGTCAACCCGACGGCAGACGGCTGAACATCATCAAGTCGTTCTATGTGAAGTTTGAAAGGAAGATTCCCGCTCTCATCGACGATTTCTGCACGTATTACGCCAGCCACAGGAACAAGACGGTGGTTTTCTACTACGACGCTACGGCCCTCGGCTCTAACTATGCCGTCAATGAGCAGGATTTCCGCTGGGTGGTGGTGCATGAGTTCGAGCGTCACGGATGGAGGGTGGAGGCTGTCTATATCGGTAATCCTATGCGACACGATGAGAAGTACCTGCTCATCAACCAGGGGTTCAGCGGTAAGCAGCGGCTGATGCCGTTCTTCAACCGGCAGAACAACGATGACCTGATTCTCGCCATTCAGGCGGCCGGGGTGAGCCGTGGACGAAATGGATTCCGCAAGGACAAGGGTGGGGAGAAACTCGCCGAAAGCGAGGAGGACTTGCTGGAACACAGAACCGACGGAACTGACGCTTTCGATACGCTATACATCGGTTGCGAGAAGTTCCCTTTCCACGATACGATATCTTTCAATGTGTCGGGTGTGACGTGAGGGTGGGTGCCCAACGGCTGTGCCGCCCCTCGCTTTCGTGAACAGAGCCCCATCCAGGGTCTCTGCCGCTCGGCTTCAATCACTAACGTATTATCCCAAATCGGTCATTAGGGCTTGTGGTATTTCGGAGTTTTAGAAGAGTGAATTTTGTTTGTCTTTAATGAGTGATAGCGAGCTATTACGAATTAAAAACAAGCAAAAGGCATCTTAT
>ERZ1034949.590-NODE-590-length-22725-cov-46.796427_pt1 | contig 22725 bp, 22 predicted proteins | sample MGYA00520590_ERZ1034949 | MGnify/ENA primary metagenome ERZ1034949 (study PRJEB33766, sample SAMN09781752) | gut metagenome | biome: gut microbiome | host: Homo sapiens | place: Madagascar | study: EMG produced TPA metagenomics assembly of the PRJNA485056 data...
CCCTATGCCAAGATTGAGAATCTTGTATCCTAACCATTAGATGAATCGACCAACGATGCAATCTTGAACTCCGCTTGCGGAAGGTGGGGGATTCGAACCCCCGGTACGGTAATCCCGCACGTCAGTTTAGCAAACTGGTGGTTTCAGCCACTCACCCAACCTTCCAATCGGATATTGTTGCCAAATCAACAAGCATCGTTCTCAAATGCGGGTGCAAAGATACTACATTTTTTTTGTTCCACCAAATTTTTCTGCAACTTTTTTCAAGAAATATGCATATTTTCTTGATTTTTCTTGTTTTTGGGAGGAATTATAGGGGATAAGCTGACTTTGTCAACAAAAAAGGAGGCAGATTTACCAATTATTGGAAATCTGCCTCCTGTAGGAAAGGGTCGCTCGATGATGTGATGAAACTCCGAATGTCATAAACATTTGAGAGCTCTCCGCTTTTGTAATCCACCGGCTTTGCAGCTTAGTTGACATGTCAGTTTATGTGGCCCGCCATAGGCAAGAGAAGTCTTCTCGGTTTCATAAGTGTAATTTGATGAGTATCCCGATCGAACCGACACGACCCTTATATCTTTGTCGAATAGACATAGCATAGGCTATCATCTATTGATAGAAGTCTTTGGGTTTTCTATACTGCAAAGATAATGCAATCTTTTGAAACTACCAAATCTTTCTGCTGATTTTTTCGAAAAATCTTCTTTATCAAAAGTCAGAACTCCCTTTTCCTTGTTTCTCTCAAGGGTCAAGACTTCTTTTTCCTGAGCTCTTCGTATATTTCTTCGAAATATTTCCTGAGTTCTGTCTTGTCTTCAATGATATTCCGCAGCTCTTTCAGAGCCTTCTCATTGGGTGAGTTAGGAATCCAGAGCTTGATGTAGCCGTTGCGGGAATATTTCTCGTCCATGTGGTCGGCGAATCGCTGCCATTGCTCTTCCTTTCCTTTTTCGGGATAGTTCTCCTCTCCGTATTCGATGGCACGAAGGAAGATTTCGTGAACATCTATGTCGCGGTCGGCTTCGGCTACAATCTTGCCATAGATGCTTCGTGGCTGGCGACTTGAGGACGCGCGGTGGTCCTCCACGGCTTCTTTCATGATTTTGATTTGCTCGGGAGTGAACCAGCGCTTCAGACGGGCATCAGCCTGAAGGATTTTCCCACTGGTGAGGTGGTGGATGGCGCGCGGACCGCTCATTCCCAGGTCGTGGTAGGCGGCAACGATATAAACCATGTCGATGTCGGCACCTGTTACAGGTACGAGTTTCAGGGCATTTCTGATGACACGGGTCACGTGGCGCAATCCGTGGCTCTCGCCAAATTCTGTATATTTGGGCAGAATCTGTGTTTCCACAAACTGCATGATTTCGAGATTTACTTGTTGCTTCATACTTTTTCTTCTTTTTATATATTAATGTACGCGCGTACATTATATAATTATTATTCCTGAATGTTATCTTCTCATTCTAGAATCTTCTCATGCCATTCCAGAGGGGGCGGGTATCTCTGGGATTACCACATCATTCCAAGGATGATGAAGGTAGAGATCATACCAAAGGTAAAGATGTTGAGAGCCGTGTAGCCCAGTACCTTGTTCAGCATTCTGCCTTCTCCTATCTTCCTCATCTTGGCGAATGTTCGGTTGTGCACCACGAGATATGTGGCGGCGAAAGGCAAAAACTTAGTATCTGCATCGTAGGCAAGTGCACCATAGATGTTGATTCCTATCATGATGAGGATGCCGATGTTGCCCAGTGCGCAGTAGAGACGCTCGCCGTTTTTCTTGCCGATGTGAACGATCAGCGTCTTCTTGCCCGCCTTAATATCGTTGTCGTGGTCGCGATAGTTGTTCAGGATGAGTAGCGTATCTACTACCAGTCCGCAGGCGATGGAAGTCAGTATGGCTTCTGCTGATACAGTCTGTATTCCTTCAGGCATGACCAGGTAGTAGGTGCAGCAGACCGGTACGATGCCGAAAAAGAGAAGTACCAGCAGGTCGCCCAATCCCAGGTAACTCAACTTGGTGGTATAGAGGAAGCAGAAGAGTACGCAGCAGATACCCACGATGATCATCTCCTTTCCTCCGTAGAAGGCGAGGGGCAGACCGATGATGCAGCCTAGAAGGGTGGTGAAGATGATGCCCCATTTCATGGCTTTCATCGTAATCCAGCCTTCAGTACAGGCTCTCTTTGGACCCAATCGGGTTTCATCGTCGTTGCCATGCTTGAAGTCGAAGAAGTCGTTTACCAGGTTTGAGTCTATCTGCATTATCCAAGCAAAGAGCAGACAGAGCAGGGCAGGAACCCATTGGCAGTTGGCACTTGAATCCTTGTATGCTAGGGCTACTCCCAGCATCACCGGTACTGCCGCTGCCGAAAGGGTGACGGGGCGGGCGGCGAGAAACCATGCTTTGATAGAATTTGTCTTTATCATCATATTGTTGCTTTTAAATTATAAGGAGCGAGGTTTTTGGGGAACCTCGCTCCTTGTTGTTATTCATTAAGAAAAGATTCGCTTCTATTTTATTTCAGAAGAATCTCTTGTGGAAAAGATTCGCTTCCTAGTTGAAGAAGTTCCAGCTTACACCCATTCTGAAAACTCGCTGGTTCATCGGATAGTGAGGGGTGAAGAAGTAGTTCTTGTCGCCTTGTCCTGCATTCAGATGGCTCATCATCACGAAGAAGCGGGTGTGCTTGATGTGAACATTGGCGTAGGCATTGACGATAGGGTAGTTGCCCACCTTCACGTTCTTCTCGCCGTTGCCCTGTACGGTATATTGACCAATGTAAGGAGAATAATCTGGAGCCTCGTAGCTGGTGAAGTATCTGGCATCAGCACCCAACTCGATATTCAGTACCTTTACCACCTTGAATTTGATGAAGAGGTTGGTATATACGTTGAGGTCTGGCACTGGCAGGGCACTCTTGCTGCTGGTATGCTGGTAGGTAATCATGTTCTGCCAGTTGAAAATACCGAACTTGAAGTCCTGCTGTAGCTGCGCTGTAATCAGATTGATGGCATCGCCGCTCTGCATTGGTGTCACCATTACGCCTGTGCGCAGACCATTTTCAGTAATCGTATATTGCTGTGAGAAATAAGTATAGTTCTTGATTTCATCCACAGCCACACGCAGCGTGGTGTTGGTCTTGCCGAATCTCAGAGTTCCCATGATGCGGGTATGGATAATCTTGCTCAGATCATCATCCCACCAGAGATGTCGGGCGTGATACTTGCGATAGTAGAACGATGGCGTTTCGTGATGGATGAAAGCATCGCCTCTTACCTGTACGGTGTCACCCAGGAATGGCAGGTTGATGTCTGCGCTTCCATCAATGGCAAAGGTACCGGCATCTACTCCGGTGAGTCCTACCTCGCCCACTACATTATAGTGAAGGGTCTTGCCCAGAGTCTTACTCAGCTGACCGCCTACGCTCAGCGCATGCTCATTGAACTTCTCTAATCCGCCTTCGGTATTCGGCAGTTCGTAGTGGCGGAGGTCATAGCTGGCGAAAGCTTTCAGACCAGCCTTTGCCCACTTGCTGAATCCCTCGAGCGTTCCCATTGCCACGGTGTTCTTGATGCGCCAGTGACGGGTCTGATCGTAGATAGAATCGCCTGTAAACTTGCCGGCATTGTAGTACTCCTTGAGATAGTAGTCCTGTGGTGTCTGGTAAGCCTGGTAGATACGCTTGTAGTTATCAAACTGCACGGTGTGGATGAAGCTTGTAACTGGAACATATTCTGTCTTGTAGAAGAGTGAGTCTTGCGCTTTCTTCTTTTCTACGGCGAGCAGACTGTCTGCCATTGCCTTGCTGTTTACTGCAATTCGAGTGCTGTCGCCCTTGAAGTCCTGGGCAGCCTTGTTCGCAGCTATCGCCTTGTTGTTCTTAGCTGGTTCATCGCCGGCAATCTTTGCATCTGTAGGACGACCTGAGAACAGCTTCTTCTGATTTTTATCGAAAGCTTTTTCGTCAAACTCCCTGCCTTGTTCTCTTGCCTTCTTTCTTGCCTCCTCCTTGGCTTCCTCGGCTGCATTGTCCTTAGCAGACTCCATGGCGAATTTCTTGGCCTTGATTTCTTCCTCGGTCATCTTCACCTTGCGGCTGAAGCCCACATTGTAGCGGTGGGTGAAGAAGATGTGTTGATTGTCGTTGCGATTCCAGTTCTGCTGCAGCACGGTCGGTATTTCGTTGGTGGCGAAACTCTCGGTGAAAAGCTCCGGATGCTTGATGTAGTCATCATTGGTAATACCTCCGTTCTCCGTCACCTTCTGGTGGTTGGTGCTGAAAAGGAAGTGCGCCTGATAGCGGTCGCCCAGATAAGAAGTCCACATCGTATATTTGAAGTGCGCCGTGCTCTGTGCATCATAGTAGCCGCGACCGTATTTGTAGTCGAATCGGAATCCGCCACCCAGCTGCTTGTTGGCATTCACTGCAAAGATTGCCTTGAAGTCATCCTCACCGTTGGTTCTGTCACCGCAGCTATTCAGCGTGATGTTGGTGATAGGCGAGTAGGTGTTGGTGAAGTGGAAGTCACTCACCGGGGTAACGATGTTGTCGTATGGCTCGGTGAAGATGAAGTTGCCCTGCGTATTGCGTCGGTCGATGAAGATGCGGTTGATGCGGGCGGTACCCATGTTGCCCAGGGTGTTGTACTCTCCGCGCAGTCCTTCCGTGAAGGTGGTATTCTGGTACATTGCCTGCATAGTGTCCACCACGGCAGCCCGAGTATCTCCAAATCTCTCATCCACAGTCCATACCCTGATTCCCTTCGGAATCTCCTTGTCGGTGCCCAGCGAGTCGGTGTTGATTCGGTTGCCGGTCTGTGGGCGGAACTGCGAGTCCTCGTTATTGTTGAAATCTGTAAAATCACGTTGTGCCGCAACTGGTAGGGTTGCAGCACAAGCTAGGATTGTAGAGAATAATATTTTCTTCATTTCTTATTTTTTGAATAGTCGGATGCAAACCTCGGCAATTTTCAAGACTACGCCGATGATCAGCAGTACATTGGCAATCGTGCGGTCGTCCATCTGTGTCCAGAGGATGACGCCTACGATGGCGAAGAGCATGAATCCGATGTTGAGCCAGTTTCTGGCTACGAGCATATTGCTCTTGTCTGCATACTCCAATCTTCTGTGGTGGCGACGATTTGGGCGCACGGCATAGCTGGTCTGTGGCTGTGTCTGAGATGCCTCCTGGCACTGGGTCTCGTTCATTGCCGGTGCCTTTGCGGTTTCCTCGTTCTGTGGGGTGTTTGTTATGTTGTTATCTTTTGTCTGATCCATATTTTATGAATTGATTTTTTATTTGCGAACAAGTTTGGTCAAATCGTTGAAGATCTGATCCTTACGGTCGATGGTTCCGCGGCGGAACTTACCGTAGATCTTAGCCAAGTCGTTTTTCTTCTTGGTCAAGGCATATTTGTCGGTGATCACATTCTCTGCAGGCTCCTTGAAACCGGTACTTCTGCCTTCCTCGTAGTTGAATACGATTCGGGTCATGGAGAGGTGGAGATGGTTGTCGCTGATGGTTGCCACCAGCTGGTACTTGGTCTCAGAGCGATCGAGAGAGATGAACGACTGATTGAAGACAAACCATTCGTCCATGATACAGGCGATGATCTGCTCGTTCTTGTTGTTTCTGTTCACCAGGGGGATGCGGCTGTTGATGTTCTGCTCATTCTTGATGAGCTTGCTCATATACTGGAAAACGATGTTGTAGATTTCGTCTGCACTCTTTCCGTTTGCCTGGGTGTCGAGAACAAATTCCACTTTTCCCTCGGCATTGAGCTGGATGGCTCCCGCCAGGTATTTCGGATCTTCCTTGAGCACCACGCCCTCGGCAGTCTTTTCCACCTTTTTCTCTTCTACCTCCTCTGTCATGGTTGGCACGACCCATCCCGCACCTTCTGAAGTTTCGGTAGTATTCTCCTTCTTGGTGGCAGGCACCAGCTTTGTAGTAGGCACCGAATTCTCAGTATTCTTCTTCAGCTTTTCTGCTTCCTGCTTCATTCTTTCTGCTTCAGCCTTCAATCTCGCAGCTTCCGCTTTCGTTTTCTCAGCTTCCGCCTTTATTTTTTCTGCTTCCGCCTTCATCTTGGCAGCTTCTGCCTGAGCCTTGGCTGCTTCCAGTGCCTTTTTGGCTTCCTCTAACTCTTTTTGCGCCTTTTCCAACTGCTGCTCAGGGGTAAGCACATTCTGTGCCTGTATGGTGAGAGCAGAAATCAGCACGAGTATTGAGATAAATATCTTTTTCATGATCTGTTGTTTAAATGTTTAATGTCTTGTCCTCCTCGTCCGAGTATAGGAGCTCGGAGGTGTTTCTAACATACAAAGGTATAAAAATAACTTGATATATTTCTATATGGAAGCGATTATTTATACATTCTTTTGCTAAGTTAACAATATTTTTTAGGAAAAACGCTCCTAGTTTCAAATATTTTCGTATCTTTGCAAAAAAATATAGCTATAAATATGGGATTATTCGGATTATTTAGCAACAAAAAAAAGGAAACTCTCGATAAAGGCCTCGAAAAGACCAAGGAGAGCGTGTTTGGAAAATTGGCGCGTGCGGTGGCTGGTAAGTCAACCGTAGATGATGACGTGCTCGATGATTTGGAGGAGGTGCTCATCACATCCGATGTAGGTGTGGAGACTACCGTGAAGATCATCCGACGTATCGAAGAACGCGTGGCAAGAGATAAGTATGTTTCTACCTCAGAACTCAACAGAATCCTGAGGGAAGAGATTGCAAGCCTCCTGGAGGAAAATCATACCGATGACAATGAAAACTGGGATTTGCCTTCCGATCATAAGCCATACGTGATTCTGGTAGTGGGTGTGAATGGTGTGGGCAAGACTACCACCATAGGAAAGCTTGCCTATCAGTTTAAGAAGGCTGGCAAGAAGGTGTATCTCGGTGCTGCCGATACCTTCCGTGCCGCTGCCGTGGAACAGATCTGCATTTGGGGCGAGCGAGTAGGGGTGCCAGTGGTGAAGCAGCAGATGGGTTCTGACCCTGCCAGCGTGGCATTCGATACCCTGCAGAGCGCCAAGGCGAACGGTGCCGACGTGGTGCTGATTGATACTGCCGGACGCCTTCATAATAAGGTGAACCTGATGAATGAGTTGAAGAAGATCAAGGAGGTGATGAAGAAGGTGATGCCTGAGGCTCCGGATGAGGTGATGCTCGTTCTGGATGGAAGTACCGGACAGAACGCTTTTGAGCAGGCTAAGCAGTTTGCTGCCGTTACCAATATCTCTTCGCTCGCCATCACCAAGCTCGATGGTACGGCTAAGGGGGGCGTGGTAATCGGTATCTCCGACCAGCTCAAGGTGCCTGTGAAGTATATCGGACTGGGCGAGGGCATGGAGGATCTCCAGCTCTTCAATAAGTCTGAATTTGTTGACTCCCTCTTTAAGCACTAGAATACAGGTACTTATAGACTTTGAGAAAAGAATTGGATGAAGTTAGAGTGAAGAACTGACGAGAAAAGAATTAGATTAAGATTATTATAGGATAAGAATGAAGAAAAATCAGATAGATATAGTAACCATGGGTTGCTCCAAGAATCTGGTGGATAGTGAGACCTTGATGAAGCTTTTCGAGGACAATGGCTACCACTGCGTTCACGACCCGAAACGCCCACAGGGTGAAATTGCCGTTATCAATACTTGCGGCTTTATCGAGGATGCCAAGCAGGAGAGTATCGATACCATTCTGGAGTTCATCCAGGCTAAGGAAGAGGGACGACTCCGCAAACTCTATGTGATGGGTTGTCTCTCACAGCGCTACCAGAAGGAACTGGAGGCAGAGATGCCCGAGGTGGATAAGTTTTATGGTAAGTTTAATTATAAGGAGTTGCTCAAGGAACTGGGCAAGGCTGATGTGCCTGCTTGCAGTGGAACCCGCCATCTCACTACTCCTCATCATTATGCCTATATCAAGATTTCTGAAGGTTGCAACCGCCGCTGTGCGTATTGCGCCATTCCTATCATCACCGGCAAGCACGTTTCTCGTCCGATGGATGAAATCCTTGACGAGGTACGCCAACTGGTAGCCGATGGTGTGAAGGAATTCCAGATCATCGCCCAGGAGCTCACCTACTACGGCGTGGACCTGGACGGCAAGCATCACATCACCGAACTCATCAGCCGCATGGCGGATATTCCGGGTGTGAAGTGGATCCGTCTGCACTATGCTTATCCTAACCAGTTCCCGCTCGATTTGCTCGATGTGATGCGCGAGAAGCCAAACGTATGTAAGTATCTTGACATCGCCCTGCAGCATATCAGCGACAATATGCTCAACAGAATGCATCGCCACGTGAGCAAGCAGGAAACCATTGATCTGCTCAAGACCATCCGTGAGCGTGTGCCTGGCATTCATATCCGTACCACTCTGATGGTGGGTTTCCCTGGCGAGACTCAGGAAGACTTCCATGAATTGCTCGAATTCGTTCGTACTCAGCGCTTTGAGCGTATGGGTGCCTTTGCTTATTCTGAGGAGGAGGGTACCTACAGTGCCAACAACTACGAGGATGATGTTCCAGCTGAGGTGAAGCAGCGCCGTCTTGACGAACTGATGATTCTGCAGCAGGAAATCAGCGCTGAGGTAGAGGCAGAGAAAGTGGGCAAGATACTGAAGGTGATTATCGACCGCAAGGAGGGTGATTACTATATAGGAAGAACCGAATTCTGCTCGCCAGAGGTGGATCCTGAAGTGCTGATCACGGCAGGAGAGAAGCGTCTGCGCGTGGGTTGCTTCTACAATGTGAAGATTACCCAGAGCGAGGAGTTCGATCTCTACGGCGAAGTGGTAAAGTGATAGGAGAAGTAAGGTAATATCAGGAATGATATTGGATATTGAAACATCAGACTGAATAACAATTTGACATCAGAATGAATAACAAGGAGTATATTGCAGAACTTGCTCAGCAGACTGGCTATTCGCAGGACGACACCCAGAAGATGGTGCGCAAGGTGATAGATGCTATGATTGCTGAATTTGAGGATGGTGAGGCTGTCTCTATCCCCAACTTTGGTACGTTTGAGGTAAAGAAGCGCTTGGAGCGTGTGGTTGTTAACCCTACTACCAAGAAGCGCCAGCTTGTTCCGCCTAAGCTCGTGCTCGGCTTTCGCCCTGTGGCCAGTGTCAAGGAAAAACTGAAGAATGGAGGTGAAGACTATGAGTAAGATTAGTTTAAGCGACTTGGCGCAGCGCCTGGCAGAGAAGTCGGGAATCAGTCTGCAGGATGCCGAACTGTTTATCAGAAAGATGTTTGATGTTGCCAACGAGGGGCTTCAGTCTGATAAGCTCGTGAAGATGAAGTGGCTTGGTACTTTCAAGGTAATGGCGGTGAAGGATCGTGAAAGCGTGGATGTGAACACGGGCGAGCGTATCATCATCGAGGGCCGTGACAAGATTTCCTTCACGCCCGATAATATTCTGAAGGAGATTGTGAACAAGCCTTTCGCCCAGTTTGAGACCGTCGTGGTGAATGATGGCGTGGATTTCGATGAAATCGACAGAAAATTTGAAAATGTTGAAGTGGATGGTCCTGTATCCGATTCTACGTTAGAGAGTGTTCCTGATTCAGAAAATTCTTCCGTGGAATCTTTTGTTGAACAGGATTCTCCTGCAACAAGTGGTGTGATAGATTTTTTGGATGAAGAAAACGATGCTCCTGTTAGCGATGAAATGATTGTGATAGGAGAGAAGAGATTGTCTCAGGAAAATGTTGCTGAACCGGAAGAAAAGAATCCGGAAGAAAAGAAACCAGAAGAATCAGAACCTGCAGCGACAGAACCTGCTGTATTTAAACCTGCAGTATCTGAACCGGTAGAATCTGAATCAGCAACTTCTGAATTGGAAACAAAGGAATCTGAAGTTCCTGCTCAGAATGAGGTTGAACCTGTTGTTTCTGATGAAGAAAAAGAATCGATATTAACAGAGGAAACTCCTATTGCAGAGAAAGTTCCTTCTGGTGAGGATAACTCTATTACAGAAACTCCTATTGAAGAGGAAGCTTCTTCAGATGAGGAAACTCCTCCATCAGATGAGGTAACCGATAAGCGACATGTTGTTTTGCCTCGTTATCTGGTTATTACAGCGAGCGTAGTATTCCTGGCAATGATAGGAGGCTTTGGTTGGTTTGCTTTTAATTATGGCAAGATGGCTGCCCAGCGTGATCATCTCGCTCTGCAGTTGGATAATTACCAGCAGATTGCGACAGAGAAAAAGGCGCCAGCCAAGTCTGCTTCAACGCAGGAAGAAATTTTTCGCAAAAAGGCTATCGAGGATAGTGTAAGAATGGCACAGGCAAGTGAAGCTGTCAAGAAAGCCGAAAATGCCGAGCAGAATATGGATGCGACGGCTGATAAGCAATCAATTGATGTAAAATCGGCTGAGGCTAAAAAGCATGCAGAAGCTAAGAAGACAGAAGAAGCCAGAAAACAGGCAGAAAAGCATGCTGTCCAGGCAAGCAGCAAATACGACCAGGATGCTCGTGTTCGAACCGGAGCCTATCGTATTATTGGTGTTTCCGAGGTAGTTACGGCAAGAGAAGGACAAACCATCAAGTCGCTCAGCCAAAAGTACTTAGGTCCAGGAATGGAATGTTACGTAGAAGCTCTGAATGGTAATTCCCTGTTGAAGCCAGGTCAGAAAGTCAAGATTCCGAAGTTGGAATTGAAGAAAAAGAAATAATTTTAAAGAAATTATTTGAAAATACAAAAGAGGGTGTGTCATAAGTCCATGATGCACCCTCTTTTTCGTTTCTTCATCCGATGAATAATGGAGCATCCTCTTACGTAAAAAAACTTTTGAGATTTTATTTCTTCTCCAATTCCTGAAGGCTTTCCATTTTCTTTGTTTCCAGGAACTCGTAGATTCCGCAGAGATGCTCGCGGACGCGACCATGACCGAATTCGTACACCTTGCTGACCAGACCATCCAGGAAGTCTCGGTCGTGACTCACTACAATCAGCGTGCCGTCGAAATCCAGCAGCGCCTGTTTCAGTACATCCTTCGTCTTGAGATCCAGGTGGTTGGTAGGCTCATCGAGAATCAGCAGATTCACCGGCTCCAGCAGCAGCTTCAGGATAGCCAGACGGGTTCTTTCTCCACCCGACAAAACCTTTACCTTCTTGGTAGAATCCTCGCCACCAAACATGAATGCACCCAGCAAATCGCGAATCTTATTTCTGATTTCGCCCTTGGCAACATCATCTATCGTCTGGAAAACCGTAAGCTCGCCATCGAGCAGAGAAGCCTGATTCTGAGCAAAATAGCCAATCTGAACATTGTGTCCTAATTCCAGCTTACCCTCGTTCTGAAGCTGACCCATTATGCATTTTACGAGCGTAGATTTACCCTCACCGTTTCTTCCCACGAAGGCAATCTTGTCGCCACGCTCCACGGTAAGATTCACGCCGCTGAATATCTGCTTGTCATCAAATGCCATTGCCACGTCACTCATCTGAACCGGATAGGCTCCGCTTCTCGGACTTGGAGGGAACTTCAGTCTCAGTCGGCTGGTATCCTCCTCGTCCACCTCGATCAGTTCCAGCTTTTCGAGCATCTTCACGCGGCTCTGCACCTGGAATGTCTTCGAATACGTGCCCTTGAATCGCTCGATGAAGTCCTTGGTCTCGGCAATCATCTTCTGCTGTTCCTCATATTTCTTCATCTGCTGCTCGCGACGCTCCTTGCGCAGTTCCAGATACTGGCTGTAGGTGGCCTTGTAGTCGTAGATTCTGCCCATGGTAACCTCGATGGTTCTTGTTGTAATGTCGTCTACGAATTTTCGGTCGTGACTGATCACTACCACCGCTTTCGAACTGTTGATGATGAAGTCTTCGAGCCATCCGATAGATTCGATGTCGAGGTGGTTGGTAGGCTCATCCAGGAGCAGCACGTCAGGCGATTTCAGCAGCAGTTTGGCAAGTTCGATACGCATGCGCCAACCTCCCGAAAACTCACTGGTAGGGCGGTTGAAGTCAGAGCGTTCGAAGCCCAGACCGAGTAGAGTCTTCTCTACATCCTCCTCGAAGTGGGTCATGTCGATTGCATAGAATTTCTCAGACAATGAAGATACCTTTTCGATGAGCTGCATATAGTCGTCGCTGTCATAATCTGTGCGGGTAGTGAGCTCGTTGTTGATGCGGTCAATCTCCGCCTGCATCTCGTGGAGATGGGCGAACGCCTGGCAGGTTTCCTCGAACACGGTTCTTCCGTCTTCGGTCATCAGATGCTGAGGCAGATAGGCGATGACGCAGTCTTTTGGAGCGGAAACGGAGCCTCGTGTGGCATTTCTGACGCCAGCGATGATTTTGAGCAGGGTACTTTTTCCTGCTCCATTCTTGCCCATCAGGGCTATACGGTCCTTCTCGTTGATCTGGAAGGAAATGTCTTTGAATAGGGTGGTGCCGCCGAATTCTACGGTCAATCCATCAACTGTAATCATATCTGTTTCTTATTCTATATGTATTATAAATTCATGTTCTTTTTATATTGTAAATCGCTTGAATAACCAAATGCCACACGCGTTTTTCCTGTAGCGGGGCATATTCATCTCAATGCAGTCTTTATATGTTTCATCAGTTTTTTCTTTGCTTCTGCAAATTTAGATAAAATTTCTGAATTATAAGCCAGTATAATAAAAAACTTCAATGATTTCCCTCGAATTGTGCGAAATTAGCCTTGTTTTTCGAGAAATCAAGACTGTGGTTTTCACAACCACCCCACAGATGCACTGAGCGGCTTGTGAAAACAAAATCAAGAACAATCTCCGTTTTGAGAAAGGAATCAAGAATATCGAGACTTCAGTTCCTAACCAGACGGTTACCGTAAAGTACAATGCCGACAAGACCACTATTCCTTTCTTTTGATTCCTGGTTCAGCAGCCATCATTGGCTGATTCTCTTCAGGCAAAACATACGGCTTGCTGAAGTGGAGTGGAGAAGAATTGGTTGCCGCCTCAATCTCGCCACGCAACCGTTCTTTCAATTTCGTGTTTCTGTTGCTCACAGTCAGATTTCTTACAGCATAGGCGAGGGCTTTGGGCTGACCGATGAGCACGCAGATTTTCTTGGCTCTTGTGATTCCGGTGTAGATGAGGTTGCGCTGAAGCATCACGAAATGAGTCATCAGGATAGGGATGACCACGATGGGATATTCTGAACCCTGACTCTTGTGGATGGTGGTGGCGTAGGCCAATGTTAACTCATCCAGCTCCGCTGCCTCGTATTCAGCTGAATGATCCTCGAAACTCACGGAGATGGTGCGGTCTTCCATATTCACCTTCTCTATGGTTCCGATGTCGCCATTGAATACATTCTTGTCGTAATTATTCCTGATCTGCATTACGCGGTCGCCCAGTTTGTAGGTGGTTCCGCCACGGCTGATTCCCAGATTGGATGTGTTGAGTGCCTGCTGCAGCATCATGTTCAGATTGGCTGCACCTACCACACTTCTCTGCATCGGGGTAAGCACCTGGATATTACTCTGCGGCTGATTGTAAGCTTTTGGCAGACGGTATTTTACAAGATTCACGATTTCCGTAGCCACTTGCTCTGGATCTTCATTCTTGATAAAGAAGAAATCTGTCTGTTTGCCGTTGCTCGTGTCCGGATAATATCCCTGGTTGATGGCGTGGGCACTCATGATGATTCGGCTCGACTGCGCCTGTCGAAAGATGCGGGTGAGTCGGATGACCGGAATTCTCTCTGAGTCGATGATGTCGCGTAGAACGTTTCCGGCTCCCACACTCGGCAGCTGGTCAATGTCGCCCACCAGCACCACGCGCATGTGCTCCGGAATCGCCTTCATTAGATTATACATCAGGATGATGTCTATCATCGAACACTCATCCACGATCAGCGCATCACCCTCCAGCGGGTTCTCCTCGTTGCGCTTGTATCCGTCCTGCGGATTAAACTCCAGCAGCCGGTGGATGGTTTTGGCTTCCATTGCCGTAGCCTCACTCATTCGCTTGGAAGCTCTGCCCGTAGGAGCCGCCAGCAGAATCCTCATCCCTGCCGTTTTGTAAGCAGAAATGATACCTTGCGTCGTTGTGGTCTTTCCTGTTCCAGGGCCACCTGTCAGCACCATCACTTTAGAGCGTACTGCCTGCTCAATGGCGGCAATCTGCACCTCGTCGTATCTGATGCCTGAAGCCTTTTCTATTGCCTGGATATCGGCCTGCATATTGAAGAGGGTAGGTCCCTGACCGTGCATCAACTCCAGCAGTTTCTTTGCCGTTCCACGTTCTGAATGATAGAAGGGAGGCAGATAGATGGCTTCGTTCTCACGGATGAGATTTTCTGATATGATCATTTCCGCTATGGCTTGTCTGATAGGCTCTTCATCGGCTTCGAGCAGTTTCTTTGCGGCTTCTATAAGCTGTTCTTCTACAGCATAAACGTGACCTTCATTGGAGAGTTCGTTTAGGGTGTAGCTGATTCCGCTCTTGCATCTTCTCAGATCGTTCTTCTCATAACCCATCTTGCTGGCTATTCCGTCGGCGGTCTTGAATCCAATGCCCCAGATGTCATCGGCAAGACGGTAGGGATTCTCCTTCACGTTGTCGATGCTTTCCTTGCCATACTGTCGGTAGATCTTGGCGGCGTAAGCAGTGCTCACGCCATACTGCTGCAGGAAGATCATCACGTTCTTGATGTCCTTCTGCTTCTCCCAGCTGTCTCGGATTTTCTCCACGCGTTTCTTGCCGATTCCGGCAACCTCGTAGAGTCGTTCGATGTCATCTTCTATTACCTCGATGGTTTCCGTTCCGAATCTCTCTACTATCAGATGTGCAAACTTCGGACCGATGCCTTTCACCAGTCCGCTGCCCAGGTATTTCTCGATTCCATACACGGTAGCAGGCATTACCTCTTCCCAGGTTTCGCAGGCAAACTGCTGTCCGTATCGCTTGTCCATCTTCCAGTCGCCATTGCACAGCAGTACCGCTCCCACTGGAACATCCAGCAGGTTTCCCACCAGGGTAACCAGGTCGGAATATCCCTTCACCTTGACTTTCATCACGGAATATCCGTTCTCTTGATTCTGGTAGGTAATCCGTTCTACCACGCAGCGTATCTTGATCATACCTTCTTTAATATATTACCTTCTTCAATATATTATCTTTCGATGATGTGATTGATAACGATTCCTGCTATAGCCATTCCGAATGTAGCGGTGATGTGGCAGAGTGAGCCGTTGATCTGTGCCTTCGTAGATGTCCATTCGTCCTCTACGAGTCGCTGGTCGCTTATGTTCTGCATCGGCTTTTCCTCGCTGAACACGCACTGGAATTTGCGGCGGGGGAAGGTCTTGTTCTTCTTGAATTTCTTGCGCAGGGCTCTTGCCAGCGGATCGCCATCAACCTTCCAGAACTCAGCCTTCCTCACCATGAAAGGGTCGCGGCGGAGGGCTGCTCCCATCGAAGATACGAAGGTGATTTCCTTCGGAAGGGCAGTGGCACGCAGAATCAGGTCAGCCTTGTCCTTCAGCGAGTCGATGGCGTCGATGATGTAGTCGTATTCCTCCATGTGGAACTCTTCTGCAGTTTCTGCCTGGTAGATTTTCTGATAGGCCGTGATGTTGGCTTCAGGGTTGATTTCAAGCAGGCGCTGGCGCAGCGCATCTACCTTCACCTCGCCGATGGTGCGGCTTGTTGCCATCAGCTGGCGGTTGCAGTTGGTCACGCATACGCGGTCGCTATCCACGATGGTGATGTTGCGCACGCCGCTGCGCACCAATCCCTCTGCGCACCATGAGCCCACGCCTCCGATTCCGAAGATGAGCACTCGTGCTTCCTGAATTTTTTCAAGATTATCTTTTCCCAGAAGCAGTTCTGTGCGTCGCTGCATTCCCCGCTCCATTGTTGTGATTTGATTTCCCATTCAATTATCTTTTTTATTATCTTTCAACTTTGCTTTGCGCAATTCAGGTGCAAAGATACAAATAATAATTCGAAAAGTAATCATCCGACTGTTTTTTGTTTAGAAAAATCTTCCTATTCTTCAACAATCTGCGTAATGCGCCTGATGCTTCTGTTGCGATGGTTGATGATGAGCGGAACACGTTCTACCACCACCATGGATGTGTCGAGGCCCAAAGCCTTAGGCTCGTCAATGCTTATCTTGCCGATAAGGGCGTAGATGGTCATCAGCAGGTTCTGTTGACGGTTGTCGGAACTCTCCGGGTAATATACGCGGTGGATGATGATGAAGCGGAAATCGCCAGGAATTCCGTTTTTGCGGAGCGAAGGATAGGTGCTTCTCAAATCCACCTTCCTGCTAGCCACCAGGTCTTCTACCACTTGTCGCAGATAGAGGCTCACCCTAGGCTCAATGCGGAAACCTATGCGCATGGTTACACTGTAGAGGGTGTCGGGAACCAGAGTCTCGCAACTGTACTCCAGCGTGTCAGGAGTATCAGCAAATTCCAGATTGATAAGCCAGTAATGGTCAGCACGCTTGGGCTGCTTGTTGATGATGGAATAGAGCAGCTTGTCATCCACTGCACCTTCCTTGTCGGCATGGTTCACATAAACCAGATTGGATGCGTACTTGGGGATGCTCTCGTCGGCCTTGATATCGGAGATAATCTGATAATACTCATCCAGCGGTTTGGTACTGATGTAATGATGGCGAATCTTGATGGCGCGAACCCATACATACATCATCAGGAACAGGATTCCGCCAATAAGCATCGTACACCATCCTCCTGCGAGGAATTTTGACAGGTTGGCGGCAAGGAAAATGCCCTCAATCACGCAGTATGCGCCCATAAAGAGCAGGATGAAGATGCGCGCAACACCCTTGGTGCGCAGGTAGAAACCGAGCAGCAGGGTGGTCATCAGCATGGTGATGGTGATGGCGAGTCCGTAGGCTGCCTCCATGTGCGAGGAGTCGCGGAAGAGCAGGATGATGAGAACCACGCCGATGTACATGGCGAGGTTGATTACCGGGATATAGAGCTGTCCCTTTACATGGGTAGGATGCTTGATTCGCATGCGTGGCCAGAAGTGCAGGTTCATGGCTTCGCTCAATATGGAGAAGGTGCCGCTGATAAGTGCCTGACTGGCAACGATTGCCGCACCCGTGGCCATGATGATGGCAAAAATCAGCATGCTCTGCGGCATGATGGAAAAGAACGGATTCACGGAGGAGGCAGTCTGGATATGGTTCAGCACCCATGCTCCCTGACCCAGATAGTTGAGGATGAGCATGGCCTTTACGAAAAGCCAGCTGATGGTGATGTTTTTTCTGCCGCAGTGACCCAGGTCGGAGTAAAGAGCCTCAGCACCGGTGGTACAGAGGAACACGGCACCCAGAATCAGGAACCACTCTGGCGATTTTGCCAGCAGCATGGCAGCATAGTAGGGGTTGAAGGCCTTCAGAATCAATGGGTAAGAGGTGATGCTGAAAGCTCCCGTTACGCCCAGCAGCAGGAACCATATCAGCATGAATACTCCGAACGACTTGCCAATGCTCTCTGTACCAAAGCGTTGCACAAAGAAGATGACGGTGATGATGCCCAGTGTGATGGGGATGACTGGCAGGTGGGGACTGATGCTTTCGAGTCCTTCGATGGCTGTGGTAACCGTGATGGCAGGGGTGATGATTCCGTCTGCCAGCAAGGTGCTGGCGCCGATGATGGCCAATAAGTAAATCCACTTTCTCTTCATCTTGCGCAACAGGGCGTAGAGGGCGAGAATGCCTCCTTCGCCATTGTTGTCGGCACGCAGCGCCACACATACGTATTTGATAGTGGTCTGCAGGGTGAGTGTCCAGATGATGCAGGACAAAGCACCCAGGATGGTGCTCTCGTTGATGGCTTCACCCGTGTGCAGGATGGCCTTCATCACGTAGAGTGGAGATGTACCTATATCTCCAAACACAATGCCCAGAGTGATGAGCAATCCCAGGAAGCCTACTCGATGATGGCAGGCTACTGAACTTTCCGAATTTTCTCTCATATAACTTCTCTTATTAAATTAAAATATTATCTTTTTTTAATTAATGAATTATCCCTTTAAAATTAAAGTATTATCCTTTGTATTATCCTTATTAGAACATAAAATATCCCTTTTTGATTATAAATTTGGGTGCAAAGGTATGAACATAAGTGGTAAAAGATGATTAGTTTAACAAGATTTATCCGTTTTAACTTCCGTTTTAATTGGCTGTAAATGACTGGTTGGAAGATGTAAAAAAGGTGATATTCTTTCTTGGAGTCAAAAAAAGCCCCATCAACTATCCGAATCTTCATATTATCATATACAGTCTGATTATTGTTTTATTTTTTTACTACTTAAAAATCCTATCATCTAATATAGATGCTTCGTTTTATTTATGCAGTCTTACGATACTCGCTTGGGGTCTTTCCCGTCTGTGCCTTGAAAAAGCGGACGAAGTGCTGGGAATACTCAAAACCCAGGCGCTGGCTGATTTGCGTAATGCTTAAGGTTTCATCCACAAGTAGTTGGCGGGCAGCCGAAAGCAGCCGGTCGTTGATCATACTCTTGGCAGTTCTGCCAGTCTCTGTCTTGACTAATTCTCCGAAATATTTAGGCGAATAGCAGCATTTGTCGGCAAAGTAGGCTACGGTAGGCAATCCTTCACGCATCGCTTTCTGGACAATGTATTCATCGAGTAGAGAGATGAACTTTTTTACCACCGAATGATTGATTTCCTCGCGAGTGATAAACTGGCGGTCGTAGAAACGCAGACAATAGTTCAGCAGCAACTCGATGTTAGAAACGATGAGTTCACGCGAATGCCTATCTATAGGATGCTCTAGTTCCTGTCCAATCATTGAGTGCACGTCACGGAAGATGTTTACCTCGGCAGCGGATAGATGTAGTGCTTCGTTGCTTGTATAGTCGAAGAACTCATAGCGTGAGATGTTCTTGCCAAGCTGAGTGCGGTTGAGCAGCTCGGGATGGAAAATCAATACCGTATATTTGGCAATCGGAACTCCTGGAATGGGTTCTACTTTAATCGATTGTCCCGGAGCAAACGAGGTTACGGTCATCTCGTCAAAATCATATTCTGTTCTGCCGTATGACAATTTGCACCCCTTGTTTTCCTTCAGGAAGAGAGCATAAAGTCCGTAGTGATGCACAGCCTCCTGAATAGGAGAGGTGTTCTCTACACGCGCAATGCTCACCAGAGGATGAAGTGTTTTCACCCCTATGTAGTCATTGAACTCCTGTATGGTATTAAAGAAAAATTCCTTCATAATCCTAAGTTTTAACATTTCTTGGGCGCAAAGATACGCACATTCTCCAAAAGAGCTTATACCTGGTTTTCGGAAGATATTACCATTATCGGAGATTTATTCCATTCTGCCATATTTCATTTCCACGCCTTCCTTATCATACTGCTTGCGTTTGCCGGTTGGCGGTTCAGTAAGCGTGATGCGGACAACAGCCGTGCGTGATAGGGAACGGGCGATGCTCGGGTCGAAAGCATCCATGTGGTGAGGAAGGAAACGTTCACTGATTAGTCGGAGACCATGAATTTTCTCTGCTTCATCGGTCACGATTTCTGCCTTGCCGAATGCAATGGCTGATTTGTATTGCAGGGTGAAACTGCCGTCCTTCGGACCAACCGTAGGCGTACAACGGGTTACGGCTGAAAGGCAGACCTCTGGATGAACCTTGATTGCCTCCAACTTCTTGCCTTCCAAGGCACCATGAAAATACCAGTTCACATCATCATCTGATGCGAGTGACAGGGGTAAACCATAAGGCTTGCCTTCTTCGTCAATAAAACTGACCGTTATATACGGAGCCTTGTGCATTACTTCCAAAGCCCACTCACTATCCATTGCTCTTGATTCCTTTCTCATTTTTTAATCCTTTGTACTTAAATACTTTAACCATATCCTTGTCGCCACCTACGAGCTGGCTACATTTATTCAACATACCTGTATCGACGAAACCGCATTTCTCCATGACTCTTCCTGATGCAGGATTGCCTGTGAAATGGTCTGCCCAGATGTTTTCGAAATGCTTCACTTGGATGCAGTAGTCGAGCATCAGCTTCAAGGCTTCGGTGCAGATTCCCTTGTTCCAATAAGGCTTTCCTACCCAGTAGCCCACCTCGCAGTCGTTTTCTCCGATAGGGATGTTGCTGGTTTCATGGGTGTAGTAGCCGATGCAGCCGATAGCCTCGCCAGTCTCTTTCAACACAATCGCCCATGTCATTTCATTATGGAAGAAAGTCCGGATTATCTCCCGACTTTCCTCAGCAGACTTATGTGCCGGCCATCCAGCACGTGGTCCAACATCAGGGTCGGAGGCGTACTTGAAGAGCGCCTCTGCATCCGATTCCTGCCAATGGCGGAGTAAAATTCTTTCTGTTTCCATCAGTTTATTTCTATGAAAATTTTCGTTCTTTATGATGTTATTGATTCATGTGTAAATACGCCATCAGCGCAATCTGTATCAGCAGAATGGCAGGAATGCCGTATTTGAATTTCTTGTGCATCGTCTTATGGTGCCAGACTTTCATTCCCATCCATGCCCCGATGCTTCCTCCAAGTACAGCCAGCAGCAAAAGTGTGGCTTCCGAAATGCGCCACTTGGCTTTCTTAGCCTTGTATTTGTCAATGCCGTACACGATGAATGTAACTGCATTGATGGCAAGGAGATAGTAGGCGAGATAACTATGTAATGTGTTCATGCTCAATTTTCTGTTGTTACTTCTTTATTCTAAATAACCGGAAATCCTTAATGACCTTAATGACCGGAAAACGCCCCTAAACATTTATTTGTTTTTCTGATGAAACTCCTTCCTTGTCTTAGCCATTGCTTCCGTAGCCCTATCGTGGGTCTCTATCAGCAATGGGCTCTTATGATATTGCACAATCTTGACTCCGACTGAATTGTGCCTTTTCTTTTCCTCGATGCATTGAATGATCAAGTCTGGATTGGCAGATTTAGCCGTTGGAGTCTTGTCAAAGTTCTGAATATAGGCAGCGTTGGTCAGGAAGAGAATGTCGGAACCTTCCGGTATTTCCTCCATTACCTTCACCATGAGGGTTAGCATCATTCGGAACTCCGTGGTGTGTAGGTCGCTGATTACATCACGGCTGATGATGTTGCCGTTATGCTCAATCACAACGGAAGCACCACCGGCTCGCTCTTTATGGCCATAATCACATGAACCACCTATCCAAACGTAATATGTAGAAGTATCTTGTGTCATAATTATTTTATCTTCAATGTCCGCAGATATTCCTTCTGCTCGGGCGTGATTCTGTAGCTCTCTATGGCCTTCTGGATGGTCTTGTTGTGCGTCCAGGGAGCAAGGCGGCGTTGCTCGATGTAGGGAATCGTTGCGTCCCATTGTTTGGCAAGAGCCGTGGCGAAGAACCAGGCTACCATCATCTTTACGTAATACTCTTCGCTCCTTACTGATGCAGGAATTTCAAGATATTCTGCCTTGAAGTCTTTGCTCAGGTAATGAGACATAAGTGTCTCTATACCAAAGCGACAAGTATAGACGTGTGACGATTTGCTCCAAGTCATAATCTTCGCCAATAGCTCCTCCTTGTTTTTGGCAAACACCTTCGGAGACATGATGTCGCAAACTGCCCAGTTGTCCACGAATGGCAGGAATCTGTCTGTAAGACGAATGCATTCTTCGTAGTCCTTCACCTCGGAAATGAGGAGACCGTGAAGCATGTTCTCATCGTAGTATTCGTGAGGAAGTTGATGCAGGAATTCCTCGCATTCTGTCTCCTTTGTAAATTCTTTTGCGAACTTGCGAAGCACGGGCACACGAATGCCTATGAAACTCTCCATAGGCACTCCCGGTGTCAGTTTGGCCTGGAAAGCAGCATACTGCTTATCCTGCATGGCGAAAAGTCTTTCTTGAAGTAAAGTCATTTTTATCCTATTAATTTAAAGATCTGTTTATCCGAAGCATCAGACAGGATTTCTTTCAGATGCTCGAAAATCCTCTGATAAGATTCCTGGGGAGTGCGGTTGCATTGGCAAGCCTCTTTGCCATAGAGATCTTCGGGAGTATTGAGCAGCGACCAACCCCAGCCATATTCGTGATTGTGCTTGTCGCGAGGATAGATGAAATCCTCGGTCACGATATAGGTTGCCATTTCCAGTCGGGTGAGATAACCGTCAAACTTGCTTCTCATTCCCTTACCCGTGAAACCGCAGGCTGCCCGAAGTTCTCTCGTGATGAGACTGCCAGTAGATTGAAGCGTACAGAGAATGGCTCCTTCTATCGATTCTTCATCCGGACGGGGGTATTTGCTTCTTCTGTAGTTGCAGAAGTCCGGCCACCATTCCTGGCTGATGAATCCTGCTTTCTTGTTGAAGAACTTTCCGTACATACACGGCATTTCCTGCACAATCTCGCCCTTCCATTTCCACAATGGCCAGTCCCAACCGCCTTCAGGAAATGTTACATATTGGCAATCCTCTGCTACGATGTCTTCGGCAGAGAATCCTTCAATGCCGCTATCGAGGAGGGGGAGGAAGCCGATCTGCTGAATCAGCTCCATCATGCCTGTTGCTGAATATATTTCTGGAAAATTCATGTTCATTTATTTTTATCCGTTGAACTTAAATAATCTTGACGTTACATCTGTCTTCTTATGTATCGTGCCAGTCCGTAAACATATCTTCGGCAACCTGGACGATAGTGGAGCAGGCGGTCGAACCATGCAAGATGTTTGTTGAATA
>ERZ1034949.591-NODE-591-length-22711-cov-91.697652_pt1 | contig 22711 bp, 21 predicted proteins | sample MGYA00520590_ERZ1034949 | MGnify/ENA primary metagenome ERZ1034949 (study PRJEB33766, sample SAMN09781752) | gut metagenome | biome: gut microbiome | host: Homo sapiens | place: Madagascar | study: EMG produced TPA metagenomics assembly of the PRJNA485056 data...
AATTTGTAATTTTTTATTTTATGATATATATTATTATTGTGATCGTTTATACGCTCATCTTTAATGATCAGGATATTACAATTATTTCACAACAATATAATACCTACAAATCCGCTATAATAAATTTATTAACATATATAATCTATGCATTAACTTCAAATCTTCTACAAATAAATATTACTAAAAGTATATACATCTTATTTTTTAATGCGGTAGTAATTTCCATCAGTGTCATTCTTGGTTACACAACCCTTTCTTTAAATCTATGGGATTCGGGTTCAACTGTACTTCCGGCTATCTTTGCTACCATTTTTGTCTTAATTATTATTTGCATCTCTTTATATAATAAATTCTTATCTATTATTGAAGAAAACACTAATTATCGGTTCAAACTGGAACTTGACAAAATGGAACAGGTATATTCTGCCCAGCTCGACGATAAATTAAATCAGCTCCATTCTTTAAGACATGATATGAAAAACCATCTGATAGTAATTGATGGTTATGCTTCACAGCACAATGATAGGAAAATTCATGAATATATTCATAATATTTCTGAAGACCTTTCTCTGACAAATGCTGTAGATTCAGGCTCTCATATCGTCTCAGCTCTTATAGCTGAAAAAGAGAACAAAGCAAAGTCACAAAATATCAGATGCGAAATTAATATAAGTACACCCGGTATTAATATTGACGATTTTTCAATTACGACCATAATAGGTAATCTGTTTGATAATGCGATAAAAGCAGCCTCTGAGTGTGAACATGGCTGGATCAGATTCTCCCTAACCCAGACCGGCTCATATATGAATATAGTTGTTGAAAATTCCTACTTTGGAAATATTATAGAAAACAATGGTGAATTTACATCTACCAAAAATGACAAGGTCTTACCTCATGGAATAGGCATAAAAAATGTCCGTAAAGTCGTTTCCAACCTTAACGGACACATTGATTTTTCTTATGCCAGCGGATATTTTAGCGTAAAGGCAGAACTCCCTAATTATAGTTAAGTTCCTGCTCCTTATATGCTCTCCTTATCTTGTCCAGATGAAGTTCCTTTATCTGATCATGATATTTCCTGCTCAAAGGAACCTCCATGCCTCGTCCAAAGCATACCACATCCTTTTTTACTTCTTTGATGTAATTAAAATTGGCTATATAACCCTGATGAATATACATAAATGCATCATGATCCAATCTCTCATATATCTTTTTTAAAGGCTCATAACAGCATATTTCCTCATCAATTTTATGGAATACACACTGGTTCCTGCGTTTTTCTATATATAATACATTTTGAAGGTCTATGAGAACATCTTCATATCCGGATTTAATTTTTAGATATCTTTTTTCCGCTTTTTGTGCATTTTTACGATAATCAATCTGAAGTTTTGCTTTTTCGATAATGTGCTTTACCTGTGTATATTTTATCGGTTTCATGACATAATCAAGTGCATCAAGTCTGAATGCCTGTATCGCAAATGCATCATAACTCGTCACAAATGAGATACATACCCATTGGTCGATTTTTCTTAATGCATCAGCCATCTCAATACCTGTCATACCGGGCATTTCCACATCAAGAAACAATAAATCATATTCCTTACTCTTGGAAAGTATATTATTCATGAGTTCTTTTGCATTATCATAGAGATCGATGCTTACATTAATATCCATTTCATTTCCGTATTCACTCACAAATTTTTTAAGTTCATTCCGAAAAAATTCTTCATCATCGCATATTGCTGCTCTTATCGTTTCGTATTGCATACAAGCCTCCCAAAAATATAATCCGCTGTACTATAAGCATAGTATAGCGGATTCAACGCTCAATTACAATTTATTATCCGGGTATTGATCATAAAACATACTGTATTGATTGCAGACCTGTTTAAAAATTCTTATGCCCTATCCTTTAATTTTTTGCAATACCCTATCAGAATATTTGTAGCTAATACAATTCCCAAAATAACGGCTATTGCCATTAGGATAAATGGTGCTAATTGAAATGCAAATATAATTGTCTCTGAAACAATATATCTTCTGATTGCCTTTTCCAATATAAATATCACTATTGAAAGTAACAATATCCACAATATCCACTTATCAAAATTTTTGCACCATACCGGCAATAAATCCTTTAATACTATATTTTCCATATGCCGCTCCTTCTTTTGTACTTCCACAATTAATATATCTTTTTATATAACTTTTTTCCTATTTTTTATATATTTATTGAAACAATAAATCTTTCATTTTCCTGAGATATTCTCATATCTCCATCATATTTTTTTACAGTTTTCCTTACATTTTCTAACCCAATACCATGATTCAGCTTATCCTCTTTTGTAGTAATAAACTTTTGTTTTTGATTTATAATACTCTCCATATCATAACTATTACGAACCGAGATAAATATTTGTGAATTATAACCGGCTATCTCAAACTCAATTATTCTTTTGTCCTCTTGTATTTTTTCACATGCCTCTATGGCATTATTTAAGAGATTTGATATTATTGTGCACATATCAAACATATCAATTGCTACATTATCCGATACACGCCCCTTAAACTGAACCTTTATATTTTTACTTTCCGCTTCCAGGACAAATGGAGCTATTACCGCATCCAATTCCCTGTTTCCGGTGTACTCTACCGGTTTTTTAGATGAAACCTCATTAGTTAGCTGCGATAAATATTTTTTTATTTGTGAATTATCTTCGCTGGTACACATACTATTTAACGCAAGCATATGATTTTTTACATCATGACGGAATTTCCGCAGTTCTTCATATTGCAGAAGCATATGCTCATAGTACTGCTTTTGTAAAGCCATATGCTCCTTATACATGTCATTTGACTTTTTTATATGTGCATTCTGGCTTAAAACAACAATCTGCATAAGTGTTACTAAAACAAGTGTACAGCAAGCCATTACTGCAAACACCCCATAAATTTGTAAATCTTCATACTCTTCCAATTCTGAAAAAATCTGAATTGATCCTACTAATATCAATGAACTGATGGTAACTAAATACAAAATTATATAATGTTTACCCTCTTTTATCTTATTGTGCACCGTTTCTATAACTATTTCTTTATCCCAACAGCCACAGGCGAAGCTCGTATATATCCCTTACAATGTCATATATTTATGTAATTGTCGCGGTCTACCTCTATCACTGTATAGTAATTCTTTCCAAGCTTTTTCCTGACATTTTCCTGTATTGCATTGCATATATCATCATCTGAGGTGATATAGCCGAATGGAACTGCAATGTCAAAAACCAGATTCGTATGTGTATCACCTCTGATAATACGGAAATCGTGCATATTTATGTGCGAATCAAGCCCTTTTATCACAGAGAGCACCTCGGCCTTCAGTCCGGCTACCTCCTCGTCCTCTATCGCTACCGGGTCCATGTGGATGGTCACTATACACCCCAGCTCCCTTCGTATCCTGCGCTCCAGATTATCGATTATATCGTGCAGCTCGACCATATCTCCGTCCTCCGGCACCTCTGCATGAAACGATACTATCCTGTGTCCCGGTCCATAATCATGCACCATAAGGTCATGCATACCGAGTATGTTTTTGTCAAAGTCCAGTACCATCTCCTTTAGTCTATCGACAAACTCAGGCTCCGGCTTTGCTCCAAGCAGCGGGTCTATCGCCTCCCTGGCTGATGATATCCCTGAATAGAATATAAACAATGACACAAATACACCGCCTATTCCATCCAGATTGAGTCCCAAAAAGTGCGCTATGAGTGTGGCTGCAAGTACTACAGATGTAGCGATACAGTCTGACAGACTGTCTCTGCCTGTCGCTTCGAGTGTTGATGAATCAAGCTTTTTTGAAAAATAGAAATTGTATACCGCCATGACGCATTTTACAGCTATTGATGCCAGTAGTATCGCTACAATAAGCCATGAAAACTCTATGTCCTGCGGCTTTATGATTTTGCCAAAGGAATCCCTGAACAGCTCAAAGCCCATGATGAGTATGATTGCTGCAACTGCCAGTGTAGCCACATACTCCATCCTCGCATGTCCGTATGGGTGCTCCTCGTCGGCTCTCTGTGCCGCCATCTTGAAGCCCGCTATCGTGATGATTGATGAGCCTGCATCTGACAGGTTGTTGAATGCATCTGCAGTGATTGAGATTGCACCGCTTAGCATTCCTGCAAATAGCTTGCCGGCAAAGAGTATGAGGTTTAAAAATATGCCGACTATACCGCACAGCATGCCATATTTATTTCGTTTTTCAATGTCTGTTTCTGTCTGTGGCATTTACTTTACCTCTATTTTTATTTTATATCCTGATTTACAGCTTATTTCACCGCTCCGAATCTGTCGAACGGGTAATATCTGAATATCGATTTTGCAAGTATATCGTCCTTAGACACATATGTGTGCTCCCAGACTCTTGCGTCTGATGAGCCATTTCTGTTGTCACCGAGCAGCAGATATGAGTCCTGTGGCACCTTAAACTCGTAAGGTCCGGCATTTACTGTCCACGGATCCTCACCGCTCTGGTTTGACTTGAGATAATCCTCCTCAAGCGCCTCACCGTCTATATACACCTGACCGTCCTCTATGGTAACTGTCTCTCCCGGCAGACCTATTACACGCTTGATGTATTTCTCAGAAGGCGAATCCGGTGCATTGAATATGACTATATCCCCTCTCTTTGGGTCAGAAAATGTATATGCGAGCCTGAAGCCAAATATGTCATCTCCGATCTGTATGGTATTCTCCATCGAGCCTGACGGAATATTTGCATTTATAATGACATAGTTCTTTATAAGTATTGCCGCTACAATGGCGAATGCGATTGTTAACACCCAGCTTAAGATTTCCTTGACAGGTGATGTTTTTTCCTCCGGCTTTTTTGGCTCCATCTCATCGGTTGTTTTTGTGTCTTCTTCGTTGTTTAAGTCTAATATCTCCATTTTCATGTTCTCCTTATTCATACTTCAATAAGTGTTTGATAATATATGTCATGGCGGTACAGCCTATGGTGCCATCCACCACTTTATAAAGTCCTTCCTTGTAAAATAAAGACTTGTAAGCCCGTAATCTGCGATTTCCTTATCTGTAAAGGTCTTTGCTATATACGCATTGATTTCATCCGGGAAGTCTCTCTCGAGGCACCACTGTGCCTGCAGGCTCATTGGCTTTTCCAGCTCATATTGGTGCACGAGCTCGCCTCCAAAATCTATGATACTGTTCCATCTGGATGCATTGCCCAGTATCCTCTGCTTGATATTTTCTATGATCACAGCTCTTGCAATCCTTACCTTTTTGTACTTTTCGGCGCGCTGCAAAAGCATTGCATTGCGGTTGTGGGTATTTATCACCAGCTCCATCGGGTCTGTCAGCTCATTTGACACCAGACAAAATACAGGGTCCAGATCATAATACTCCGGTCTTAGCACGTAGTCGTTTCTGTATGATGCTGCCGTCTTTGCCACAGTTAGGTCTGCCGATACATCCGTGTATATGATGCCCGGCATGTCACCCATAACATACTCCATAGATGTGATGTACGGTGTCATAAACTGCCAGAAGGCTCTGATATTCTGCTCAAATACTATGATATCGTACTTGTCAATAAACTGACCATAATCGTACGGATAGTTCTCCCTATAGTGTGCAAAAAGTGCTCTCTGCATGAACGCTATCTTTATTTTCCGCCCGATAAAGCCGTTTATCACTGTCCTCACCGGCACCTCTACCTCGCGCTCCTTTATATATACAAGCACCTGTATAGCTCTGCTTACCAGCTCGTTTTCTGCCTCGTATTCACCTACCAGCCGTTTTCTGCCATCTGACAGGTACTGTCCAAGTGTGAGTGGACTCTGACCAAAAAAATCAATAATAATCTGTCCGATGTACTGGCGGAGCTCTATGTGCTTTTCATCGAAGGCTGCTCCGTCTCTCGATATGCTTATGTTTAAAAACCTTTTTTTGATATTGAGCTGATATGAGAAATTGTCTATCCACGATGGTGCAAGCCTCAGTATGTCTGTAGCATCTGACACAAGGACTCCCTGCTGGTACAGCGTGGACTTAGGAAAATACCCCTTGTGCTTTGGATGATATATGGCAACATAGCCCTCAAGCAGGCTGTTATCCACTCGTATGATATTCATGCCAACAAGCTCATTCATCGGATAGTTCCACTTTGCCTTTGGCTGTGACAGGCATACCTCCCTCGTATCACACCTGATATTTACAGGTATAGGCAGTGTAAGCATATAGTGCTTTATGGTTTCCACTATAAAATCCATATCTATATACGGCGCATATGATGGCTTTACAGGGATAGAGATGCGTGTGCCCGGTGTCTTTTTCTGCGAAATGACATACTCTATCTGGCCACTATCTCCAAACCACTTTGCCATGACCGGTGCCGTATCCTGCGGATTGCTTATGTTCCAGGCAGTGTTTATGACCTTATCCTTTTTCGACTCAATGAGCACAGCCTTTGAGACTGTAAAGCACGAGCACAGCCCGATGCCATAGTGGGAATACGGCTCATACTTCAGCTGCTGATTGAAGAAATCTGTGCTTGTATAATAGCTTGCCCCTATCTGTGCGATAAAGTGCTCCAGGTCATATTCATTTATGCCTATTCCGTTATCCTCTATCGTAAACAGTCTTGTATCACTGCTGTACGTGATGTCTATGCGTGGCTCATATATGGCCCTGACATCGCGCATCTGGCTTGCCTGCTCCAGCTCGAGGAACTCCGTGCCCCAGCTCCACTCAAGTGCCTGCCGCACATTGCAGGCATCCATGGCATTGAGCAAAAGCTCCCTGATAAAGACCTTCCACGAAGCATAAAACTGCTGGCTTGCAATAAGCGGCAGCATATTTGATTTTCCTAACTCTACATCGATGCTTTTCATGCTTTATCCGACCGCCCGTAATAGCTGCCGTAGTAATTGCCATAGTACCCACTGACATGGCTGTTTTTCTTGTTGTTTACCTTGTTGAGCACAGCGCCCAGTATCCTCACTCCCGATGCCTCGAGCTGTTTTTTCACACTCTGTATCATTCTGGCGCTCGCCATGCCCTGTCCTATCACTATTATGGCTCCGTCACAATACTTTGCTACAACTGCCGCATCTATGGCAGCTCCTATCGGTGCACAGTCTATAATTATGTAGTTAAAGTGCTCCTTGCCGAAATTAAGAAGCTCCTGAAAGTATTTTTTCTCAAGAATCTCTGTCGGATTCGGCACAGACGGCCCTGCAAATATCATAAAAAGACCCGGTATTTCCGTGCCATACATCACTTCCTCGAGACGTCTCTGACCGGAAAGATAGTGCGACAATCCGCATATCTCCCCTCCACTTGCCGCTGTGGCACGCAGACGCCCTGCCAGGACTGATTTACGCATATCTGTATCTATGAAAAGCACTCTCTTTCCTGACTCTGTAAGCGACCGTGCCAGATCAAGTGCCACGGTGCTTTTGCCTTCATTTGGTACAGAGCTTGTCACCAGAAGCGTGCGTATATCATCCCCGCAAAACTGTATATTTGTCTTCAAAGCTCGAAGCGATTCCTTCATCGTATAGCTTTGTTCTTTTAGCTTGCCAAACTTTACTAATTCCATCTGCCCATCTCCTGATACAGGCTTCCTTATGCTGAAGCCGATTTCTTTTTTCTTGTCTTTCTTTGGCTGCCTCTGCTATGCTTTCTGCCCTTTCCCTGCTCTCCGTCATCCTCCGATTCATCAAGCGGAAGTGTACCAAGCACGTTCATGCCAAGCTTCTTCTCCACATCCTCTGTATCTATGATTGTATCATTGAACAGATAAGAAACCACTATAACCGCAATCGACAGAAACGCTCCCGCAAAGGCTCCTATCACTGTGTTTTTGCCGATATTAGGGCTTACCGCGCCTCCATCATCATATCCGCTCTGGATGATAGTCGGCGGATCCTGCTTCATCTTCTCCGCTATATATGCCGATGCGACCTTTGCTATCTCATCTGCTATGGTCTTTGCCATCTGCGGATCGGGATCCGTTACTGTGATATTGAGTACTCGCGAGTTGGACGGATTATCAAGCGTCACCCTGCTGCCAAGTGTCTTGTAGCTCTCATTCAGATTCAGATTTTCTATGACCTGATCCAGCACCGGACGTCCCTTTACTACAACTATGTAATCATTTGTCAGGCTGGTGCCTGTCTGGATATCCGCAAGGCTCGTGATGGATGTGCTCTTTGAAAGTACATAAAGCTCAGATGTAGATTCATACATAGGTGTAATCATAAATCTGCTTATCGCAAATGCCACTGCACCTGTCGCTATCGTAACAAGAATTATCCACTGCCAATATGAAATTATCTCAAGAAACAGATCCTTTAAGTCTATCTCTATCTCGTTGTCAAAATCCTGTTCTCTCTCCATTATTTATCCCCGCATTTACACTGATTATCTTCCGTTTATTATATTTTCCGGTGTGGTCTGCATGATTTCCTGCGCGTAGTCATCACCGAACTTCTTTGCCACGTACTCATAGCATTTTTTCATGTTGCAGACGCGCTCCTTTGTGCCATGGCTGTCGCTTGCTATTACATCAACAAGCCCTGCCTTCAAAAGCTTCTTTGTGTATCTCTTGAAGTGTCTGCCATCTATGCCAAGCACTGAGTCTGCATTGACCTGTATGAGCGCTCCCAGCTCCTGCAAATCCTCTATACGGCTTATATCACTGAGACATTCATATCTCTCTACATGTGCTATCACCGGTATATATCCTGCAAATATAGCTTCGCGCGTCATCTTGTATACAAATGAGTATTCGCTGGAATGTGAATACTCTGTGAGTATATACTGTGTATCTGCCAGTGTATGACACAGCCCACCATGAAAGGCATCTATCATATCGGTTGCCACATGATACTCTGTGCCGAGCTTTAATTCTATTCCAAGCTTCTTTGCATATGGCATCAGCTTTTTATAGTGTCGCTCTATCTTTTCAAGCGGATGCTTAAACATTCCATGGCGCAGGTGCGGTGTGAGGATTATACCTGTGATGCCCTGCTTTTTGGCTATCTTGAGCATCTCTACCGATTCCTCGAGCGACTTTGAGCCGTCGTCCACTCCGTATAATAAATGGCAATGTATATCTATCAAAATTCATGGTCCTCCGTTTTGTTTTCCTGAACTATCATTATACTATATACAGATTTTTCGTGCAATTCTTTAGATATTAAATTTTTCTTCTTTTTTGTGGGGAGGGCGTGTCCATTTTTGAAAATTCCGATTCATTGCGATTTCAAGTTTAACGCTTTATATACCTTTGATTCTTGCTATTAGGCTTATCTGGAATAGTACGTTCCACCGCCCCAATATTTAATGCAGGATCCATATAATTCTTTCTAAATGTCTCACGTGATTTAAGCCCTAGCTGTTCCATCAAAGAAACGGCTGTATATGGCACATCGAATTCCATTATCTCAAGCAAACGTTTTACATATTCTGATTCATCATTAGTGGATTTACGAACTTGTTCATTCACTTCATCAAGAATATCATCTATACGCTCCAACATAAATTCAATAAAAACATTCGAGTTTCCATTTACGTGACACTCTGAAATTGCATTGTAATAATCATTTTGAAATTTTTCTATCTGGCTTTCTAATGGTATATAGGCAAATACTGGATTCCATTCATTTAATAACATGGTATGCCATAGTCTTGCAGTTCTTCCATTGCCATCTGAAAATGGATGAATAAATACAAATTCATAATGAAAAATCGCTCCCATTATCAATGGATGTACCTCTTTTCTATTTGTACTCATCCAACCGAATAAATCTTGCATTAGTGAAGGTACAAACTGCGGTGGCGGAGCCATAAAAATACAGGTATCACCATTAAAAACACCTTCATCACCATCGCGAAACCTTCCTGCGTCATCTTTTAATAGGTATTCCATAATTCCTTGAACTTTTTTCAGATCATCTAAACTATATGGATTGACCTTTCCAATCATTTCATACGCTTTGTACGCATTTTTAACCTCTTGAATCTCCTGCTCTGGTCCAAGAACCATCCGACCATTTATGACATCTTTTGTTTGTCCTATAGTCAACGAATTGGCTTCAATTTTCAATGATGAATGCACCGATTTAATTCGATTATTTCTCCTTAAATGTGGCTTATTATCCAGATTGTGGTATATCTCTATTCTACCTAGCTTAGTCGAAATAGATGAAACCAGATTAAGCATTTTTTCTGTTATAGTATATGGTGGTTTATATTCTTCCATAGAATCGCCTCATCTTGCTTATTATCTTGCTTATTATCTTACCATAATTATATATCTTTATACAATATCCATCTACAAATATCCACAATTTTAATACCTTCATACTGATAATTTTTATTACCATTTTTTGAAAATAATTCTTTTTTTGGTAATAGATTCTTTTTCCCAAAGAATCCTAAAAAGGTGGACTGCTACACATAGCAATCCACCCTCTGCCTTATTACAATTAATTTGTAACTATCCGATTTGTCTGACAAGATTTATCATTTCGATTGCACCGAGTGCACAGTCATATCCTTTATTTCCGACTTTTGTTCCGGCTCTTTCTATTGCCTGCTCGATGTTTTCGGTGGTAACTACTCCAAACATTACCGGGATTTCTGACTCGAGTGATACTGATGCGATTCCCTTTGATACTTCGTTGCACACATAATCATAGTGGCTTGTTGCTCCTCTGATTACTGCTCCGAGGCAGATGACTGCATCGTATTTTCCACTTTTTGCCATCTTCTTTGCGATGAGTGGTATCTCGAATGCTCCCGGCACCCATGCTACGTCTATGTTTTCCTCCGGCACATCGTGTCTTACGAGTCCGTCCTTTGCTCCTCCTAAGAGCTTTGATGTGATAAATTCATTGAACCTTGCTACTACGATTCCTACCTTGATTCCATCCTGTGTCATTTTTCCTTCGATTACGTTCATTTTTGTTCTCCTTATGTTTTTTATTTTTACTCAAATGAGTTTATCTGCAATTATTGACTATTTAGAATTTGTTACTATTCAGAAACCCCGCACACATTGCAAAAACGCTCGATGCGGTGTACTAATATGAGAGTATATGTCCCATGCGGTTCTGCTTGGTTTTAAGATAAAACAGGTCATGCGCTGTGGCGCTCATCTGGATCGGCACTCGCTCGCTGATTTCCATACCAAACTCTGAGAGCTGGTATACCTTGTCAGGGTTATTTGTGAGAAGGCGCAGGCTGTGTACGCCAAGCTCTCTTAATATCTGGGCTCCTATATAGTATTCGCGCTCATCCCCGGCAAAACCAAGTGCCAGGTTTGCTTCGAGTGTGTCCATTCCCTGCTCCTGAAGTTCATATGCCTTCAGCTTATTTATCAGGCCGATGCCTCTGCCCTCCTGACGCATGTAGAGCAGTATTCCTCTGCCCTCCTTGTCTATCTGTCTCATGGCTGCCTCAAGCTGCTGACCGCAGTCGCAGCGCTGTGAGCCGAATACATCTCCTGTGAGACACTCTGAATGTACCCTGCAGAGCACATCCCTTCCATCTGCGATTTCGCCCTTTACAAGTGCCACGTGATGCTCTCCGTTTAATCTGTTTACAAAGCCATATGCCTTGAATTCGCCGTATTTGGTAGGAAGCTTTACCTCTGTGACACGGTCAACGAGCTTTTCATGTATCTTTCTGTATTCCTGAAGTGCCGCTATTGTGATGAACTTGATGTCCCACTTTTTTGCAAGCTCCATGAGCTCTGTTGTGCGCATCATGGTACCGTCCTCACGCATTATCTCGCAGCACAGTCCACATTCCTTTAGTCCTGCGAGCCTGCACAGATCGACTGTTGCCTCTGTGTGTCCGTTTCTCTCCAGTACGCCGTTTTTCTTTGCAAGAAGCGGAAACATGTGGCCCGGACGTCTGAAATCCTCAGGCTTTGCGTCATCAGAGACACATTTCATTGCTGTGATTGAGCGCTCTGCTGCGGAAATGCCTGTGGTTGTTGAGACATGGTCTATTGAGACTGTAAATGCTGTCTCATGATTGTCTGTATTTTCCTGCACCATCTGCGGAAAACGAAGCTTCTTTACATATTCCTGCGACATCGGCATGCATATCAGGCCCTTGCCGTGCATCGCCATAAAGTTGATGTTTTCTGTTGTGGCAAATTCTGCCGCACAGATGAAATCGCCCTCATTCTCTCTGTCCTCATCATCTGTGACAAGTATTATTTTCCCTGCACGAAGCTCATCAAGCGCTTCTTCTACTGTGTTGAATTTCATTTTTTATGTCCTCGTCTTTCTATTGTGATTTTGTAGCTATTCAATTGCGTGTTTTTGTTAAAAGCCGTATTTTGCCAGGAAATCTCTTGTTATTCCATCCGGTTGTTTTTTATTTTCGCTGGATTTACGTGAAGCATTTTCCTTAATTGTCTGTGCTCCTATTATTTCCTCCGACTGCCCTTTAAACAACAGCTTCTCAACATATTTTCCTATGATATCTGTTTCCAGATTTACGACAGCTCCCACTTTTCTGTCCTTTAACACAGTCTGGCTTACCGTGTGCGGTATCGCTGATATCGAGAAATTATCCTGTGCAACCTTTGCGACTGTGAGGCTTATTCCATCGATTGTGACGGAGCCCTTCTCGACTATATAGCGCATGAGCTGTGGTGTGGCCTGTATTGTATACCAGATGGCATTGTCATCCTTTTTGACCTCCACAATCCTGCCTGTTCCGTCAACATGTCCCGACACTATGTGCCCGCCAAATCTGCCATCTGCCGCCATCGCACGCTCCAAATTGACATGTGCTCCTCTTAGCGCATTTGCAAGCGATGAGCGATTTAGCGTCTCATGCATGACATCCGCTGTAAACGCATGTGGCATGAGCCTTGTGACTGTGAGGCAGATGCCGTTTACCGCTATGCTGTCTCCGACCTTTGTTCCATCGAGCACTTTTTCAGCTCTGATTGTAAGTACTGCTGAGTTTGCTCCACGTGAAATTGTATCTATTGTTCCAACTTCTTCAACTATTCCTGTGAACATTGTGTATCGCCTTTCTTTTTTAAGTATTCACAACATCACTCTCGATGAGGAAATCATCACCAAGCTTTGTTACCTTACTGTTTCCAAGCATCACGGCATGTGCCGGCGAGTCGGTTCCCATTCCCTCTATCGGTGTTTTTGCATCCGCCCCTCCGAAAAGCTTTGGTGCAATGTAGGCATACACCTTATTCACAATCCCGCTCTCCAAGGCTGACCAGTTGAGTATGCCGCCTCCTTCTAGCAAAATGCTGTCTATGCTTCTTTCGCCGAGCTTTTGCATGAGGTCATTTAAATCAATGTGACCATTTTTTTCAGCTACATACAGAATTTCTATTCCGTTTTCTTCAAGCTGTGTTATTTTTCTGTTTTTTTGATAATTATTGTTTTCTTCTATACTATCTTTTTCAGTATCAGGTAAGGCTTCTGACTGTGCGGTTTCACGATATCGCTCACTGACTGCAACTATCGTCGGCACTTCCTTTGCAGTCTTTACTATCTGCGATTCCAGTGGAAGCTTAAGGTGCGTATCGCATATTATGCGGATTGGATTTACTCCGCCCTCGATTCTGCATGTAAGCAGTGGATCGTCTGCAAGCACTGTTCCTATTCCTGCCATTATGGCTTTATATCTGTGGCGCAGGTTTTGCACATGTTCTCTCGCTTTTTCTCCTGTTATCCACTTTGAAAGCCCTGAATATGTGGCTATCTTTCCATCCATCGTCATGGCATATTTCATAGCGACATATGGACGTCTGGTCTGTATAAAGTAAAAGAATACCTCGTTCAGCCTGTCGCACTCGTCTTTAAGCACCTGCGTGACAACCTCTATCCCATGCTCTTTAAGGATTTTGATACCACCTCCGGCGACAAGCGGATTCGGGTCATCCGAGCCCACATATACTCTTTTTATACCGGCTTCTATCACTGCCTCCACACATGGCGGCTGCTTGCCATGATGACAGCAGGGCTCGAGAGTCACATACATATCCGCTCCCTGTGGCGATTCCTTGCAATGCTTTAACGCATTTCTTTCTGCGTGCAGCTCTCCGTATCTCTCATGCCAGCCCTCTGCGATTATCCTGCCGTCCTTTACTATCACAGCTCCGACCATCGGGTTTGGCGAGGTATATCCCATGCCGCGTTTTGCAAGCTCAATCGCCCTTCTCATATATTGCTCATCAGTCATTTGGTTTCCTTTCTGCATATTCTTTATATGCCACAACATACATCTCGAATTTGCTTCTTTCTCCACTAAAAAAGCCCCAAACTATTAATGTTCAGGGCTCAATAATTTCAAATATCATGATTTCAAAAAAATATTCACTAGCTGCATTTCATCATAAATGAATTTTGAAATAAAAAACTCTGGAATGTATCAAAACACTCCAGAGTAGATATCTGTTATAACTATGTATTCACATCTTCTTTCATCCAGACTTTACTGTCGGCCTCGGAATCTCACCGAATCATGCCTTGCGGCTCGTGGGCTATACCACCGGTAGGGAATTGCACCCTGCCCTGAAGAATAATTATTTAATTAGCTTACGCTAACTATAGTAAACCTTCGTGGCTTGTATGTCAAGATTATTTTTTATATTCATTGGCTTTTTAAAAGATAACTTTGTTGTTGAGATATTGATCTGTAGAGCTTACTCTAGCATATCCAAATACTCTTTTCATTTTCTCACCACAAATAATATAAAGAGCTTACAAAGATTTCTCTCTGTAAGCTCTTTAGTTCTTTATATATATTCTATTCTTCTCTATATCTCGCTAAAAGTTGTAAATTTTGCTTTTCTACAGAGCTCAATACAGATTCATCAAATTCATCTGGTTCTATTATACCATTATACCATGAACAAGTCTCAAAATAATTTTGTAACTTTTTATCATTAAATTTTCTGCCATGTCGAGCATATATTTCATTTATAGCTAATTCATAAAAATCATTCTGTCCTGCATAGTCTGCAACTGTAGCTTCATCAAGTAGATTTACTGCATCATTTGGGAATATTTCATCCGAAGTTTTCAAATCGTCACTACTATCTACAGATACATACGTTCCTGCAAATGACAATTCGTTATTTACATCGCCAAACTCTGTAATAGAATATCCGTACGATTCCTGACGCAAGTCTAATCCATAATAAGTCTCTGTATTAAAATAATTTCCTATATCATTGTTGTCCCCTATCCAATTAACATAGATATTTTCTAGTCTTCTATATGATTGACTGTCATTTTTACCAATATACAATGAAATGTAAGTTTCCTGATAATCGTTTTTACTAATCTCTAAAGTGCAAAGTGGGCCTGTTTGTCGTCTAAAGATTTGAACATCAAAACTATTTTCTTCGTCTGCACTACTCGATTCCCCAGAATTGTATGTATACTGTTGATTATTAATAGATATTGCGGGGCTTGGAACACTGTATGGATTATCTTCATTCAGATTGGGATAATAATACAAACTTGTCCCATTATCACAGTTATATTTAATACAAGTCGAAGTTCCAACAATATACTCACAATCTGAATCTTTAAATGAACAATTTTTTATATTGTTAATATAAACGTCACACTTACCATCACTATCGCTTTTAACATCTAAATCAGCATCTCCAGTAAAACTTGAATATTTATCATACCAAGATTTATTAAACACTATGTCTTCTTTACCATCATCGCTTGTTAATACAACTATTTTATCAGCAAATTCAGAATACTTATAAGGCACATCTGTATATATTTTCTTCGAGTAATCCAAGAGTTCGTCAATATCTGTGTCAACTTCATTTTTTAAATAAGCATTATAATCCCCTACTATACCAAGTTTAAAACGATCTGAAAATTGGCATGCATAAACATTTCCATAGCTATTTCCCATTAATGCAACATACTTATTTTTATAAAATTCACTAACCGGAACATCTTCTGCCCATGCCACAACTCTATAGCTAGGTTCTAATTCCCTTAAATCTATGTAGTATACATTAACTGTTTTATCATCCTTTTTATTAACCTGAATAAATGAGTTTGAACTATCTCCACAATAGTAATTTCCTATTATATCGTCTACTCCAACATCACTTGTATCATATAGTTCATTTGGGTTATATTCATCAGATACTTTCTTTAAAACTATTTTTTCATTATTCGGTGTTGTAAGTGTTAACTTATCTTTTTTTATTTTATATTTGTATACTAAATTCTTCGATATTGATATGGTTTTGTCTGCTACATCAATGATTCCATACTCTTCAATCCATGTATTATCTGGAAAAATTACTGAACAGCCAGAAAAAGTACAACCACCAAATGCATCTGCCAATTTTGCATTGAGATTAAAAATATCTGTATCCGATACATCAATTCCAAAGATTTGTCCATTATCAGCTACATATGTTCCAGGCAGATAATCTTCTGTAACAGTATCGCTTAATTTCGTTTCTAATTCTTTTTCCTTAGATTCTGTCTTATTGCTTTGATTACTGTTATTCTTATCCTCATTTTCTGTAGGTAATAACATACACCAAGCAAAGAAAAGCACTATCACTGTTATGATAATTTTAACAAATGTTTTCCACCTTTTTTTATATTTCCACATTAGATACAATCCCATTGGAAAAATAAATATCAACATTAACCATATAAACCACGTTCTTTGATATAATTTTTCTTTCGGGTTACTAGAATTATTATTCTCATTATTTTTCATATAATCTATGTTGTTATTATATTTTGTTCCACAATTAGGACAAAAAATACCTTCTTTAAACTCTGTTCCACATTTTTCACATTTCATATAACAAACCTTCTTTACTTATTAAATTTGCAACTGAAGAAACATAATTAAATTGTTGGACATATATTTATCATCTAATTTATTTACTCATAAGCTTTATACATTTCAATACCAAATACTATATGCACGTGCCTTATAACTCATTTTTCAAATTTCATGTCATGTTTTACATATAGTTCTTCCACAATATACTTTATATCTCTACATCAACTTCAGTTAAAGCCTTTATAATAGAATATAGTAAAGATACAATCATTACTATCAAAACTAACAAAAAGCCCTTTGTGATCCAATTATCTATTTTTAAATATCCAAATAATATCTCAGCTAATAATAATTCAAAACACCCTTCTATACTATCTGCTTCTTTTTGAAAACACGTGATTAAATTTGGAATTTTAACTATATTTTCCATTTTTTTAGTCAACGTCTTTCCTATAAAGCTACCTAAAGAAGTTGCTATAATTAAACCTGTAATTACTAATACCCATGTACTAAACTCGAAATATTGAAATGCTATAAATGCTATAAATGCCGCAAAACTTACTGCTATCAGACTTCCTGGGGATTCCTCTGAGTCTTCATAATTATTTTGCGTTTGTTCTTCTCTTTCAGTGTATGATTCATAATTTGATTTTGGTTCTTCATCATATTTGTTTTCATTATGTTTTAATTTTTCATCATATATCTTTCTTTTTTCCGGATTAGATAACGTATCATACGCAGAATTTACCTCTTCTATAGTTCTCCCCATAAGATCTTTTTCGTTTCCATTATCTGGATGTAATTTTTTTACAAGCGCTTTATAAGCCGCTTTTATAACTTCTGGTGAAGCATCTTGCGTAATCTCTAAAATTTCATAAAAATTCATATTTGTTCTCTTAGCAGAATTCTCTTCATTAATTTTGTATCCACAATAAACGCAAAATCTTACACCATCTTCAATTTTTTTGCCACATTTAGGACAGAACATTTAATTTTCTCCTATCGTAATTTAATTTTTATAACTTTTTATCCATATTTTCATAAATTCTAAATATGATAATACTTATCTCTTATTTTTATTATCATATTCACTCCGAATATAGAGCAAATATGGATGCACCAATGTATCATTTAGCGTAAGTTCTTTCCAAAGAATATTTTTTTGCCCAATTTTAGCCAGCCTGTTTAACAGAATGACTAATCCAACTATAATAAATATAATTGTCAACAATAACTCCCCTACCGACAGACAACATACTCCCAAAAAAATCATAATTATCCCTATGATATTTTCTATAATTTTAAGTACAATATTTTGATTTTCTGCTTTCAGCCCTTTCCTAATAGTCTTTATATTATCTGCTGTAAATTTGTTCAATGCCTCTATATACCTATCCCTGTCTTTTGTTCTTCCTACACTTTGAATAAGCTGTACGGCTTTATTGATTTCAGATGGATTTTCAACACGTGTATTCATAAAAATTCTTTTTAGCTCAGATTCATCTTCTGATGCCCATATGTTATTAATCCGCTCATTAATTTTATCGATAAAAATATTTTTTATTTGTTCAAGTGCAGCTATGGATGCAATTTCTTGTTTCATTGCATTGCATGATTGCTCCGAAGCCGATTCAATAACTTCAAATGGATAATCTTGTACTAAACTAGAATAATCAATCTCTGCCTTTTGTCTTTCCTCTCGTGTATCAAACAAAATATCTTTGAATGTTCTGGCTGCAATATCGTAGTTCGTTATAATCTGTTCGATTTTACTTAGTGCTGCACTCCCCTCCATTCCCAATTGTTTTTCTTTTTTCTCTATCTGCTTTCTTACCTCTATAGCCTTTTCTTCTGTACTGTAATCTGAACAATCCAAGAAATTCGACAATATCTGTTCTCTCTCGTCATTCATATTAAATCCGACAAATTCAGCCAACGCTATTAACTCAAAACTGTCTTTAGGAAATTGCTTTAAACAATATTCATAGTACTCATATTCTGTTGGGTTTGTATAAAAGAGCTCATATGCCATTTTCTTAGCTTCATCATCTATACCATTTGAACTCACATACTTTTTTAAATTGTTAAAAATTGTCTCTGCTTGTTTTTCCTCATCAAGACCGATAAAATCTAAATCCCCAACGTCTCCAAGTAATATAACCTGCAATACATAATTTAAATAATATACATCCTTATATAATGCTCTACAAAGGCTATTTACTGTATTATCATCGCTATATTTTGTTGATTTTGACATACTGGTTCCAATTGCCGTAAACGTATTTCCGACAGCATTCGCCATTCCATGCGCCATTCCCGACATAGCATTTAGTGTTGAGGCTTGTATTTTCGCACTCATTTCAGCCTGGGTTCCAATTCCATATCCAACCCATTTTTTACGATACTGCTTACGCATTCTTCTATAATTTTCTTTTTCAGTCTGATCATTGATTGTTTCAATATACCAATCCTGTATTTTTTCAAATTCATCATCAAAATACGAATTACTAATCAAACCTATAAGTGCTTCTCCAGAATAAGAGTATATGCCATACCCTACTAAAAACTCAGCACACTGTTCAGCCTTAGCCAACAAAATATTACTGGCTATATCATATCCACTTCTTACCAAGGTATCTATATTACCCATTTTCTTATATTGTGCTCTAAACTCTTGACTAGCAGATATAGCTAGTGATTTAGCAAGCATTCTGCTTTTGATTACTTTAATTTTGTCATCAAATACTATTAACCTATCATCAAAAATACAAAATACCCCATTATCATGATCCGCCAAATTATAATAAATTTCTTCTTTTGTCATATCGTCAGTAATCACTTTTTCTGCCGTAGAATCAGAGTTTATTTCGCTTTTCGATATATTTTCAATTATAGTAGCATCGGCTCCAAAACCAGATAAAGCTACCACTACCAGTCTTGCCTTATCATAATCAACATTTTCTAATACACAACTTGGAGCATTATTAACAATATTATCTACTGCTTCCAGCCCTATACCTGACACTTCACGTATAAAATTAGCTACTTGCATTCTATTAGGTCCAACACTATTCAACCTAACCGATACCATACTTGGATTTTGCATATGAATTTTCCCCTTTTATCTTTCCAAAAAAGTTTTTATCAATGCCACAGGAATCAATATCCAACCTAGTATTGCTCCCATTACACAACGTTTCACAAAAATGTCACCAACATTTCCTATTAATATTGAATTTGCATATATTGTTTTTCCAGTAGCCCAATATCCTAAAATTATGTATAAAAACACAAATACCATTGACATATTCTTACCTCCTTAGTTCTCTTATAGCTATATTATAAATCTCTATGAGCTAATTTTCAATCACTTTTAATACTTATATGCTAATCAAAAAGGAGCTAAGAGAGATTTATGCAACCTGGTTTACTTGGAAACACAATTCGTCAGGCTAGAATAGATAACAAACTCACACAGGAACAGCTTGCCGAACTTGTTCAAATTACCCCAACTCATTTAAAGCACATTGAAAGCGAGCACCGAAAGCCATCTATTGAAGTTCTTTTTGCGCTAGCTGAAACTCTACATTTTTCATTGGATGCATTATTCATTACTGATGGTTCAAAAGAACACAGCCGACGCAAAAATGAATTGCAACTTCTTATCAACACCTGTAGCGATAATGAGCTTGATGTTTTGATTGCCGCTTTAAGAGAGTTATCAACTCAAAAACGATCAAATTCGTAAAAAAAAATACTGCCGTATCAATTTGATACGGCAGCACTCATTATTTTACTAACATTACCTCTTCATCAGCAATCTTTCTAATGACTTCCATTGGCACCTCTAAGTAGACGGAAACTTGCTTTTCCGACATCACTCCATCTTTTAACATCCTAATAGCTGTCAATATGATATATATGCTTATCTCCACCTACCTTATAACTACCTTTTTATGATATAATCTAAAAATCTTAAAATTTTTTGTAACAAAACAATCCTTTCTACGTCTAACCTATGAACAAAGTCCAGCTAATAAATGTCAATAGTTAAATGAGAAAAAATCTATTTTATTTTCTGACTAAAAAAGGGCGGACTTTCCCCTTGGTGAAAATATCGTTTTTTGAAAGATATTGATTCATTGGGTTCATAGTATTTTATGCAGCTATGTCGCATTTAGCAGAATTGTATTGTTTGATATGCTCCTGAGGAGCAATGATTTTGAATGGTTTGTTATCTCTGAGTATTGCAAATATCATATTGCATACCTTATGTGAAACAGCTCCCATTGCTACGAGCTTTGGTTTTGAGTCACATTTTTTGAGGTAGTACTCACGAAGAACTGGATTTTTAGCTTCTCTATTACGGGAGATACTGATACTTTGTAATGTTAACGTGTGAATAACACGTCTAGCTATGGCAGAACCACGCTTAGACATTTGAACCTTGGTGCCTTCAAATTTACCGGATTGCTTTACTGCTGGATCAAGACCAAAATAAGCGAAAAGTTGTTTGGGCTTTGAAAATGCTGAAAAGTCACCGATCTCACCCATAATGGATACAGCAGACAAGAAACCAGCACCTTTGAAAGTTTCAATCAAATGAATCTGCTTGACAAAGTCAGAATCTTCATTAGCATCAACAAGCTCGTGGAGTGATTCAAGAATGCTGTTGATTTCTTCATCATATTTACGTATGAAGCTGATATAAAGGCGAATACGCTTGATGTTGCTGTCTATGATGTAACCAAACTGATTTGCATCAGTTGCCGCCTGAATTATGGCATTATACTTATTTTGAGCATATGTAAGCCCAAATCGAGCTGTGGATTTGATGATATCAATAATCTCTTGCTTGTCTGCTTTAAGAAAAGCTGATGGAGAGGTATAAGTCTCCAATAATGTAAGAGAAGTGTTGATAGTAACCTTGGAAAAGATGCCAAGATACTGTGGAAACGCCATGCGTAATTCACCCTGAAGCTTATTCACATAGGCACTGCGATTATCCATTAAATCGTAGTATTCACGGCATAGGTTACGGCAGTTTAGAGCAAGATCTGAAGGCATAAGTGAAACCTTTAAATCAGGTTTCAAACCAACCAAAGCAGCTTTTTTAGAATCAAAACGATCATTATGTACTTTTCGTATGTTGATATTTGTGCTATTCTTAGTGATGATAGGATTAATAACCGAGCAGTTAAAACCCTTATCACGAAGATAGCAGAAGAGTGGGTAATGATAAATTCCCGTGGATTCGAGGAAAATGCGACTTTCCAAAGAATACAACTCTTCTGCTTCTTTTATTTTAGAAACAGCGGTTGTAAGGGAATCAATACTGTTATGTAGGATTTTGTAAGGTTTTCCTACGAATTGTTGGTTTGGAAGTGCTATAGACATCCATGAGAAATCAGCACCGACATCAATACCAACAGAGATGAATAGTTCATCAAGATTAAAAATAACTTTGTTTGACATGAGCAATAGCCCCTTTCTGATAGGAATCCATTTCCAATCTGGCAGGTACACAACCTAGCGTGTTATTCGGGTATGGCCTTCAGGCTCCCAACCAGCTAAAACATAAAACCCTGTCGAATGGACTAATTGACTTTATTGCAAGTATCAGTCACAGAAGTGACTTCCCAAGGAGGTGAACATTCTTTGTCCTATCCTAAGAGATAATACCTTATGTTTTATCTGGTGTCTATCAGGAACCGTCAGACATGATAATTATTATGGATAACATCTGATGAAGGAAGAATCCCTTCTTTTGTTATCTGATTTACAGAAACTTATTAACCAAGTAGTCTTGATTGACTACACCATTATTATACTAGGAGGT
>ERZ1034949.595-NODE-595-length-22563-cov-99.558379_pt1 | contig 22563 bp, 22 predicted proteins | sample MGYA00520590_ERZ1034949 | MGnify/ENA primary metagenome ERZ1034949 (study PRJEB33766, sample SAMN09781752) | gut metagenome | biome: gut microbiome | host: Homo sapiens | place: Madagascar | study: EMG produced TPA metagenomics assembly of the PRJNA485056 data...
ATTTTATTTTTAAATTTCTTTTTAACGAAAATAATTGACAAAGTTTGTTATGACAGGGAAAAAATTGAAAATCAGAAAATTAAGAATGGGTTATTCTTAGATGTTATTTGCTCATTTTCAGTAGGAAATTCTAAATGGAGATTTCGTATACTTAGAAAAATTTTGTTGCTAAAAAATACACAAGGTCAGTTTATTGATAAAATCAGCCGATTAACCCACTAAGGTGTACTCTATTGAACTATTTTGGGTTAGTGGTATAACAGGTGTTCAATAGACTTGTTCAAAAAAAGAGGTGGAAATTGTTAGAAAATGACTATTTCGTGTTCACTGGAAAACAGGCGCAAGCGATTATTTCAGGGCTAGAAGGTCATAATCAAAGTAGTGTCACGAAAAAGACCACACGACTGGTAACAGGCTATTTTCCCATTGATTTAATCAAAGGCTATTCCCCTTCTCGAAAACTGACAGAAGTAGAACAAGCGATTGAATCAAGACAACATTTAATCAGCGTGCTATTTTTCCAGTTAAACAACATACGCTTTTTATCTTCTAAGTTTTCTAGGTCAATATACATATGCAATTCTTTACTTAAGCGTGAAATGACGGCTTTTTCATGAAAGCTCGTATATTGTTTGAGGGCTTCTACTCGTACTGATTAAAGAATTTTTCTTTCGTGTTTGAGTGTTCGGCTTTATCCGTTCTTAATTCTTGGACGGCTTCATTCCATTCTTTGCGTTTGTCACGTTGTGAATTGACACCCTCGTGTTGCGTTGGGACTTCATCTAAGCCTTGTTCTGCGTATGATTTTTCGCTAATTCTATCAGGTATGTTTTTAGCTTCAAACGTACGATTTACGATGTTTGCCCACTACGTTAATGAACAAAAACCTGAAAAATGGAAAAAAGAGAACGACTAATTCAGTCGTTCTCTTTTACTTATGCTTAAGGACTTTTATTATAGCAAAAAATCTCCCTGTTCGCTCTTGTTGCTCCGCTTGTACACCTCGATTGAAAAATCGGACGTTCTGCCTTTAGGAAAACTCCCTAACGGTCGTGTCTATATTGATTATTTTTTTGCTTTTTAATCGACTTTCTACTTCCAAAATTGATACCATTTTTTAGATTGTTCTTGTTCTAATCGTTGGTCTTTTTCTTTTACTTGCTCCTCTAAGGCTCTTATTTGCTTTTTAAATCGTTCCTCTTGTTCTTCCGATTGATTATATTCATCAGCCTTTTCAAACTCACTAGAGGGCATTTTAAGGGCTTTTAAGTCGTTTATTTCTGCCTTGTATTCTTCTAGTAGCTTTTTATCCTGCAAGGCAAGGCGTTGTTGTTGGTCTAATAAATTTTGATTCTTTTCTATAATTTGTTGTAATGTATGAATTTGTGCGTCTTTTTGTTCAATCTGTTTTATAAAAAAATCTGTCCGCTCGCTGTCCGATGTATATTTTCTTTGATAAATCGGACACCTTTATTGTTAATCATTTTTATTTTTTTTGAGTTTATATAGATATACTCATGAACATGACTATTTTCTGGTTTATCCAAAAACCTGTAAATTTTTTGCCGACTTACGTTTAGTTCTTTAGCTAACTGACTAATTGTTAAATTCTCACTCATGATAAGTCCTGCCTTTTAACTGTCTTATTTCGTCACCTGCTTGAAAGCTCATTGTTGGGTACTGATACTTATCCCTGTTTTTCGTTCAATCATCTTGTAAGTTAAGCCTTGCTGTTTTAACTCATACACCAGTTGCAACTGCTCCTTTGTATATTTCTTTGGTCGTCCTTCTCGAAACTTGGGGTCGTGGGCTTTCACGTAGCGCTTCCCCTCTTGGGTGCGTTCAAGTATCAAGGCTCGTTCAAATTGGGCAAAGGCGCTAAAAATTGTAAAAATCAATTGTCCTGTGGCGGTATTATCAATTAAACCAATGTTCAGGATATGGACACTGATCTGCGCCGGTGTCTTTTAATTGCTCGATTTGATTTTCCAATTTTTGGTCTAAGATACTCACTCGTGCATAGCCGTATTTCATTTTTTCAATTCCTCAAAAGTAGCTTTCACAAGTTGTGGCAAAAAAGATATGCCAGTCAGTGTGTGAAAAGTGAATGGAATTTCGTGTTTCCCAAAATTTTCAGCTTCTCCTAAATAGTCTAGTAAAATATGTCTACCACTTTTGGTAGGTTTAAATTGGAAAACATAATGGCCATTATCATTTATAAGACCACCTATTTTTGTTTTATCAATAAAAATTACCGTACCACCAAAAAAACTTTTCTTAGTAGTTACCGTTCCTAAGCGTTCTGCTTCGACTAGCAACGGCTTTAAAAATACTTGTTCTGTAAGATTACTTGTCATGAATTCTTCTCCTTTACTTATGACTACCAGATATGACCTGTTGTTATCTTTAATTTTATCATATCTTATTTTGATGTTCAAAACTATTAAGTTTTGAACAATAAAAGACGAAAGAAAGACTAGAAGGTTCTGTTGCGAAGCCTAAGTTATCTAAAGTCAGCTCAGCATTCGCATCTGCTTCTGCCAGCAATGGTTTACCATTCATTCGCGATAATACCCATGAGTCTAAACGACCCCAATTATCATTGTAAATCGTATCAACTATTTCCATTTTTCTCCTAACTACTTCAGCAATTCCAAAGCATAGCTAACGCTCGCTAAAGCGTATAGTGGTGCGGTTTCGGCACGCATGATACGTGGTCCTAAACCGATTTTCAAACCACCTTTTGATTCAAATATTTCGGTTTCTTCTGGCGAAATGCCGCCCTCTGGTCCAAAGATAAAGAGAATTTTCTCTCCTGCTCTCATTTGTGACAACTCACGCGCTAGAACAGCCGTCTCACCTTCCTTGGCTGATTCCTCATAAGCAATGAAAATCTTATCAAATTGCTCAAGTTCTGCTAAAAAAGCTGCTTTTTTCTCAAAAAGAGTAACTTGAGGAATGTTATTGCGTTTGCTTTGTTCTGCAGCACCTAGTGTGATTTTTGCCAACTTATCAGTTTTTTTGGCTAATTTTTTCCCATCCCATTTGGCCACAGACCAATCAGATGGAAATGCCCAGAGATTTGCCATACCAAGTTCTGTTCCTTTTTGCGCAAGAAATTCTAGTTTATCACCTTTAGGAAATCCCGCAGCAATCGTCACTTCAACTGGCATCTCAACATTGCTATCAAGCTCTTTGATAATTTCAAAACGGTGCTCAGCACTATCGACAACCTTTGCCAAGCGTTTGATGTGGTCATCAAAAACAAGGACAACTTCCTCATCTTCTGTCAGACGCATAACATTAAACATATGTTTTACCGTGTCTTTATCTGTGATTGTAACTACGTCTTGAGCTTGTCCTGCTACAAAATACTGTTGCATTTATCCTCCAATTACACCTGAAATTTCATCTGTTTTTTTGAAAACACAAGCATTCCATTCGCCTTGAACCATGTGTGTTTCAAGGAAGAAACCTGCGTCCTCAGCTGATTTACGAACTATATCCCATTTATCAGAAATAATGCCTGACATGATAAGGTAACCTTCATCTTTGACAAGACGATAAGCATCTTCTGTCATATTGACCAAAATGTCCGCAAGGATATTTGCCACGATAACGTCTGCTTGAATGCTAACACCTCGCAAAAGATTTCCAGTAGCCACGTGGATATTTTCAGTATTAGCATTCAAACCAATATTTTCTTGTGCCACGCGCACCGCTACTTCGTCAAGATCATAAGCGTAAATGTCTTTTGCCCCAAGTAGTGAACTTGCAATCGAAAGCACACCCGAACCAGTACCGACATCAAGGACCGTTTCACCGCCACGAAGCACTTGCTCGAGCGCAAAAAGGCTCATTTTTGTGGTTGGGTGAGTTCCTGTACCAAATGCCATACCAGGGTCGAGACAAATTGTTTTCTCACCCTCACTAGCTTCATAATCTGTCCAACTTGGAACGATTGTTAAACCATGGCTGATACGCGTTGGTTCATAATATTTTTTCCAGTTCTCTGCCCAATCTTGCTCTGCCAATTCTTGTGTTGCGTAGTGAACATCACCAGCATCAATGCCAAAATCAGTCAATTCCGCTAAGCGGTCAGCCACCTCTTTTTCAACAGCCTCAATATCAACGTTTTCTGGGTAGTAAGCTGTGATTTTAACAGTTTCCACTTGCTTGATTTCTGGAAATACTTCGCCGTATTTGCCAACATGACCGAGATAGTCCGCACTATCATCAATCGCCACACCTTGACTTCCCAATTCAATTAAAATATTTGACGCAGCTTCTTCTGCATCACGCAAGACCTCAACAGTCAACTCTTGCCACTTGTTCATAATTCTGATACAAAGGACGACTAGAAAACGACTGAAAAATAGGAAGCTTGATGACGTGTCGACTGACACTAGTCAAGCTTATCTTTTTTCCGAATTTTCCGTCCGTGTTCAAAGATGAACACTCGTCCTTTTTCCTTTCTTGTTTTTATTAATACTTACCTTACAATAACTATAATTTTTCCTATTCAAGCATTAAAACTATCACATATTTTCTTCTACTTCTTTCAAAGTACATCCATTTGACTCTTTCCAATCAGTACGACCATTAGTATTCATTCCTAAGACAAATGATGCTGCGTAAGATGGGCTATTGAAAAACTGACTTTCCTTAAGAATACCATTTTCGACAATTCCTTTTTCTTGTAACTCTTGTCGTAATTCACGGATAGATTCTGGAATTACCCTTCCGTCTGTAATCTCTACCATACTATCTTTAAGAACAACAAATCCTTCTGTTGTCTGCTTACAGTATGCAATAATCTTTTTGCCTGAACGCTTAATCCTACGCTCTAGAACAAAATTTTTTTCTGTTCGTTCCTCATCAGTCGATATATCATTACCAACTCTTGGAACAAATAAACGATACCCAAGAGCACCAATGATAGTCTTTGTATTGTCAATGACTTCATCTAACTCTGATTGCTTTTCTTCGGTTACATTCCCAGGATTGGGTTCATTACCATTTCGAACAACAACACGATTCGCCTCATTTGCTAGCTGAGTAAACCGATTCTCTAAGTAACTAATTTCAGTTGGACCAAATGAATCATTTTGTGTCGTCAACACAATCACATCATTAAAGTAATCAGAATGATTATCTCTAGTGTGCTCTTGAATACGTAACAAAACGCTTTCGCCATTCTTTCGAGTTGTTGCTTGACCAATATAAACAGTATCCTGATGATTATCATCGTCACGGCCAAATAAGAAATAAATACCACTTTGTTTCATATCAGGTCTCGATTTTAAATCTCCTAGTTGAAGCCTAGGAATTTTGTAAATTACCCCTGTCCAATTGGACAACGTGCACTTAATTTTACCAGTGACCTCGCCATCCATTAGAAACATGTTTATATTTTTACCTCTTTTTGCCACCTCAATACCTCGGATAGGCAAAGTATTCTGTTTCTTTCAGTTCTGCTTTGCCATTTTCAAAGCTTTCAGCGTCCCATTCGAGCGCAAAGTCAGTCGCATTTTCGTCTGCTAAAAAGTCCATTAAATCATCAAGACCTTTGGTTGCTACGTCGTTCAATGTTTCAGCAAAACAGGCTAAAAATTCACGCGAGAAGCCTTTTTTAGCATCAAAAGGAACAGTCACCAAGTAGTCATCTTCATCAACTTTAGATTTTGCTTGGTTGTAAAATAGTACGTAATCTTCAAAAACAATATCCTCGCTGCTAACCTCACCTTGGTCATCCACAGTTTCAACCGCAGATTGATTCTGCGCTTCCAAAATAAAAGTCACTTCCACCGTATGATTTTTCTTATTCCAATCAATGGCATAATCAAACGTGAAGTGCTTGTCCATTTCTTCTTCTAATACTGATAAAAAGCCAAATTTAGCCATTAAAAATTTCTTCCAATCTTCTTTTGTGTTACAATTATTTTATCATACTTAAGGGGAAATGACATGCAAATACGACCAATGAAGCTAGAAGATATTGAACAAGTGGTTATACTAGAAAACCAAACAAGGGATACATTTAACACGCCAGCTCCGCTACCTATTGCAAATAAGGATAAAATCATCAAAGATTTTGAAAATGGAACACATTATCTTGTTGCTGAAGAAAATCAAGACATTTTAGGTGTTCTTGATTACCATACTTACGTTGATGACCTCGTTTACAGTTATTATATGGAGGATATTCATGCCAAATAATCTCGCTTTGCGAATGCGCCCTAAGAATATTGACCAAGTGATTGGGCAGAAACACCTAGTCGGTGAAGGAAAAATTATTCGCCGTATGGTGGAGGCCAATATGCTGTCATCAATGATTCTCTACGGTCCTCCTGGTATCGGGAAGACCTCAATCGCTAGCGCTATCGCAGGAACAACCAAATACGCTTTTCGGACATTCAACGCTACAACAGACAGCAAAAAGCGCCTGCAAGAAATTGGCGAGGAAGCTAAATTTTCTGGCGGTTTGGTCTTACTGCTCGACGAAATTCACCGCTTAGATAAAACCAAACAAGATTTCTTGCTACCTTTACTTGAAAATGGCAATATTATCATGATTGGGGCAACAACTGAAAATCCTTTCTTTTCGGTGACGCCAGCCATTCGCTCAAGGGTACAAATTTTTGAATTAGACCCCTTGTCAACAGATGACATAAAGACAGCTTTGCAAACAGCTTTATCTGATAAAGAGCGCGGATTTGACTTTGATGTTGATATTGATGCCGATGCGCTTGATTTCATTGCAACGGCAACCAACGGCGACCTACGCTCAGCTTTTAATTCACTTGATTTAGCGGTCATGTCAACCAAAGCAGATGATAACGGGCTGCGCCACATTAGCCTTGACACCGTTGAAAATAGCTTGCAGCGCAGTTATATTACCATGGATAAAGATGGTGATGGTCACTATGATGTGCTGTCAGCTTTGCAAAAATCCATTCGTGGCTCTGATGTCAATGCTAGTCTGCACTACGCCGCTCGTCTGATTGAAGCTGGTGATTTGCCAAGCCTTGCTCGCAGGCTGACTGTGATTGCTTACGAGGATATTGGGCTTGCTAATCCTGACGCTCAAATTCATACGGTCATTGCCCTTGATGTTGCCCAAAGAATTGGTTTTCCTGAAGCACGTATCTTAATTGCAAACGTCGTAATTGACCTTGCCTTATCACCAAAATCAAATTCTGCCAATACAGCGATTGACAAGGCTATCAGCGACCTTCATCAAAATGGAAATCTACCAATTCCACGTCATCTACGCGACGGACATTACGCTGGCAGCAAAGAATTGGGCAACGCACAAGGCTACAAATACCCTCATGATTATCCTGAAAAATGGGTTAAACAGCAGTATTTACCAGATAAGTTAGTCGGAAAAAATTATTTTGAGGCTAACCAAACTGGGAAATACGAGCGTGCCCTCGGTGCTAACAAAGAGCGAATTGATGAACTGTCTAAATAACAATAATATGTTGACTTTCTCATTTTAATAGCTTTTGTTAATACCTAAAAAGAAAACCGCTTTCTAAAAAATAAGATTTGCCCTTGAAATATTTTTTAAAAATGCTATCATAAATACATAGGTTATTGCTGTGGCATACGAATTCACATCAATGTGTTGACCGACTAAATATTTGTATTTCGGGAAACAGTAGTCTTTCTCCAGTATGCAAGCCGTTACACGCGGAAGCAACTAAGGAGAAGCGAGTTGCCCTCCTGCTTGTAGATCGCGGGTTCAATACAAATCGTGAATCACGGTGCCAATACAGCTTCTTATCCTTCCTTAGCTCAGTTGGTAGAGCAGTGGACTCTTAATCCATGGGTCATAGGTTCGAGCCCTATAGGGAGGACTAAACATCATAAGAAAAAGCCCTTTGTTTAGGGCTTTTTGCTTGTTTTAAAATCAATTTGTTGCGATTTTATCATAAATTTTTGACGATCTACTAGTCGTCTTTATTCACAAATGAAAAACGTCGTTAAATACGATATTGTGTTAAATCTTGTTTTAAAAAGTAGTAAAATAAGTTGCCATAATTTCCTGAATAATCCAGTACATGACCATTATAAACGACCTTAGTGACTTTGTAATAGTCGGCAATATCGATTGAGCAAGCTTGCTGTGAACGTTCGAATTCCTCGTATGAGTCAAACGTCACCGCTCGTTCTTGGTTTCCTGCGTTTAAAAATGTAATTTCAATCATTATTTACATTTCCTTTCTAATTCGTCATACTATATTACTTCGATGTTGGAATACAGTATATAGAATCGTATAACGCTATGCTACTACAAAGTGTGTTTTCACACAACTATTTTGCTCTGACTGGATTTTCTCAATCATAATGCAAGAATCAATTATAAATAATAAAAGAGATTCCAAACAGAAATCTCTTTTTAACTGAATTTGTAAAAAGATATTATTCTTTATGATACTCAAAAGCTCTGGGAGAGGGGTTGAGGTTGGAAATAAAGCTAACAAACTTGTATCAAAAATCTATTTCACAACAATATTTACAAGTTTGTTAGGTACCGCAATTACTTTAATAATGTCTTTGCCAGCGATTTCTGTTTGGATTTTGTCGTTAGCAAGGGCAAGTTTTTCAAGTTCTTCACGGCTTGAATCTTTTGGTACAACGAGCTTAGCACGTACTTTACCTTTGATTTGGATAACAATTTCAACGTCGTTTTCAACGAGTTTTGCTTCGTCCCATGTTGGCCATGCAACGTATGAAATTGATTCGCCTGATTGTGTCAATGTTTGCCACAATTCTTCAGAGAGGTGTGGTGCAAATGGTGCTAACAATTGTACAAATCCTTTAGCGTAGTCAGCAAAGAGTTTGTCCTCTTTGTTAGTCGCGTTGACGAATACCATTAATTGCGCAATAGCTGTGTTGAATTTCATGGCTTCAAGTTGTTCAGTTACAGCTTTGACTGTTTCATTGTAAACTTTATCCAAATTGCCATTGTTTTCTGCAACAATTTCTTTTGTTGTCAACAAGCGATAGACGCGGTCGAGGAATTTACGTGAGCCTTCAAGACCTTCTTCAGACCATGTGATTGAGGCATCAAGTGGTCCCATGAACATTTCGTACACGCGAAGTGTATCTGCACCATAATGTTCAACCACATCATCAGGGTTAACAACGTTTTTAAGTGATTTAGACATTTTCGCTGGTGCTTGTTCAAGTTCTTCACCAGTTTCAATGTGGAAGAATGAACCGTCACGTTTTTCAACTTTGTCAGTTGCCACAAGTGCACCACGGTGATCGCGGTAGCTTGTTCCCAAAATCATCCCTTGGTTAAAGAGTTTTTGGAATGGTTCTTTGGTTGGAACGACACCTAAATCATAAAGGAATTTATGCCAGAAACGAGCATAAAGAAGGTGAAGCACAGCGTGTTCCGCACCACCGATGTAAATATCAACTGGCAACCAAGCTTTTAGAAGCTCTTCATCAGCCAATTTTTCATCGTTGTGTGGATCAATGTAACGCAAGAAGTACCAGCTTGAACCAGCCCATTGTGGCATTGTGTTGGTTTCACGGCGACCCTTAACGCCGTCTTCGCGTGTCACTTCAAGCCAATCAGTCAAGTTAGCAAGTGGTGATTCCCCTGTACCTGAAGGTTTGATGTCTTTTGTTACTGGCAATACAAGTGGTAATTGCTCCTCTGGAACAGCTGTTGTTGTACCATCTTCCCAGTGGATGATTGGGATTGGTTCACCCCAATAACGTTGACGTGAGAAGAGCCAGTCACGAAGACGGTAAGTTACTTTCTTGTTACCAACACCTTCTGCTTCAAGCCATTCAACCATTTTGTCAATAGCTTGCGCTTTATCAAGACCATCTAGGAAGCCAGAGTTGATGTGAAGTCCATCTTCTGTGTAAGCTTCTTCTTCAACATTTCCACCTTCAAGAACTGGAATGATTTCTAGGTTAAATTGTTTTGCGAATTCCCAGTCACGTGTATCGTGGGCAGGAACAGCCATGATAGCACCAGTCCCGTAGCTTACAAGAACATAGTCAGCAATCCAGATTGGCATTTCTTTACCATTTACTGGGTTAATAGCGTAGCTACCAGTCCAAACACCAGTTTTTTCTTTAGCAAGGTCTGTACGGGCAAGGTCAGATTTAAGACTTGCTTGGTGTTTGTAGTCAGCAACTGCTTGCGCTTGTTCTGGTGTTGTAATAGCTTCAACAAGTGGGTGCTCAGGCGCTAAAACAGCGTAAGTCGCACCAAATAATGTATCTGGACGAGTTGTAAATACGGTGAAATCTTTATCCGTATCTTTGATTTTAAAAGTAACGTTAGCACCAGTTGATTTACCAATCCAGTTACGTTGCATATCTTTGATAGATTCTGGCCAATCAAGGTCATCTAAATCTTCCAAAAGACGTTCAGCGTAAGCTGTGATTTTAAGCATCCATTGACACATTGGTTTGCGAACAACTGGATAACCACCGCGTTCAGATGTTCCGTCAGGAAGCACTTCTTCGTTGGCGATAGCTGTCCCTAATTCTTCAACCCAGTTAACTGGCACTTCTGCTTCATATGCCAAACCTTTTTCGTATAATTTTGTGAAAATCCACTGAGTCCATTTGTAGTAGTTAGGGTCAGTTGTGTTTACTTCACGGTCCCAGTCATATGAGAAACCAAGTGAGTTGATTTGACGTTTGAAGTTAGCAATGTTTTTAGCTGTGAATTCAGCTGGGTCATTACCTGTATCCATTGCGTATTGTTCTGCCGGAAGTCCAAAAGCATCCCAACCCATTGGGTGAAGAACGTTGTAGCCTTGAGCACGTTTGAAACGGCTAAGAATATCAGTCGCAGTGTATCCTTCTGGATGTCCTACGTGCAGACCAGCTCCAGATGGGTAAGGGAACATATCCAACGCATAGAAATTTGGTTTATCAGCGTCTGTTCCTGTTTTAAACGTATGATTGTCAGCCCAATAGGCCTGCCATTTTTTCTCAATTTCTTTATGATTATAAGTTGCCATGTTATTCTCCATGTTCTTAGTGTTGCTTACTATTATACCACGAAAAGAATAAAGAAAAAAGGCGAAATCACAAGGGATTTCATGCCTGTTTTCAGTTGATAAGAAGAATTTTCAGTCAAATCAAATGCTCATTTAGTCATTTGCTAAATAATCTTTCAATTGTTCCATGATTGCTTTGGTATCTTTGACACCGATTTGGTAAATTTCTTCGTATTTGTCAGGGGTGGTTTCAAGTTGTCCGATTTCCAGATTTTGGCTGGGGCGAATGGCAAAAAGTTCGCCTTCATTTTCCAAATTGCTAATGTGTTCAATGGTGTCGTTATAGTGTTGATAACGTTTTGAAGCGACTTCTACAAACTTAGGATATTTTCTGTAAAAAAGTTTATAGACATGACCATTACTTGGCTTTTTACGGTAATCAATTGGACGTGTTAAAACAACAATCAATTTATCAAAACCAAGGCTTTTGGCAAAATCGACTGGAATACTGTCTGACAGACCACCATCAAGGTATTTATTCCCCTGCCATTCCACAATTTTTGACGCTAAAGGCAAAGCTGAGCTGGCACGAAGCAACTCCATTTGTTCAAAAACATTGTCAATCTTATGATACTCAGCTTTTCCTGTTGCTAAATTCGTTACCGTTGCATAGAAAGGCACACCTGATTTTTCAAAAGCTTCCTCGTCAAAAACATCCAATTCCCTCGGAACTTTGTAATAGGCAAACTCTTTATTGACCACATTTCCCGTTTTTAACCATGAACGAAGTCCCATATATCCTGGATTTGAGGCATATTTTTTATTATAACGGAGGGCTCTGCCTTTTTGTTTTGACAAAAAATTCACCCCAAAAAGAGCGCCAGCAGACACCGAGACAACACCGTCCACCTTAATTCCCGCATCTAAAAAGGTATCCAAGACACCAGCGGTGTACAAGCCGCGCATGCCGCCACCTTCTAATACTAAACCAACAGACATCCTCATTCTCCGTTCTTTCTCGTTTTGTCACTTTTTATACCAAAAAACATGCTATTTAGAGTGTTTTTGCTATGTTATAATAGTCCTAACAACATCAGGGAGACATTCATGAGAAAACAGCTTTTTAACATTATTGAACCTTCTGATAACCTAACAACCGTTGAAAAAAGTTACGATGTTTTTATGGTTTGTGCTATCGTGGTTAGCTTATTACCACTGACAAGTAAGACAACGACGTCATTTTATATCACGCTTGATGCTATCACAACGATTATTTTTATTATCGACTACTTTTTGCGTTTTATAACCGCCGATTATAAGCTAAATCAAGGGAAATTATCCTTTGTCAAATACCCTTTCACTTTCCTTGCTATTACTAGTTTCGAGGCCTTGGAAAGGCCTCGAAAACGAACGCTTCTCCCCTCTTATCCCTTGAAAGAAGGGGGGCTCCACAAAAGCCCCTAAACGTTTCGTAATCCCGTTTAGGAACTTTTTTCTTTAGTGACTTTATGCTATAATTTATTCAAGAGAGAAGTGCATAGAAGGACGTATATGCATAGTTTTTTCAATTTTCTCCTTTTTTGTATACTTTTCTTAGTTAATAAAAAAAAAGGGGGGGGGAGCTTGAAACGTAAACAGCGCATAAAGATGGCCCTGTTGCTTGTAGTTATAAGTATTACCATAGTTGGAATCATAGGAGGAAACAGAATGAACGAACCCACAGAAAAAGAAAAGCAAATTGCTTTTCTAAAAAAGCATGAAGAGGAAATGAAAAATTATATTAAATCGCAAGATAACAAAATTTCTAAAGTAATATTTGATTGGAATTCAACAGAACAAGAAACAGTGGGGAATGGGCTTCCTCAAGGTGCAGGAGAAATTCTGTCTCTGCGAATAAGTATTTTTGATAAAAATGCTACTAAAATAAATTCCTTTGGTTTTGCAGTACAACCTGACAGTATAAGTAACCCCACTTCAATAAAAGAAATGTATACAATCAACGCAGACTATAATTATGTAAAAGGAGAATGATATGTCAAATTTAGAAACTTTTAATAATATATATGCAGATTTGGCACAAGCTTCATACACTGGTAGACCAGTTCAGTTTCCTTATGATTCAAAAAAATGGAATGAAGAACAATTAAATCAATATAAAAACAACGAGTCTGTTAAATTCACTTTTCCAAAAGCCAAAGATGCTCATGGAAATGATGCAAGTACCGTCTATCTCCAACCTGATAATACAGTTAAAACAATCAAAGAAAAAAATTTGTTCGGTAGAGAAAAAGAATACCAAAAAGGACTTTTGACAGATGAAAAAGCAGGTTATAACTCGTATTTTGTAACAGATACGCCCACTTTAAATAGCGAGACTAAACACACCTATTTTGCTACACGAGGCAGTGACGGTTTTTCTCTGGGAACGCTTAACGATTGGGTCGTGAATAATGGTTCCTTTACATTGTTTAATTCTTATATTCCGCAAGCAAAGCTCGCTACAAAAGCCATGCACCAAAAAATTACGGATATACGTACCCACGCGCCAAACGCCACAATGTCGATTACAGGGCACTCATTAGGAACAATGGTCTCTATTCAAGCCGTAGCAAATTTACCCAAAGAAGATATTTCTAAGATCGATAAAGTGGTCTTGTTCCAAGGTCCTGATGCACGAGAGAGTATCAATAATATGTCTGAACAAGCTCAAAAAAACAAAAGGAATCACTATTTATTGTTGGTGCCTTGGTTATTACCTACATTTTTATCTCGGCTCTGATTATTTTCAATGTTGAACCAGATACCTTTAAAAACTTTTTTGACGCGCTTTATTGGTCAACCATTTCTTTGATAACGGTAGGTTACGGTGATATTTATGCCGTTTCTGAAATTGGAAAATTAATCACAATGATTTCTTCTATCCTCGGCGTTGCTATCATTGCACGCCCTGTCAGCATTATGACCGCAGGCTACCTCGAAGAAATCGAAAAAGAAGATACCGAATCAAAATAGCATTCAAATACAAAAAACGCTGAATTCCGTCTAAGAGTTCAGCGTTTTAGAATGTATGCCAATATACACATTAGGCTTGTGAAAAATCATTACAATTCAGCGATTTGGTAAAGCTCCAATTCAGCTTGTGTTTCAGTTCCGAACATGTTAATCATCAATTTCACTTTGTTGTTTTCAATTTCAACAACACGTCCTTCTTGTCCTGCAAAGGCGCCGTCGATGATTTGAACCACATCACCTGGTTTGATATTTGTGTCAATGATATCAACAGTTTGTCCCATTGAGATAAGAATTGAACGGATTTCTTCTTCCAAAAGTGGTGTTGGTTTTGAACGGTTACCGTGTGACCCAACGAATCCAGTAACGTTTGGTGTGTTACGAACAACGAACCAAGCTTCGTCTGTCATCACCATTTCAACTAAGACATAACCTGGGAAACGATTTTCTTCAACTTCTTTGACTTTCCCATTTTTTTCAACATTAACTGTTTGTGTTGGAATTTCAACGCGCAAGATGTTATCTAACATATTGTAAGTTTGCGCACGTTGCAACAATGTTTCTTTAACTTTGTTTTCGTAACCAGAGTAAGTTTGTAAAACGAACCAACCCTTATCAAATGAATCTAACATAATTTCCTCCATTATAAAAAAGCCCCACAAGGCTCTTTGGGTGTTTTTCTTTATTTTATTATAGGAAAAATAATAAGCGCTGTCAACGAATTACTGCCAAATGTACACAAAAAAGCCTGAGAAAGAACTTCTCAGGCTTCTTTTGACTTAATCATCAATCAGAAGCTTGCTATTGCAAAACCTCCAATCAAACTTAATCTTAAAAACGATTCAATAAATCTGTCACTCCGAGTGAGAGCAATTTATCGAAAATGAAAATAACAATGGTAAAGAATGCTGTATATTCAAGTACAGAAATAAAATCTTTCCAACGTTGTTTACGACTTGGCCATGTTGTGTCTTTTAAAATCGTAAAAACTTCCTTAATGAATGCCACGGGCGCCTCCTTTTTCTATCATCTCCGCTCATTACTCTAAAGCTGAGAATACCAGTTACTACATAAAATGATTAACGTGTTTCTTTATGTAGTGTGTATTTTTTACAATGTTTACAAAATTTATTAACTTCTAGTCGTACAGGCTTTGGATTACTACTAACTCCGATAGAGTAGTTACGGCTTCCACATTCTGTACAAGCTAAACTTGCTTTTTTCTGTGCCATAATGCCTCCGAGACTTTATTTTATCATATTTTTGATAAGTTGGCAAGTTCGTTAGTTCGTCTGGCTGTTAAACCAACTTGAGAAGCTATCCCAAGCGTCTTTAAGCGCTCGTCCAATCGTGTCGCCAGCGTTTTGTGCGGATTCTTGCACTTTATCAAGGATACTGTCAGAGCTTGATGACGAACTGCTACTGCTTGTATCTGTTGAATCATCGGTGCTATAAACTAAGTCGTATCCATTCTGGCTATAAGCATTTTCGACGGTAAACTCTGTTCCTGCCGTATATGGTAAAATGCTACTTGCTACCGCACTAAAAATAGTCGATGCCGTTCCCGAACTTGCGTCGGTTAGGTAGTGATTTTCATCAGTCGAATCATAACCAATCCATTGAGCGATAACGACATCAGGCGTATAGCCAATTACCCATTGGTCACTTGTCAAGTCTTCATTGAAGCTTGCTTCCACGGTACCTGTCTTACCTGCCATCGTGTAGCCATAAGCATTAGCGTTAATAGCAGAGCCGTTTGAGAATGTTCCGAGCATCATGCTTGTCATCTTATCTGCGACGGATTGGCTAATGACACGTTTGTTGGATTGCTTAAATTCTGCAATCACATCACCGCTAGCATTTTCGATTTTGGTAATCAAATGAGCTTTTGGCATCACACCACCATTAGCAAAGGTTAAATAGGCTTGCGCCATTTCAAGTGGATTCGTTGTGACGCTACCACCAAGTGCAAGCCCCAATTCCTCGCTGACATTGTCCATGTTAAAGCCAAATTTCTTACCGTAGCTAATTCCCTTACTGATACCAATTTCATTTAAGAGATAAACGGCAGGTATATTATAGGAGTTAGCTAAGGCTTGATACATTGGCAAGTCATCTGTCTCAATACCACCATAGTTTGTTGGCGCATAGCCATCGTAGTCTTGAACCGTATTCGGCAATTCAGTTGTAATTGAATAACCTGAGGCAACCGCTGGTGAATAAACCACCAGAGGTTTGATGGTTGAACCAGGGCTACGTGATGCTTGTGTCGCATAGTTGAAACTTCGGAAGGTTGCAGAGGTTGAGCTAACACGCCCTACCAGACCACGAACAGCCCCCGTTGATGGGTCCATGGCAACACTTGCCCCTTGGGCGTTTTCACCGTCATAATCTGATGTTGGGAAGTAAGACGTATTATCAAAAACAGCTTGCATATTGGCTTGATAATTTTGGTCAAGCTCTGTGTAGACTTTATAGCCATTATTAACAATATCATCTTCTGATAAGCCATATGTTTCTTCAGCTTCCTGAATAACCGCATCAAAATAAGAAGCGTATTGGTAATCGTCAGAAGTTCCTGTGTAGGTATCGTTAAGCTCGCTGGAAATATCAACTTGCTCAGCTTCATCAGCCTCTTCCTGCGTGATTTTACCAGCATCAACCATAACACTTAGGACTGTATTACGACGATTTGTCGCATTTTCAATAGAATAATAAGGATTGTAAATTTCAGGACCTTTCAACATCCCAGCAAGAATCGCTGATTGTTCAATGGTTAAATTCGCTGCGCTGGTGCCAAAATATTTTTGACTTGCGTCCTCAATTCCCCAAACCGAATTTCCAAAATAAGCGTTGTTCAGATACATGGTCAAGATTTCATCTTTGGTGTATTTTTTGGTTAACTCGAGCGCGAGGAAGAATTCCTTAGCTTTTCGGATGATTGTCTGTTCTTGACTCAAATAAGCATTTTTAGCTAATTGCTGGGTGATTGTCGAACCACCACCAAAGTGCCCAAAGGTGAACAGAGCCAGGAAAAAACGTGAATAATTAATCCCGCTATTTTCATAGAAAGTTCGGTCCTCGGTTGCAATAACCGCATTTTTCATGTTATCACTGATAGCGCCTAATTCAACATACGTTCCTTTTTGACCTGAAAGCGAACCAACTTGGTCATCATTTTGGTCATAGATAACAGTTGTTGCTTTCAAAGCATCTTGCAAATCCGAAACATTCGTTGATTTGGCGACAAAGTAAAGGCAAGAACCAATCGCTAAAACACCAATTCCTGTTAAAATAAGCAGAATTTTTCCAATACGGTAGCGACGCCAGAAACGTCGGATTGGATTTTTGGTGGAGGGCATGAAGCGAGAGATTTTTTGCACCCAAGCAGGCGATTTTTTCACCTTTTCGTGGTGTCCTTTGCTTCGCTGATACGTTGGTGTTGCTTCTTTTTCTTCTGTTTTTTCTGTTTCAAATTCATTGACAGTAGCGCCTGATAACTCCTCCTCAGATGAGTTACGCTTACTGTGATTGTGAGAAGGTATTCTCTCCTTGATGTCATTAAACAAAGAAAGAATTTTTTCTTTAATCATTTTTAATTTTGTCATAGCTACATTATATCAATTTCTTTTAAAATCGTCAGAGATAAAGGGATTCCTTAAATAATACAACATTTTCATTTCATTTTAGCCTTTTTTTGTGATAAAATAAAAGCATAGAAAAACAGGCACAACTGGTCTCAAACAGCCACTCATTCCCACAATACTTCTACCGAGTATTAGAAAGGATTTCACGATGAACAAAGGATTTGAAGCATTTAAAAAAACATTGTCACACGAAAGTTTAAAAGCCGTTTATGATGAAACAAAAATTGAAGTTTCTGAAAGCGAAGCCGAAGGCACAGAAGCCTATTCAATGGCAGTCGCATCTCTAATGGCAGTTAATTTGTTGGAAAAATACCACGATTGGTTGCACGAAAACGACCAAAAATAAACTATCAGCGCACCGAACAAGGTGCGTTTTAACTTGTAGTCATGCTATAATAGAGCTATGACTTTATCATTTACGCTTAAAAATCCTTATCCAGACTGCACGGTCAAAGAACTTTTAGAAGAGCATTTACTCATTCCACGAAAAATTCGCCACTTTTTGCGCACTAAAAAACATCTTCGTATCAACGGAGAAATGATTAATTGGCAGAGTTTGGTCAAAACTGGTGACACGATTCATTTAATTTTTGATGATGACGATTACCCCCAAAAAGAGATTCCTTTTGGACAAGCTGATCTGGTTGATTGTCTTTACCAAGACGAGCACCTCATCATCGTCAACAAACCAGAAGGCATGAAAACCCACGGCAATGACCCCAATGAAATTGCTCTGCTTAACCACGTCTCTGCCTATGTCGGACAAACGTGCTATGTGATTCACCGTTTAGACATGGAAACTAGCGGAGCTGTCATGTTTGCCAAAAATCCTTTTGTCTTGCCAATCCTTAATCACTTGCTAGAAAACAAAGACATTGCTCGCGAATACTGGGCTTTGGTGCAAGGAAAATTCGAACCCAAACACCAAGTCTTTCAAGATAAAATTGGGCGCGACCGTCATGACCGTAGAAAGCGTGTGGTTGACCGCAAAAATGGGCAAACTGCCTTAACCATCGTTGACCGCCTCAAAGTTTTTCCAAATGAAACTCTGGTCAAATGCCGCTTAAAGACGGGACGCACGCATCAGATTCGTGTGCACTTATCAGCTCATAATCATGCCATTATTGGCGACCCACTTTATAGCAAAATCCCTACCAAACGTCTTATGCTACACGCACACAAATTAAGTTTCACACACCCATTTACCCTCGAAAAAATCAGTGTTGAAGCCAAATCTAAAACCTTTGAAGCAGGCTTATCATAAAACAAAAGTACCCCAATCGTTAGATTTTGTGTCTAACTTTTGGGATGCCGTTCTTTGTGCGCTTTTTAATCGTTAAACGGAATAACTTTCTATTTTTTTGTCAATGTATTGCCGTAAAGTGGTTTACTGTAATCAAAATCGTCATTTGTTCCAGTTTGCCAAAGGACTAATTCCAAATGTGACCCATCAATTTTAATACCGAAGGCATATTTGACACCGATACCGCCAATACCGCTAGTAATAAAGGCTGATGTATCGGTACCGTCATCGTAAACATAACGATAAATATTATCCCCCTCTTCTTCAAGTTTAGTAACTTTCGCTGTTTTGACCTGATTATCTTTCGTTGTTTTAGTAATCGTACCGTCAGCCTCAAACTTGAAAGTGATGTCATCCTTATCATCGACCTTCCATGTTCCCAAGATTTTTTCTGGGAATACTGAATCTGATTTTACTTGATTATTCTCACCTGTCACGGTGATATTTTTTTGCCCAGAATTAGCCACAACATAGCTTGAACCTGATTTTTTCAAGGTCATCTTGCCTTCCAAGGTCTGAATAACATCACCAGATGTATTTTTCTCGCTATCTGTTGATTTATCATAATAAAAATCATAAGTTGCTGAAAAGTTAACGAGATAGGACTCCTTGCCAATCTGAGACAAACTCGTCAGCGTGAGGGCTGGCACAGTCAGACTTGACGCCTTACGAGTATCTGTCTGCATTTTCGCCTTAATGCTCTCTTTTAAGCCTTTATAAAACTCATTATTCGCTCCATTTTCAAATACCGTAGAGACAGTTGATGAATCTTGACCCGTGCTTAAATACGAAATCAATTGGTCAAAAGCTGACACAAGAATCTGACCAGCGCTTGCTTCATCTAAAAGATTTTCAGCATCTAAAGCCACCGTATCACCATCAGAAATGCCTGAAAGAGCCTGCTTTTGTGATGTCAATTCTCCGTCTGAATAATTCTTTTTAACATAAGCTTGCACAGAATCCGTCAAAGGATAATCACTCACATCATACTCACCGTTTGACAAAGTCCCAATGCGTGTGTCATCAAAATAAAGCTCACCGTCAGTCAAATTACTTGTTACTTTGAATGTTTTAAAATTAACAGTCAAATCCAACAAGCTATTCTCACCGTCATAAGCCTTACTTAGCTCTACTGACTTCCCATTGTAAGTGCCTGAAATACTCGCCGTATAATCCGCAATTGGTAGACGCTCAAGTGTTAACGTATAATCTTCCGAATCACTAACCGCTACTTTTTTCTCATTTAGAAGAACATCAACTTGATTAATATTTGTCTTAATGGTTAAACTCATTGGTTTTAAAGCTACTCGGTAAGCGGGGAAAAAGAGAAATCTTCGCCCCACTTTTTTAATGTAGGAATCATCCGAACTGTCTGCCTTCTCTAGCGTCTCTGATAGTTTTTGAGCTTCACTTTTAGAAAGCTTTGTAAACGTCGTATATTGCGCTTGGTCATTCGTCACTTGTTGATTGGTATCCGACCAGACGACATACCCCTTGATATTTTCAAACGTATCGCCAGACTGACGGTAAGCGGAGACATATTCCTCAATCAAATGTTTCTTTGAATAATGAAAACTCCCCCACACCAAAAATAGTACCAAAGCAAGTCCTAAAATAAGACTAGGTAGCCAAACTTTTTTTAATCTTAAAATGCTTTTTATCTTTTTCATGACTTTTCTCCATTATTCTTACTATTTTATATATTATATCAAAAATTCTTTAACTTCTTGTCCTCATCGGCGATTTCATAATTTGGGTCTAGTGAATGAATAGCACTAACAACCTTTATTCATTATCAGAAATACATCACTAATGCCATTAAACTTCCCTATTCTAATAGCAACCAACAAGCTCATCAAAGATATTAAACGAAACACTTTTGGTTACAGGAAGTTTGACAACTCTAAAAACGCATTTATCTCACTTTGAACAGCAAAAAAGCGAGAACAAAATTTGTTCTCGCTAGAGCTTAACTTTGCCACCCACTACAGTTGACAAAGAGCCCTTTTTTGTCTATTCTTCAATTTTTTCTATTTACTTTTCTTTAAACGCAATAAAGCAAGAGCTGAAGCAAAGATAAATAACATTACTCCGGACACAAATAGCCAAACTGAACTTTTCTCACCTGTAGAAGGTAAGACTTTCTCCTTTTCGTTCGTACTTAAAGTTTTTGGATTTTCGTTTTTCTTATCCTCTTTAGAATTAGAATTATCCTCTTTTGAAACTTTCTGAAGCACAGTTACTTCGATCTCTTTTTGTACACCACCATAGCTGTAAGTGACTTTATACTTCCCTGGTTGAGTAGTATCTACACTTCCTGTCACTTGCACGTCTTGGAAGTTGACAGGATTACCATCTCTATCTTTGGCACCATCAAAGTTGTCTTGCGCATTCCAAGTATCTCCTGTGTACAAAGTAGAATTATGGGCATCTATATTGGTTTGATTTTGAAGTACAGTTACTTCGATCTCTTTTTGTACACCACCATAGCTGTAAGTAACTTTATACTTCCCTGGTTGAGTAGTATCTACACTTCCTGTCACTTGCACGTCTTGGAAGTTGACAGGATTACCATCTCTATCTTTGGCACCATCAAAGTTGTCTTGCGCATTCCAAGTATCTCCTGTGTACAAGGTAGAATTATGGGCATCTACGCTTGTTTGATTCTTATGCGTTGAAACTTTTCCATAATACATAGCTACTCCACCCGATTTTAAACCAAATGGTAATCTTACTCTATAAACTTTATCAGGTAAAAAAAGATTTTTTGATGTAAATTCAGTTTCTAAATTTTGTAGTGTTCCATCCACTCCAGTAATTAACGGAAACTTCATTTTATAGTTGCTTCCACTATCTGAAACTTCAAAATAAGTGATGTCTTTCTCTAAAAAACTCTGCTGGTAGGATAGTCCAACATTTAAAGCATCGGGTAACATTGAAAAATCTGTAATTTCATTACACGCTACATTTAGGTATGTCAAATTTTTCAATTTTGCCAATGGAGAAACGTCAGTAATTTTTCCTGTATAGGTCGGAAAATCTGTATAACTCTGTCCATTACAATATCCTTGTAATGTTAAGTTTGATAAATTTGGAAACTTCTCACTGATTTGTCTTACTGAATTATCATTATATAATGTTTCTACATCCGTACTTCTATCAGAATCCGCATAAACCTTACTTGGTGATAAATATAAAAATTCCAAAGAGGTATTCACATTAAACATTGAAAAATCAGAAACACTACTATCTATAAGTACTAAATTTTTCAAAGAAGCAATTGATTTTATCGGTGATAAATCTGTCAAGCCTTTAGCATATATCTGTAAAATCGTAAGAGATGTAGCATACTGCAAACCTTCTAAATTATTGATATTTATATCTTTTCTGTTGCTTTTTAATGTTGAAAGAGTTTTTATATTATCTTTTGTTACATCTTGTACGCCTATACCTAAGGATTCAGATACAATTTTTTGAAGATTTTTATCAGGCATCCAATCATCAATGGACTCTGCCCCCTCTTTTTGCGTAGCTTCTACTGACTCATTTAAAGTTGAATCTGTTGTTTCTTGTACTTGTTGCGGTGATGCGTCTTGAGGTGTTTTATCAGGCTTCC
>ERZ1034949.596-NODE-596-length-22552-cov-14.156110_pt1 | contig 22552 bp, 19 predicted proteins | sample MGYA00520590_ERZ1034949 | MGnify/ENA primary metagenome ERZ1034949 (study PRJEB33766, sample SAMN09781752) | gut metagenome | biome: gut microbiome | host: Homo sapiens | place: Madagascar | study: EMG produced TPA metagenomics assembly of the PRJNA485056 data...
GTATTTTTTAAAGATAAGGGAAAAATGAAATTTTTAGATTTTTTGAAGAATATTCCGCCGCGGTTGCGCTGGAGTGTTAATGGTTTGACCATAATTGAATTTATATACATTTCAGCTGTTCCGTTTATGCTGAAATTTGCGGATTCCAAACTTTTTACCGAGGGAAACTGGATAGAAAACCTGCAGCTGCTGGTGTTGGCCGCAGCTTGTGTAATAGCCATAAAATCCCCTAGAGATAAAACATTGTTTACAGCGCTTGCTTTGATAATCATTTTAATGTTGATGCGAGAAACAAACCTCGGCCGAGCCTATTTTTGTGAAAAATATTTGCCACCAGAAGAAATATGCCGTTGGAAAAATCTGAAATACGGCTTTGCTGTCGAGCCGCTGCGTGATTTATATGGTCTGTATATTATTTATTATATTTGGAAACAAAAAGTTTATAACACCATTTGGCAATATATTTTATATGCACCGGCTTTTGTATGGGATTCTTTAATTTTTATCGGTTCGGCAATTATGGCAACACTTGCCGAATGTCCGATAATTGATAATGAAATTTTGGAAGAAAGCTGCGAAATGCTGATGTATATTGCTTTTACCAATCTGATTTTGCGATATGCTAAAAATAATTCTGTTTCATAAAATCCAAAAACAGTCCGACAGCAAAATATCGGACTGTTTTTTTTTACGGCTCGAAAATTTATATATGAACAATTCCGCTTGTCATAGCATATATGGCAAATAAGGCGATTATGACAATAAAAGCAGCAACAATCCCCTCTCCCACACTAAAAGCCGGAATTTTCGGCTCGTGCTGTTTTTTGGCCCAGATATAGACAGGAATACCTGCTGCCATAAAGATTACAGCCATAAGCAAATAATTGAGACCTGCCGCATAAATAAGCCATACCGAATAAACAGAACCGGCAATACCTGAAAATAACGCGGCAGAGCGTTTAATATAAAAATTTATCGGATATTCATGGTCTTCACAGATTTTCCATAGATAAGCGCAACTGGAAAAATAAGCCGGAAGAACCATAACGCCTGTAATACTTAGCATTGTGTTCCAAGCATTACCCGAAAAATATACAAACAGCATCATAATCTGCATAAGAGTACTGGTAACCCATAACGAAACCGACGGAGCCGAATTGGCATTTTCTTTAGCAAATTGCTTTGGAAAAGTACCATTTTCGGCGGCTGCCTGCGGAATTTGCGCGGTTACGACAGTCCAAGCCAGCCAGCTTGTCAGAACAGAAATCAACAAACCTATGTTCATCAACCACGCGCCCCATTTGCCCACCAACGCTTCCAAAATACCTGCTGTAGAAGGGTTCGGCACAGCGGCAAGTTCTTCTTGACTCATCAAACCAAAAGGCAAAAGCGACAGCAGCACATAAATCGACAGACAGCCGATAAAACCCAAAACAGTAGCTCTGCCCACAGTTTTTGGCGATTTTGCATGTTTTGACATTACAACAGCGCCCTCTATTCCGATAAACGCCCACAATGTCACAAGCATAGTGCTTTTTATCTGAGCTGAAAGACCGCCGAGTTTTGCCGAAACTGCAGCATTTTCGCCCCAAAAATCAAACTCAAACTTGTCTATATGAAACATAAAAACGGCGATGATAATAAATAGAATCAGCGGTACGATTTTGGCTATGGTACCGATTAAATTTACAATTGTGGCTTGTTTGATACCTCGTAAAACAAGATAGTTAAAGCTCCAAATTAAGATAGAGCCTCCGACTATTGAAATTAAGTTATTTCCTCCGGCAAAATACGGCGGAAAAAAGTAGTTTAAAGCATCCATCGCAATTACGGCATAACCGACATTTCCACATATTTGACATAGCCAATACGACCATCCGATAGTAAAACCTATATACGGACCGAAACCTGAGCGGCTATACATATATATACCGGCTTTTAAATCAGGTTTGGCCGCCGATAAAATACGGAAAGTATTCGCAATAAAATAAACGCCGATTCCTGTTATCACCCAGGCAAGCAACACGGCTCCGGCCGAAGCTCCGGCTGCCATATTCTGCGGCAGGCTGTAAATTCCGCCGCCAATCATAGAGCTGACAACAATGGCGGCAAGCGCCCACACGCCCAAACCGGAATCTGAACCGCGCACCGCCGAGTTATCAGCCGATATTTTCTTTTTATCAGCCATAATGATTTTCCTTTTCTAAATAAAAATAAGGCAGCAGAAACTTCCGCCGCCCCAAATAAACTTATATCTTCGCCGGCTCGGCGTTTTCAAAGTTCAAGAAACCTAAACAAGTCAGGCAATACCCAAATTGTTCGGTAATATTCAGATAATTATGATATAATTGGAACTCGCTGTGTTTTTCCACGCCGCGCAATTCCAGTTCATGATTGAGTGATTTATTTAACCACATCTCGGCATGACCTCTGGCAATATCATCATCAATATGCGTGTCAAAAAACTCCACATATTCGGCAGCCCAGCCGCCAATTAACTGTCCGTTGCTGTCTTTACCCCAACAAATACCCACACCGGTAGCAATAGCTTTATGTTCATCATGGCTGGCACCGTGACCTGCCATAATAACTTCAAGCACCGCGCCGTGCTTAAATTGTTTTTCCACTTTATCCACCGGCACAATATTGCCATAAACTTCTTTAGGCAAAACAGAGGTATACGGCACCACATTAAAGTTTTCTATTTTTGCTTCACGCAAAGCCGAATCATAACAAAAAGTTTCAAAAGGCTGCGGAGGAATCCCCTCATTGGCCTGACCTGCACCGCCGGTAATAAAAGCCAATGTCGGATAGCGAACACCATATGTCATATTTTTTATCTCCTTTAAAAAAATTATAAAATCTGTTTCAGTTCGCTTATTTAGATAATTGTGAGCAAAATCTTTTCAATAGAACTTTATGACTGAGATTTGCCAATCCGGCAACAATTGAATCTTCTATCAAAATTTGTTAACTATTTTCAATCTCTATCGATTTTAAGGCGCTTTTTTTGCCCATAGACGCAAAAGTCCTATTTTATTTTGGGTATAAATCGGAGAAAAAACTTTTTCTCAAAGCTAATTTTTGCTATGTTTAAGCAGTTTAACAAGTTTAAAGAAAAGAGGTATAAAGTGACAGAAGAAATTGAAAACACAGATGTCATTAAGTCTGATAACATTGCCCCGACTATGATTTCGGAAGAAATGCGCCGTTCATATTTGGACTATGCCATGAGCGTTATTGTTTCGCGTGCGCTGCCGGATGCCCGCGACGGTATGAAGCCTGTGCATCGCCGCATTATTTACGGCATGTATGAAAATGGTTATGACTGCACCAAGCCATATCGTAAATCGGCGCGTATTGTCGGCGATGTTATGGGTAAATATCACCCGCACGGCGACAGCTCTATTTATGAAGCTATGGTGCGTATGGCGCAGCCATTTTCTATGCGTCTGACATTGGTTGACGGACAAGGTAACTTTGGTTCTATGGATGGTGACGGCGCTGCTGCTATGCGTTATACCGAAGCCAGACTCGCTAAAGTTTCTTCTTGTTTGACCGATAACTTGGATGAAGATACTGTTGACTTTATGCCAAACTATGACGAATCTTTACAAGAACCGACAGTTTTGCCGGCGCGTTTTCCTAACTTGTTGGTAAACGGCGGCAACGGTATTGCCGTTGGTATGGCAACAAACATTCCTCCGCACAATTTGGGCGAAGTGATTGATGCTTGCTGCGCCTATATTGACAATCCGGAAATCAGTATTGAAGAACTTGTCAGCATTGTTCCGGGACCGGATTTCCCGACAGGCGGTTTGATTTTGGGTTACGGCGGAGCTAAACAGGCTTATTTGACCGGCCGCGGCTCGGTTATGATGCGCGCTAAATGCACTATTGAAGAAATCCGCAAAGATAAAGAAGCCATTATAGTGCATGAAGTGCCGTATCAGGTAAACAAAGCGGCTTTGGTTTCGCATATTGCCGAATTGGTAAAAGATAAAAAAGTTGAAGGAATTTCTGACATTCGTGATGAGTCCGACCGTCAGGGCGTGCGTATTGTGATAGAAATCAAGCGCGATTTCCAAGCCGATGTGGTTTTGAATCAGCTATATAAATTCACGGCGCTGCAAACAAGCTTTGGTATGAATATGCTGGCGATTAACGGTGGCCGTCCGATGATGATGAATTTGAAAGACATTATCTCGACCTTTATTGAATTTCGTGAAGAAGTTATACGCCGCCGCACGATTTTCCGCTTGAACAAAGCTCGTAACCGCGCGCACGTTTTGGTTGGTTTGGCTATAGCTGTGGAAAATTTGGACGAAGTTATCGAACTGATTAAAACCGCGCCAACGCCGCAAGACGCTAAAGACTCTTTGGTTGGCAAAGCTTGGCCTGCCGCTTCTATTGAAGATTGGGTTAATTTGATTGACGAACCGGATAGAAAAGTTGAAAACGGTCTATATCGCTTGTCGGATGACCAAGCCAAAGCCATTTTGGATTTGAAACTGCAACGCTTGACCGGTTTGGAACGTGATAAAATTCACGATGAATTGGTTTCTTTGGGCGAAGACATTAAAGAATTTCTTTCTATTTTGGCTAGCCGTGAAAAACTTTATGGCATTATGCGCGATGAATTGGTTGCCGTCAAAGACGAATACGCCACTCCGCGTTTGACCAAAATTGAAGACATTGAATACAATCAAGATATCGAGTCTTTGATTCAGCGAGAAGAAATGGTTGTGACCGTGACCGAAGCCGGATATATCAAACGCGTGCCGCTTAATGCTTATAAAGCTCAGCGCCGCGGTGGAAAAGGCAAATCGGGAATGACTACGAAGGAAGAAGATTTTGTTACACGCTTGTTTGTGGCCAGCACCCATACTCCGGTATTGTTCTTCTCCAACAAAGGTATTGTTTATAAGATGAAGGTTTATAAACTGCCGCTGGGTTCGCCGACATCTAAAGGCAAGCCGTTTATTAACCTGCTGCCTTTGGTACAGGGCGAAACCATTACCGCTATTATGAAATTGCCGGAAAATGAAGCCGACTGCGAGAACCTGTCTATTGCATTTGCCACCGCTAAAGGCAATATTCGCCGCAATAGTCTGATGGACTTTGTAAACGTTCAATCTAACGGTAAAATCGCTATGAAACTGGACGAGGGAGACAAGCTAATCAATGTGGCTTTGTGTGATGATAGCAACGATATTATGTTGGCTGCCAAAAGCGGTAAATGTATTCGCTTTGCGGTAGAAGATTTGCGTGTGTTTGTCGGACGCAGCTCTACCGGTGTGCGCGGTATCAAACTGCAAGGCGATGACGAAGTAATTTCTATGTCTATTTTGAAACATTGCAGCGCCAGCGCAGAAGAACGTGACGAATATTTGCGAATTTCTAACGCAATGAAACGTATGGAAGCAGAAAACGGCGGAGACGCTTGTATTTCTCCTGACCAAACCGGATTATTCAATTTGCTAGATACGGCTAAATTTGAAGAAATGCGCAAAGCTGAAGAATTTATTTTGACTGTTACCGTAACCGGTTATGGTAAGCGCACTTCTTCATATGAATATCGCGTAACCGGACGTGGCGGACAAGGTATTGCCAATATGGAAATGTCTCCGCGCAACAAAGAAGTTGTAAGCTCTTTCCCGATTGAAGACGGCAAGGAAATTATGATGGTTACCGACGGCGGCAAGCTTATCCGTATGCCGGTTGATGATATCCGCGTGGCCGGACGCAAAACACAAGGTGTTATTTTGTTCCGCACGGGCGAAGATGAAAAAGTTGTTTCCGTAACATGGCTGGACGCCGATGCCGACGCCGATGAAGAAATCGACGAGGAAAATGGTGAATTTTTAGGCGAAGACGTTGCTGACACTGAGGATATCGCAGATATTGAAGTATCTGAGCCAGAAACAACAAACGATGAAGAATAAAATAAATCTTGACTAAAAAAATACCGGTTTCATTTGATGAAGCCGGTATTTTTGTTTTATATGAGGTGATTGAAATTATATAATGTAAATACATTGCATATAAAAAAATCAATATAAAGAGATGCCCCAGTTAGGAGCAAGGGCATCTCGGAGAAAAACTGCCGTTTTTTTATTGTGAGAGTAAACGGCAATCTTTGGAAAATTCGGGCGGTCAAAAAAAATAATTTTTTTTCAATCGTCACAATCTTCCAAACTCAGTAATATTTCCATTGAATGGAACATTTGTTTCCGTCTTTACAGCCGCAAGCCGTCGCCGCTGTGCCAACCGGCATCGGAACTGCCGACACACTTCCGCCAGGACAAGCTGTAGCAGTATCGCCTTTGCAGCCGATTAAACCTGTATCTTTATTAGTATCCTCAGCTGCTTCAATCGTAGTTGCAGCGGCTTTAATATAAATCAAACCGGATGAGTAGCCTGAACCCCAATCGTTTGTTGCTAATGTAATGCAGGCTTCACGAGACAAACCGTTAAAAGTTAAAGTAAACGCTTTTTTATCTCCACCAGTCGTGCTGCTGGCCTGGCTTATTACTACGGTGCCGTTAAAGGCGTTAGTTAAATCTTCAGTAGTTCCAAGTTCATCCGGCACCACACCCATAGAAACAGCGTTGGCGTTGTCCAAATCAGTATAATCTTTTTGCTGGGCATATAATGTTTTGATATTAGCTACAAGCATAGAAACATTGTCGGCAACCTTATTAGTTTTGAATTTATTCATAGCTTTAGAATAGCCGGCAATACCGCCTACCGAAAGCACACCGATAATTGCCAGAACGCCCAGCATTTCAATCATTGAACGTCCGGACTGCTCATCATATTTATAATTGTTCATTATATCCTCCTATATTATCAATAATATTTCCAAGCAATGCCGCAGGTGTTTCCGCTTGTACAGCTGCAAGCGGTTGCTGCTTTGGTTACAGACATCGGCATAGTTTTGCCTGGGCAGGCTGTATAACCGGATTTTGCCGCCGGAGTAGTAGAAGGAGTATCAGCCTGAGGCTCTAATGAAGCAAAAGACTGAGACTGCGCAGACTTAGTCTCTTTTTTACTATCATCAGCCTCTTGTGTTTTTTTAGCTGTTTTAAAGTTTACATTATCACCGCCGTCGCAGCCGATTTTATCACTTAGCACCTTATTGCCGATTGCCGAACCTTGAGCTGCCATAGCGATTAAGCCGGATGAGTAGCCTGACCCCCAGTCGTTTGTTGCTAATGTAATGCAGGCTTCGCGAGACAAACCGTCAAAAACGATATTAAAGGCTTTATTATCATCATCTTTTGTGCTATCCGCCGTACTTATATAAACATCGCCGTTAAAGGCGTTAGTTAATTTTGCAGTAGTTCCAAGTTCATCCGGCACCACACCCATAGCTACAGCGCTTTCATTTGTCAAACCGCCATAAGTTTTTTGCTGAGCATATAAAGTTTTAATATTTGCCACCAACATAGAAACGTTGTCGGCAACCTTATTAGTTTTGAATTTATTCATAGCTTTAGAATAGCCGGCAATACCGCCTACCGAAAGCACACCAATAATTGCTAGAACGCCCAACATTTCAATCATTGAACGTCCAGCTTGTTCTTTATAGTTATAATTATAATTATTCATTGTTTTCTCTTCCATAATTCTTGTTAAACAAAAAAAAGCTACCGACGAGGCAGCTGGAAGTTGGAAACTACTGAATGAAATATAGTGTAGCATATTAGCTATGCACATAGCCTATTTTGCTACCTTCCAGCCAACATATAATATAGCCAGAAGGCATATACATAGTTTATCGTCCATGTATTACAAGACGTTCATTCAAGAGGCTTCCACACCCCAGACAGACTATCGCCTATCTGTTTATTACTTTAGCCAACATTTTTATGAATGTAAAGAAAAAAAAATCGCCAAAATATTTTTATTTATCTTGACTTTTGTCTAAAATTAAGTTATAAGATAATTATATTTTGAATTATTTTTTTATATTATTAACTTTCAGAGGGAACGGGACGTGTAACAGGACACCCCCTCTTTAAATAAACCCAGATTGATTATGGCTAAGTTAAAAGTTTTGACACAGGATGTTCAGCAGCAGATTTCAGATTTGGAAGTTTATCGCTCAGGCTGGGCCAACGATATTCGTGAAGGCTGGCAATTTGGTGATGAAGAAGTACAAAACATATTGCTGAGTTTGTATGAAATTTCAGGTTCAATAATTTTGGCCTTAGAACAGGTTGTCAACGGACATTACCGTGATAAAATGGCTATGATTTTGGTTAAGCGCAGACTACAAAAACTGGTCACTTCTCAAGGATTTAAGGAATATGACCAGTTGTGTAAGCAAGGTTTTATGGATGTAATTTCTTGTGGCACAAAACAACATATCCGCATTATGTTTGATTGTCTCGACCTTTTAACCGCTTAGCGGTTCTGTATAATAAAAGCACAAAGTTAAACTTTGTGCTTTTATTATACATAAATCCTAAAATTTATACTTAAAATCAACAATACCGGTATGGTCTTGATAATATTCGCGGTAACGCCCTAAATAACTGAGTCTGACTGAAATCATGTCATTTATTTCCACCTTGAATCCGGCATCCATTTCTACACCAAAACGATTCAGCCGGCTCCCATACACATTATAAACAGCGCCGTTTTTCAAAGAAACCTTTGCCGAATCTATATCCGATATAGCGTCATATGTTAAATGTAATGAAATATCCGGAACAAATATATCGTTATGTCTTTTTATTTCTTTTTGGAATTTAATACCGGCAATCAAGGTTAAAATATCCATCGACTTTCCGCTAACATGTTGTTCTGCCGTATCTGTATAGCCATGTCTGTTGATTGAATAATATCTCATTCCGGCGTCCGGCGTTATTTTTGTGTTGTCTGCTTTAAAATCATAGCCGGTCACGCCTTGTACGGAATAAACATCTGTATTGTATTCTGCGTTATACACATTGCCAAACACATATTTTCGTTCCTTATAATTTGCTCTGTCATACGCCGCTGTACCTTCAACAAACCAGTTATTCGGTTTGTATTCGCCATAGACGAATCCGGTTTTTGTTTCTACATCAAATTTTCTGTCAACAGCAGAAACATTTGTATTGTCATAATGAAAACCGCCGCCCAGTGTAAATTTATCTTCAATTTTTTTCTCAAGTGCAATCATACCGCCGTTACTATCAAGATTAAATCCTTGCATTTTTGATGTTTGCTGTTGTTTTGCCTTGTTTGTATATGTTCTCAGCCACAATTCTCCTTCTTCAAACGGATTATCGCCGGATGCCACACCATATTCATTATTTTTATTAAAACCATTCATGTGTTCATACACACTTTTAAACAACAACGAGCCTTTGTTATATGATACGGTGTCTATTATGGCATTTGTGGTCGGAGCTATGGCTGTTAAAGCGTCATTAAACGAACTGCCGTTGTTTTGCGCCAAATCCGCAAACTTGTCAGCTATATCCTGCGAAACGCTGCCGTTTTCAAACGCTCCCTTATCAACCCACGCACCGGCAGTATCTTGGTTTATTTTAGAGCCGCCGTTTTCAGCAGATATTTCACTGGCTGTTTTAGATTTACTTATTTTATAGGCTCCGTTATTACCGAATTTTTCAAATTTATACATATTATTGTCAAAAACATCGGTAAACTCGTTGAAATCAGCATTATTTGCCTCCAGCAATTGCAATATTACAGGCTTGTTAATTGCAAAGTCTTGACTAAAAGTAGCCTTAAATTTGGAACCATCCGCAATTGATATATTATCAGCCTTGAAAACACCATAATCATTTTCAGCATTTTTAATAAACAAACTTAAAGAAGAATCCGCCGCAAAATTAACAGAACCGTCTATTTTGATTTTGTTTGCGCCTATATCAAGATTAGCGCCGCTTATAGATGTAGAACCAGAATTTTTGATATTATTGTTCAGCTTGAATATTCCACTATTATCTCCGGATATTGAAATATTGTATCCGCTTATGCCATTGATATAGTCGTTCATTAGAATATTACCGCCGTTTGTCAGTCTGAATTTGAGTTCCGCAGTTCCCGAATCGACAAATACAGCTTCATTGTTTTTGGTTATTCCATTGTCATCCGACACATAATTTCCCGTAAACTCAGAAGTTCCATTATCCGCGCCGATTATAAGGTCTTTTGCCGTATAAATCGCTCCGCCTTTTGCCATACCGGAATTTGTGACTGCGCTGTTACCGATAAATCTGGAATTGATTATGCCGTCGGTGATTTTTCCTTCGTTTGCGATTGCACCGCCAAGTGCAGCGCCGGATTTAGCCGATATTATATTATTTTCAAAATTACTTCCTGTAATAGAACCGATTGTTCCGTTATTATAAACAATGCCTTTAACGTCTGTTCCGGCAACTGCGCTGTTATTGATAAAATCTGACTGAATTTTATATATATCCGCTGTTCCTTGCGAATTATCCTGAATATTGCCTATTACTCCGCCTTTAATCAAACCGTTTAAGGCTGTAGACGTATTATTTTCAAACCTATTTCCTTCAATTTTTTTTATCAGGCTCTCAGATTTGTAGGCATAGTTGAAAATTGTTCCGCCAAATACGTTGCCATTTTCGGCATATGCTGAATTTCCGTCAAATTTTGACGATATAATATTATCAATTTTAGAACTTGCAGAACTATCAAACGCACCGCCGTTTATTCTTAGAGCAACTGAGCTGTTGTATATTGCCGCTCCGCCGGCATCTCCGCTTGTTCCGGTCGCTGCCGCGATGTTTTGCACAAAGTCGGAAGATGATATATCCCCTATTGTTCCATATTGGTTTGCCACAGCTCCGCCAAACGCGCCGTCTAAATAATAATAAAGAAAAGCGTTTCCGTCATCATCATAAGCCCAAGAATGACCTGTTTTGCCGCTTGTCGCCTGGGTTGCCTGAACATAATTGCCAACAAATTTGCCATTGATTTCGCCAATATGCCCATAGCTTCCCGAAGCAGTCGACGACGCTATAGCCATATAAAAATTAACTTTAGAGTTATGAATCGCACCGCCGTAGGCTCCTCCTTTAAAGCTACTCATGGCTATATCCGTATTACCGGCCGTAACACCGTTGCCTATAAATACGCCGTTAATTTTTTCTAATCTTATAATATTGGAAATTGCGCCGCCGAGCGGATAATAAAAAGAATTTATTTTATTTCCGATATAAACAGCATTTATTTCATTTCTTGACGAAACAGGGGTTATTCCGTCCGGTAAAAAAGTATTTGCCGTATAGCCTATGCCGCTATATACGGTGCCGCTTAAAATTTTTGTATTTTCATCATATCCTGCAACATCGTCTTCATCATATATTCTGCTGTCGTTTTGTTTTGTAACAATATCCGCTGATGCCGAATCCGAGTTCACCAGTTTATAAAACTTTAATGTTTCATCATATTCCCATTTATAATATTTATCAGCTCCGGAATCCGAACCTAAACCGGTATATAGCAAATTTTTATAGTCATTGTTGACAGATGCTTGAGCTATATTGGGCAACAACACCGCAGCTAAAAAATACAGTCCGTTATTTATTAAAAAACATTTTTTCAAAACGCTGTTATACTGAGATATTAAAAATCCTCTCGCTTTATTCGAATATTTCATAAAAAAATTCTCCAAATCCCAACAGTTCAAAAATACAAACCAAAACACTTAACACCGACATTCTGCAATCAACTCGCATTGACGCGGCAACAGCATTCGCGCGCAACCTATTATAGAAAAAACAAACTGTCAAGCAAATTTGGCAGCACTATTGATAAAATCAACAACGCATTGATTTAAAACAAAAAAACATCGACATTTTCAGTTATATATCGATGTTTTTCTATTATCGGACGTATATTATTAAATTCTGTCTTTTGCTAATTTTTCCAAAAATTTGATTTGAATATCCGCGATTTGTTTTACGCTTTCGGTTTCTACATATTCTCCTGAAGCATGCATACCGTCTCCGGTACCCGAATGCATAATCACCACCGAACCTTTAACGGCAAAAGCACGAGAATCCGTAGCGCCGCCGATATGCTCAAATTCTATCGGACAACCCAAAATATTTTCGGCAAAATGCTTATATTCCAAAATATACGGATTATTTTCATCCATCACAACCGGAGTCGATGAAGATATAATTTTATAAGTCACGCCATCAACCAGACATTTTTTCAGATTTTCTTCCAGATACTCGACAGTAGAATTTTCAGTTAAACGAAAATCCAACAAAGCTTCGGCATTGTTTGACAACACATTAGATACTTGTCCGCCGTTTATCAGCGCCATATGAACCGTGTCAAACCAAGTATCCTCTGGCTGCGGTAAGTTTTTTGCATAATAAGGATAAATTTTACGCAGGTTTTGCCAGCTTTGCATTAAAATCTCGTTGGCATCTATTCCATCCCACGGAGTTGAGCCGTGCGCCTCCTTTCCTTTGGCAAACAGCTTCACAAACACCGGATTTTTACATTTACTGACAATTTTTTTAATATCACCGCCGACATCGTTATCCAGCACAATTTTCGCCTTTATATCGGGATAAGCCTCCAAAAAAGATTCTGTTGATTTACTGCCTTTTTCCTCATCGGTAGAAAGCACAACCCCGAATTTCAGCGGTAATTTATGCTCTGCTACATACATCATCGAATTTAGGGCAACTGCGGCAAATGACTTCATATCCAATGTACCACGTCCATACATTCTGCCGTTTTTTTCAACAGGTTCAAACATGGAATCTTCGGCCGGAACAACATCTATATGCCCCAAAACAAGCACATCAAAATTAAGCGTGTCACTATTGCGCAAAAACACAACGGGAGATGCTGTTGACTGAAAAATCTCTGTTTTAACATCTGTTTTTTTAAATTTATCAACAATATAATCTGCCGCTTTTTTTATTTCAGCAGCATTACCGGTTTCGGTTCTAAAACGAATCAAATCTTTTATTGTTTCTATCAAATCCATTTTTTTGCCCTTTCCTTTTTAATGTTTACTCTTTTTTTAATATATATCTTTATCATTGATTTAAATTTTATTAAAGGGAAGAAAAATGAAGGCATTATTGACAACATTCACGGCACTAGGCATTATTTTTGGGTCGGTCAGCATTGCAAATGCGGCAGAAGAAAACGAGAGCGAAACCGGATTGGCTTTGCCGCGCATGGTTTCCTTGCGTTCCAGCCTGATTAACGTGCGCTCCGGTCCCGGAAGCCGATATCCGATTGAATGGGTATACAAACAAAAAGGCGCTCCTGTGGAAATTATTGCCGAATTTGAATTATGGCGCAAAATTCGTGATTGGGAAGGCTCAGAAACATGGGTGCATAAGGCAATGCTTTCCGGACGACGTTTTATAAAAGTAATCAACCCCGGAGAAAATAATATTTATGCCAAACCGGAAAGCGATTCCCGCATAATCGCCAAAGCCGAAGACGGGGTTGTCGGAGAAATCGAAAAATGCCCGACTCCTGATGGTATGTGTCTGATAAAATTTGACACAATAAAAGGCTGGATGCCTCGCAAATATCTGTACGGCATTTATAAAAATGAGGTTATAAAATAATAAAGTGAAAACCGCTGTCAAATTTAACGCAGATTCCGACTTGTCACAGATTATAAAAAGCTGGCAGGATTGGCTTTTGAAAGAACGGCTTTATTCTCAGCATACTTTAGACGGATATTCACGCGATTTGGCAGCTTTTTTAGCAGAAATAAAAGATATTCCGCTGACTAAAGATGATTTGGCCGAGCTTGATATTCATGATTTCAGAAAATTTTTAAGCAAACAGGCTGCCCGCTGCTTAAATAAATCTTCAATGTGCCGCGAATTATCCGCAATTAAAAATTTTTTCAAGTGGCTGGAACGTAAAAAAATTTTGAAAAATCCGGCAATTAACATTATTTCATCACCTAAAAAAGCAAAAGTTTTACCCAAAGCCTTAGATATTGATGATTCGTTTAAATTATTGAATAAAATAGAAAAAACAGAAAAAGTAACATGGCAGGGGCTTCGTGACAAAGCTATATTAACTTTATTATACGGCTGTGGTTTGCGTATTTCCGAAGCCCTATCCTTAAATATCGGTGATATAACTGCCCAAAGCGAGTTCCTTCGCGTAAAAGGTAAAGGGAATAAAGAGCGTTTAGTTCCCCTTCTGCCAATAATCCGGCAGTATATCAATGCTTACCTTGCAGAATGCCCATATAAACAAAACGTAGGAGAACCGTTGTTTTTGGGCGCTCGAGGCGAGCGGATTAGTCCACGTATTATCCAGCGTCAAATTCAAAAACTGCGAATATCTATGGGACTTCCGGATACCGTAACCCCACATGCCTTGCGGCACTCTTTTGCAACGCAGCTACTGGCGCAGGGAGCTGATTTACGCTCAATTCAAGAATTGTTAGGACATGCCTCCCTATGCACGACCCAGCGCTATACAGATGTTCAAATCGAAACTCTGCAAAGAGAATACCATAAAGCGCATCCGCTTGAAAAAGAGTAATATAAAATAAAAAAGAGGTCTGATTGCCAGTACCTCTCCTTTCAGAATCTTTTGCAGAAATTACTTTAATTTCTTTTCTACGAACTCTTCATGTTTCTTTGATTTTTTATCAAATTTTTTCAAAACCAATTTTTCAGGATGAGTTCTTGGATTTTTTTCTGCCAAGTAGAAAGAACCGGTACCGGCACTGCTTTCCAATTTAATTTTAATTTTTACTGCTTTAGCCATTTTTCTTACTCTTTTACAAAGTTATCAATTAAAACATTTAGGCGAAGTATACATTTTTTGACGTGCTTGTCAACAACTTTTTTGCTTATTATTCATTTTTAAGCAATTTAATTGCCGTTTGAATATCATTTTCCTCCCATAAACGGCTTTTGCGGCTGCATAAACCGTCCGCATCTTTTTCGGTACATACATCAGGTGTTACGCCGTTTTGATGAATAACCTTGCCGGACGGCGTAAAAAATTGCTCTGTCGTAAGAACAAGCTTTCCACCATTACTCATTTGAATAACATTCTGAATTGTACCTTTGCCAAAAGTACGAGTTCCGACAACCACAGCGCGCGATTCATCCTGCAGTCCTGCTGCCAGCACCTCCGCAGCCGAAGCAGTTTCGCCGTCAACAAGCACCGCCAGCGGCCCTTTATACAGACGTCCGTCCTTAGAAGTATAATAATGCACGTTCTCGCCGTTTCTGCCGGCTGTATAGGTAATAATTTCATTATCAGTAAAGAAATCTGCCACTTTCAGCGCTTCATTCAAAATTCCGCCGCTGTTGCCGCGCAAATCCAAAATGACGGCGCTGTATGGTTTGTTTCGCTCTAAAGAGCCTTGCACAGCCTTTGCGGTCTGCTTATTAAAAATGCGCACCCGCAAATATAAAACATCGTCTATTTTACGGTCGCTATAAAGCGTGTATATGGCATTTTCTTCAGTATTTTCGCTGTAATCATATTCTGAATAATAGTGTGAAAATTTATCCAATTTCGCCGTAATTCTTTTCATCATCAAATCTGGAAGTTCAAAATCTTTCAGCGAAACATTTTCCGAAAGCTTGGCCGCTTCATCGGCTATCTGCGCCATAGTTTTGCTCCATGCGGCAATATCTCCGTCATTCTGCGGCTGAGAAATAATTTTTTTAATTTGTTTTTTATAATAAATATAGAACTTATTACTGCCTTTGGATATCACTATATCCGAATCCAAATCGGTAACTGCCTGCAGACCGTTTACCACCAATTCAGCATTATTTACCGACTCAAGATAGTCTTGATTAACCATTGTCAGCATTTCATTTATCAGTTTTTCATCAACGGATGCATATGCCGGAAACGCGGCAAACAGCAGACAGCAAAACAAAAATTTCATATTTATTCCTCAAATTCAGCAATTAAAATCGTATGGTCAGAAGCCTTTTCTTCGGCTCTGAAATTTTTATCAATCCGACAAGCCGTCAATCTGTCCGTCATGGCCGGAGAACAAAAAACATAATCTATTCTCATTCCCAAATCATTGGCAAAAGAAGCTCCGGTATAATCCCAAAAAGTATATCCCGTTTGTTTTGGATACAACAAGCGATAGGCATCCGCATATCCCATAAATTCAAGTTTACGCATACGTTGCCGAACTTCGGGACGGCATAAGGCATTATCCTTAAATGTTTCATAATCAAAAACATCATCTTTTGTTAATATCACATTGAAATCTCCGGATAAAATTACATTTTTATACTTCAGCAGCAACTTTTCGGCATGCTGCAAAAAAGCGTCCATCCATTTCAATTTATATTCAAAACGAGAAACATCTGCCAAATTATTCGCCGGAGGATTGCCGTTGGGCAAATATAGCGATGCCACAACATATTTCTGTCCGTTTATTGTTAATTCCGTCTCCAAATAACGGGCGTTTTCATCTGGAAACTCCGGCAGATTTTCGGCAGTAACCGTTATTTTCTGCTTGCTTAAAACCGCTACGCCATTATAGCTTTTCTGCCCCAGAATTTTGGCATCATATCCCAGAACCTGCAAATCAAAAAACGGAAAATTATTAAATTCGGTTTTAATTTCCTGCAACAGCATCACATCAGGTTGATTGTTTTCAAGCCAGCGGCTCAGATTTGACAATCTCGCGTTAATTGAGTTTATATTCAATGTGGCAATTTTCATATTACATCCCCTGTTTTCACTATAAATATTTTTTTGTAAAAAAAAAGATTTTTTTTATTATGTTAAGTGATTTTAAAACATTGGATTGTATAGTGGAAAAAGATTTTTGAATGAGGTTTGTCAATGTATCAAGATTTTTTTAATAAAAACGATGACTATTTAAATGATTTTAAGCAAAAAGTAGCCAATCAAAAAATTGCCACTCTGGAAGAACGCCGCAGCGAATTGGCTCGTTCTCGCAATAATTTTTTGGGTACATTTGCCGGAATTGCACTGGCCGGAGTTGTCGGCTGGTTTGTGTTGGCGCCTCAATATGCCGAAACAGAAAAAGAAATTCCCATTATCCGGCGTCCGCAAACCGCAATAAAAATTAAACCGGAAAATCCGGGAGGAATGGATATTCCGAATCAGGATAAAAACGTCTATAATATTGTAGAAAAAAAAGAAGTTGACAATACCGTTGTTGAAAATCTGCTGCCCAAACCGGAAACTCCTAAATTACCTGATATAGCTCCGGATGTTTCGGATGTTGACACCAACGCCAATAATTTAGACCAAATAGTTGATGAGGTCGCCGCAGAAAAAACTGCCGAAGCACCTGTCGAAAAAGCACCGGAAAAACCGGCTGAGGATAAAAAAGACGCTGTCAGCGGCAATGTTCCGTCTAAACCTGCTGATTTATTGGCAGATACAGCTTCGACTAAACCTGCCGCGCAGGAAAAAGCCGCTGAGCCTCAGGCAAAAACAGCCGAAAAGACTGCTTCAGCTCCTGTTGCTGCAGGCGGATGGCAAATTCAGCTCATCGCTTCCAAAAACAAAGCGGCTGTAGAAAAAACATGGACAGACCTTTCGGCAAAATATTCTGACCTTAAAAAAATGCCGCATGAAATTCAGGCTTCAGATTTGGGCGCACAAGGAATGTTCTATCGTCTACGCGCCGGTTCTTTTGCCGACAAAGCCGCTGCCGCCCAAGCCTGCGCTTTGCTTAAAACTAAGGGTTTGCGCGACTGCATTGCTAAAGAAAAGTAAAAACTCATGACAAAAAACATACTGCCGGCTTTTTTATCTGTACAAGGCTATCGTCTGAACGATGACGAAAAGCGATTGTTTGCAAAAAGTAATCCGCTAGGCGTATGCTTGTTTGCCAAAGGCTGTACAAATGTGTGCGATAAAGAACAGCTAAGTGCGCTGTGCAAAGAAATTAAAGAAACCATCGGACGGGAAGATGTTTTAATTGCAACCGACCAAGAAGGCGGACGCGTGCGCCGTTTATGCGAGCCGGAATTTACTCCGCTGACAGAACAAATGTCGCTAACCTCGCCGGAGTTAGCTCGCCTGCATGCTTTTTTAGCCTCTTTTGACCTAAAAAACTGCGGTATCAATGTCAATTTTGCTCCGGTGCTTGATACTTATTATACATTCAGCTCAGATGTTTTAAAAGGTCGTTGTTTTGGCGGCGACAAAGAAAAAATCGCCTTGCTCGGCAAAGCCATGATTGAAGAATATATGTCAAACGGCATTTGTCCTTGCATCAAGCATCTGCCCGGTCACGGCAGAGCGCAAAGCGACCCGCATTTGGAATTACCAGTTATTGAAGATGATATAAACACATTGCAACAAGACTTCTATCCTTTTCAAAAATTGAATAAAGCTCCGATGGGGATGGTCGCACATCTTTTGCTAACCTCAATAGATGCTTTCCACCCGTCGGGAGAATCAAAAACCATTATTAAAGAGATTATACGCGGAATTATCGGATTCAACGGATTTTTGGTTTCAGATGCGTTGATGATGCATGCCTTAAAAGGCTCAATATCTGAACGCGCCAATCGAGCAATTGCAGCCGGATGTGACGCGGTTTGTTTGGGAAATGCCGATTTTTCCGCCAACGAGGAATTAGCTCAAAGCAAATTATTTTTAAGCGATGCTGCGGCTGAACGCTTGCAAAATATACAAAAAATTATTGCCAGAACCATGCAGACGCAAAGCTATGAACAGGTGAAAAATAAATATTGTGCAGCGCTGAAAAATATTATATCTTATAGTTCTGAATATGATGCGACAGAAATTCTAAATCGCATCCGCAAATAAATTAAGGAGAAAAATTATGGATGGATTCTTTGGTTGGTTTTTAGTTATTGTCGGCGTTTTGGCAATTTTTAATGCTGAAAAACTACCTGCTTTGCGCCAAATGCTTGAAGAAAAGTTCAAGAATAGTTTAGACGCAGCTAAAGAAGTTTCTAAAAGCACAAAAAGTAAAATAGAAAAAGTTAAAACCGATATTGATAACCGTAAAAATACTCCGCAAGCCGAAAAAGAACCGGAAGAAAACACTCCGGAAGAAACTGAAGAAGCTTTGAAATTTATGGGTGATTACATTAAACAAACTGAAACACATACGCAAAATGATACACCGGTTGAAGAACAATCTGCAGAACAGACTGAGAATAAAAATGAACAGAAATCAGATTCATCTGCAGCAGAAGCAGAAGAAAAGCCTGTTGACTTAAATCATTTTGATTGATTAAATATTGTAAATAACCTTTATCCGCCCTTTAATGTAAAGCGGCGGATTTAATTTTAAGTATACAAAAAAATGGAACAAAACAGACAATACTTCACAAGCATCATAATAGGCGCCGGCGCATCGGGATTGATGTGTGCCGAGAACATGGCGCAATACGGCAACGTTTTAGTTCTTGAAAAAAATCTGCAAATTGCCTCAAAAGTCAAAATTTCAGGCGGAGGAAGATGTAATTTCACAAACATCGGCGTCACTTCGGATAACTATCTTTGCAGCAACAGGCATTTTGTAAAATCAGCGCTGGCGCGCTTTAAGCCTCTTGATATTATAAAAGATTTAGAACAATACCATATCAAATATGAAGAACGCCAAAACAAACAAATGTTTGCTTTTTCCGCCTCAGAAATCGCGGAGATGCTGCTACAAAAATGCCTGAAAAAAAACGTTAAAATACAAACAAAATGCCTCATAAACAGCATTAGCAAACAAGATGATATTTTCAAAATTGAAACAAATTCAGGATTTTTTTCTTGCAGCAATCTGATTGTTGCGACCGGCGGAATATCTTATCCAAAAATCGGAGCAACCGATATGGGATATAAAATAGCCAAGCAATTCGGACATAAAATTATAAATCCACGTCCGGCTCTGGTCGGTTTAATCGCTCAGACAGATTTACGTTCTTTCTGTTCAGAGCTTGCAGGTGTTTCTGTCCCGGTCACCATAACAATAGACAAGAAAAAAATCTGTAACGATTTATTGTTCACACACATGGGAATTTCCGGACCGGCGGTATTAAACGCTTCCTTATATTGGCAAAATGGGCAGAATTTGTTTATAGATTTTTTAAATGGTGCAAACTTTGATGATTTGTTGAAAAATCAGGCGAAAAAAAACATCTGTCAAATAATCAGTAATATTTTACCACTTCATCTGGCAAAAAAACTCATCGGCAGTATGGATTGTAAAATTGAAAATTTAAGCAATAAAAACAAACTATTACTAAAAGAACGGTTGACACGTTTTGCATTTGTGCCACTCAAAACAATGGGATTTGACAAAGCCGAAGTCACAGCCGGAGGAATTGATGTCAGTCAGATTTCATCACAGACTCTGGAAAGCAAACTCTGCCCTCACCTGTTTTTTATAGGAGAAGTATTAGACGTTACGGGCGAACTCGGCGGTTTTAACCTGCATTGGGCGTGGGCTTCGGCGCATGCCGTTAAAGTATAGTGTTAAAACGATGTCTAAAAGGCGATAGTCAGATTACAACGTCTTTTTCCATCGCAAGAAGAACACATTTCTTTCATATCCGTTAAAGATAGTTCGGAAATGCATTTATTTCCTCCGCCGCAGTAATGACCTCCGTAGTACATACTATTGCTAATTCCGCTTCTAAATAAATAGGCGCGGACTAATACAGAATGCAGAGGGTATACCACGTTATTAAACATCTCAAAACACATTTTTTCTGAAAATGAAGAAGATATTTGATTGCCGTCAGCATCCAGCGCCAAACCGCCTAAATTGAAGTCTAAAACAATTTGCGGCATATCCGTAACCACTCCCGAACGAGGTTTAATATAATTTCCGAAACTGTCTTCCAAATACTCAGAATTTATATATTTCCATGTTTCCGGAACTAAGTTCAGAGCCTTTATCATGTCGCTCAATGGATAGTGACCGTTAGGGTCATCACCGACCAGCGGAAATTCAGACTTATGCTCCACCAGTCCGGCGATTAGCATATTGTATTCATTTATCAATTTATTGATTTTGAACTTTTCCATCGCTTTGGAGTAGCCTGCGATACCGCCGACACTTAAAACACCGACAATTGCCAGAACTCCTAACATTTCTATCATTGACCGACCGGCTGAACAAATGTCATTGCGAGCAACGCAAAGCAATCCAGACCCCTCGCCCCTGCTCTGTTCTCCTAAAAAATTTATACCCTTAAACATCTTATTCCTCCTCAATTGTGTAAAAAAAACGACCGTTATTTTTACACACTCAGAATAAGACGCTGATAATTCTTACAAAACCACAAAAAACATCGCAAATATAAAAAGTTATTGCAAATTCCGGCAACCTTTGCTAGACTATAAAAAACAGCCTAAAAACTGTCCATTTTAAACGGTCGTTTTTTTACACACTTTCGACTATAATAACGCTTTGATTTTTGTATATTTTATAAAATCTTCTTTACTTTCGGATTTTATTTCATTAAAATAAATATCGGATAGGTAATAGCTTATCTAGGGCGTGAGAACCCTTTAATACAATTAGTCGTTATGCATAAACGACTTAAATTTTGTTATGCCGATTTCTGTCTGTTAGGCGGATGTCGGCTGAATATGGCTATGAGCTGAATAAGCCGAGCCGTTCTAATTGTATTACGGTTTCTCAACATCCGCCCGCCAATTTTGGTGGGTTTTGTTTTACATACAACAAATTAAACGGAGGTTAGAAATATGTATAAAAATTTTGAAAAAGGCCGCAGTATGATAGAAATGCTCGGTGTTCTGGCGATAATCGGAGTTTTAAGTGTCGGAGGTATCGCCGGTTATTCCAAAGCTATGGAAATGTATAAAATAGATAAAGCTTTAGATGAATATAATTTTTTAATTCAGGGCCTCATGGAACATACTGAACAACTAACCAAAATGTCTAATAAAAATACGCAAATGACTAGTATAGCCGATTTTGTGATGGCTGCAAATTTAATTCCGGCTAATTGGAAAAAAGTAGGAATCTGGGATTTTTCTGACTCTGTCGGAAACATAACTTCAACATTTATCCGCAACGGACATTGGGCGGTAGAAATTTCCATTGGAGGAAGTTCTCAAACTTCAGAGGATGGTTCGCAAATAAATACCTCATTTTCGCAGCGAGCCTGTGAAGCATTTTTTCGAGACTTAGTGAAGCCATTGCATTCGCCGATACATCATGCTTTTTTATTCCGCTGGAAACAAGGCAGTATTATGTTCTACGGCGATAAAACATGCTTAGACGAAAAAAAATGCCTGCGAGATTTAACCGTTTCCGAAATAAATCAAACCTGTAAAGCCTGTCAAAAAGACCAAGAACGTTGCTCTATCGGCATGGAATTTGAATAGGTATAATTTACATTTATAACTTTTTTAGAATCGCCAACTAATTTTGATTTTGCGGTTGACTTATGGCGTGAGACTGTTATAGAATTGGAGTGTAAACAACATAATTTTAGAGGAAAGAAAGATGAAAAATAAGCTATTCAAAGGTCTCTCTCTCTCTGCAAATCCTAAACATCTGATTAAAGGCGTATTTTCTGCCGCT
>ERZ1034949.599-NODE-599-length-22400-cov-98.642202_pt1 | contig 22400 bp, 23 predicted proteins | sample MGYA00520590_ERZ1034949 | MGnify/ENA primary metagenome ERZ1034949 (study PRJEB33766, sample SAMN09781752) | gut metagenome | biome: gut microbiome | host: Homo sapiens | place: Madagascar | study: EMG produced TPA metagenomics assembly of the PRJNA485056 data...
CATTTCAGAAACAATATGAATGAAATAATTGTATCAATTACCGAACTCTTACTTCACGTGATGAATCTAAAAGACTTGAGAGAATCTCACTTTCATGCTGCTTCAATTATTCACTTGATAACTCAATGAGGTATTTGGTCAATTCTTCATCGACATTATTAATCGTATCTTCAAATTTTTACGTCTTATCAGCGTATTTATCAAAGAATACTTCCAAAAAGTCTTTGATTGAATCCGTTTCATTAGATGATAACTTCACCAAATCAGATGAATCGTTTTTCTCAAACGATTTAAAATCACCTTGATAAAGGTCATCGGCCAAGCTGTAAGGTGGGCTAACAATTGTCAGCAAGCCATTTTTAATCTTAAAAGGAACAGCTAAGTTCATGACATAACTGTTGCCACTAACTTCATAACCAACTTTTACAATTGCTAAATCATAAGACTTATATTCCTCAACACTAATAACACGCTGTGATTTTAACGTTCGTGTCTCGTTCAATTCTTCCGTATAAGTCGAAAAATCAAAAGCATAATAGTCTTGCAAAGTCTGTTCACGTTCCTCGGCAGATTCTTTATCATAATTAATATACGTATAGATAAAATTAGCCATGTAATATTGAACACGTGACACGTCTAATGTTGAGGTCTGATTAGCACTATCCGTTAAAGTCGTTTCAAAATCAGCCACCTTATTTTTCAATGAATTTACTTGACTAGATAATGAGATTGCTCTTACTAAACCAATAAAACCAATAAACACAAAGAAAAGTAAAAAAGGTATCATCTCTGATACCTCGTTCAAACATACGTTCTCGTACCTCTTCCTCCGAAAAACGCATTAAATCTAACTGACACAACAACTTACTCTAACCTGAATCACGTATCCTGATATTTGCTATCATTATAGACCTCCTTTAAATTATGATATGATAAATTAAACACAATATTTGTAACATCTTCCCTCCATATTCTATAAACTAAAAAAGACACCAACCTAAAATTAAGGTTAATGCCTTACACACAAAATTTCAATAATTTAACTAGCTACATATTCCTTATAGCCCTGATCTTCTAATTCTTCTTCAATATCTTCTAATTTAGAATACGATGAATACGATAAATCCCCAGATATAGATTTACCTGAATCTATATCTAAGCTACCATCACTTTTTAATTTATATCTATAACCTACACACTTGTAAGTAACAGTTGGTTCATCAGAAAATTCTGATTTTGTGCTAATTTTGAAAGTAGTCACAATATAAACACGTGGCTGCTTGTCATCGTCATCATAAGTGTATTCCTTACTAGTAGTATAGTCTTTTTGCTTCTCAATCGTATAAGTTGTATAAGCACTGTCTTTATAATCTGCTTTTATACTAGTTTCATTTTTAGAAAAAGCATCGCTTAAATTTGTAACTTCAGAAAGTTCTTTGAGTCCTGTTACCTCAACTTCAATTACAGTACTTTCAACTTCTTCTCCTGAACTTAAAAGTTCACTTTCGTAGCTACTTGTTATAGAAAATTTAACCTTATCACCATTAGAGTATTTTGCTAAGTTAGTTTCTGAATCTTCATCATCGTCGTCATCAGAATCAACAAGTTCAAAAATATTACTATCATAACTTGCAACTCCACTACCATTAATACCTGAAAATGTAATAGGATATTCTTTAAGAAGATCTTTTTCTGAAACTTTTTTTGTTTCCTTAAGACCTGTTACTTTAAATGTTTTTTCCTCTGCTTTAATAGGTAAGTCATCACTATCTACAGTCACAGTCAATATAACTTTATCACCATTACTTAGATCACTAGTCTTATCAAATTTATAATTTACTTGATCTAACATTTGTTCAGCTTCATAAAGTTTATTATTCAACTCATAATCTGTTTCCATACGTGATGAGGTTCCCTCATAATCATTTAATAAACTGGTTACTTGTTCATCAGTAAAACCAACTTTTTCAAAAACAAGACGACAGGCTTCTTTTTGAATCGTTTCAGAATTATACGTTAATTGCCCATGACCATCATAACCTTTAAAAGTAACTTTTACATTTGAAATAATACTTTCAGGCCGATTACTGATATAAACTAAACCGAAAATACTGACTACTACAACAGCAACAATTGCAGTAACCGCTTTTAAATGTCCCTTGTAAAAATTAATCGCTTTATTATAAAAAGAAGCATTCCACTTTTCTTTATCCATAAAGACCTCCCAAAAAAGTTTTATTTTACTAAATATTCTATAATTGGATAATATAATGTTCTTTTTCTAAAATGATAAAAAACTGATTTTTTAATAATCGATCATTTTTTGAAATTTCCTTTTTGGCAGTATAATCGTTTTAGGTTAAATTAGCCTAAATTTTTAAGAGAATATCGAAAAAAATTAATGCGCTGTCATTTCTATGTTATAATATAGAAAGATGCTCTGTTAATCACAGAAGTTTAACATTATTTGACTTATCGAATAACGCTACATTATTGAAGTAGCATCTAATTTATAAAAAGGAAAAGGAGCTTTCATGAAAACCTCAAGAAGTGAAGTTACTTATCTCATTCTTAGCATTATTTTAATTGCTTTTGGAGCTGGTATTTACCTAATCTTTGGTAACAATTATGCCAGCACATCAAGTTCACAAACAACTACTGCTGTCTCATCTTCATCATCTACTAGCGAAGAAGAGTTAGAAGCTAATGCAGAAGCATTGCTCGCAGAAGCACAAGCCAATCCTACGTCAGAAGCTGTTACCAATGCCCAAGCAGCCATTAATAAACTTTCCGATGAAAGTAAAAAAACAGATTTACAATCACAATTGGATGCTGTCTCTGCTGAAGTAACCAATGAAAGCAATGCGGAAACAGCTGTTGCAACGGCAGAATCTGAACAAACAAGCGCAAATGTCACTGCGGCACAAGCAGCAATTGATGTTCTAACAAATGAAACCGTCAAAGACCAACTTCAAGCTCGTCTGGATGCTGTTTCTAATGCTATCGCAGCAGCAACTACACAAAGCAATACTATTTCAGGTGATTCAACATACAGCACTTACGATAATACTTATTTTGATTCGACTGTCACTAATAGCGATTCTTACGGATATTAATCATTATGTCAATCGGGCTTGTCTTTTCAGCCATTGGCTCAACTTGTTTAGCAATCTCATCTTTTGCCAAAACTAAGAAAAGCATGTTGAGTTGGCAACTGTCTGATTATTTCTTTACCATGGTTGCCAATTTTTTGTTGGGTGGCTATACGGGAGCTATTTCTATCAGTGTTTCTATTATTCGAAATACGCTCATGATTAAGAAATGGGATTCAATTTATACAACTGTTCTCCTCGTTATCATTCAAGTAACATTAGGCATTCATGTCAATAATTCAGGATTAATCGGCTGTTTACCTTTGATTTCATCAGTATCTTATACTATCGTTTCTTTTTTGACTGATAGGGGACAATGGCTTCGCTGGGTAACGGTTGAGAATATGCTACTTTGGTCTTTATACGACTTCACCATTAAAGCCTATCCTGCTTTAGTTATGGACGTGGTCATCACAATTACAACACTTATTGCTATTAAAAAATACAGTGGCTTAAATCGTCATACACAAAACACCCAAGACTGATATTCATCTTGGGTGTTTTGTTTCGTATCCTAATAAGATACCACCATCTTCACCATAGAAGCTACAAAGTCCTGAAGCTTTGATAAATGTGATATCGGCTTGAGGGTATTTCTCTTTGATTTTATCACTTAGCTGTTGGCAAGCTTTTTCATTGTTGGCGTGAGTAATCATGACTTTGCCACCTTGATAACCTTCTTTGAACATTTCATTGATTGTTGCTTGAATAGCTTTTTTCTGACCTCTTGCCTTGTGAAGAAGCTCTAAAGTCCCTTCGTCACTAGCTTTTCCGACCATACGAATGTTAAGAAGTCCGATGACTTTACCAATCAATTTGCTCAAGCGACCATTTTTTACCAAGTTATCCACACGAGCAAGAATAAAGAGTAATTTGGTCTTAGCTTGGTAAGCGGTAATCGCTTCGACCATCTCATCAAAGCTGAGACCTTTAGCAATTAGACGGTTTAATTCTAAAACAATCAAGTCAATTTCACCGCCTGCAGATAGTGAGTCAATCACATAAATATTAACATTCGGGTGTTCTTCAAGAAGTATATTTTTAGCCACTTGAGCACTGTTTTGACTTCCTGATAAATTTCCTGTAATCGTAATAGCAATGACATTTTCAGCGCTTTGGTAGGCTTGTAAGAAGGCATCTGGGCTTGGGCAACTTGATTTTGATGATGTAGGACTTGCATACATACTTGCCATCATATTATCGACATCTAACCCCTCATCATCCACAAAAATTTCTGAGCCAATCTGTATTGTTAGAGGGACATTTTGAAATTCTGTGTGGTCTGCGATAGCTTCGATATGTTTAATATCACAGCCAGAATCTGTCACAATTTTCCAAGTCAAATCTCTTTTCCTCCATTTCTTTTGATTTTGATATTATTTGACAAACAAAGTATTTTCTCCTAAAATTATATCATTAGCGCCTTTATCTTAGCTATCAAAAACAATCAGACGTCACAAGTGAGAGGATTTTGTCATGACGGAAAAAACAATTTCACAAAAATCCTTGCAAAATTTGCAGGTGTCCAACAAGGAGGCACGAAAATTAACGCGTGAATCACTTGAAACTGCGCTTTTACTTCTTCTTGAAAAGAAACCACTAAATCAAATTACGATTTCTGAATTTGTCGCTAAAGCTGGCGTTTCACGTAATGCTTTCTATCGAAATTACAAATCTAAGGAAGCCATTCTTGAATCTATTTTAACGCAAATTGTTCGCCGTATTTTTCGAGACATCAAAAATTTCGATTTAAAGACACAGCTCTCCCAAGCGTGGCTTTTCATATTGACGGAGGCGAAAAAGGAAGCCAACGTTTTACGAATGATTTTTGAACAGCACCTTGAAAAGCTATTGACAAGTATCGTTTCTAAACGCTTAAAAGCTTATCAACGTTTCAAGAAAAAGCATGATTCTCGCTACACTAATTCTTTCTGGAGCAATGCCATTATCTCGGTCCTCTCAAACTGGGTAGCCGACGATATGCGAATTCCTGCCGAAGAAGTAGCCGCTATTGGTTTACCACTTTTCTTATAGAAAAAAAACTCCGACTCAAATTAGTTGGAGTTTTTCTATAATTTATTTCAACACATAATCGTAAATGGCTTGGGCTACGCCTGCTTGGTCGTTGGTTGTTGTTTCGTAGCGGCAAAGCGCTTTGACTTCGTCAGTCGCATTTCCCATGGCAACACTGTTATCAGCAAATTCTAGCATTTCAATGTCATTAGCAGCATCACCGATTGCCATTACTTCTGCTGGAGTAAAGCCAAGTTTTTCTGACAAAGCTTTAAGAGCCGTAGCTTTTGTATAACCTTTCGGCATAGCTTCAAAGATGTATTCTTGACTGCGCACCACGCTAAATTCAGCTGCCAAGGCGCTTTCTTTGGCTTCTTGGAATGGGGCCAAATAAGGCGCTCTTGCCATATACATGGCTTGGAAGATAATTTCTGAACTAGCTTTCAATTCATCAATGCTAACAGCTTTAGCTGTATCGAAAACAAGCCCTGCATCGTATTGAACCAATTCTGGCACTTCGCTTCCAACGGCATAATAATGTTTTTCGCCTGTCAATGTCAAGCAAACCTCTGGATAGTCCGCTAACACTTGGTCTAATTTGTCCAATTCATCATTATTAACTTGGGCATAACTGACAAGCTCCCAATTCTTAGTATTGTAAATGCTGCAGCCATTATTCATAATAATGTATTCTTCATCAGTCAAGCCAAGTCGTTCAAAATAAGGCAGAATTCCTGATTTTGGTCGTCCTGTACAAAGAACAATTTTCACACCTGCTTTAGCAGCTTTCTGAATAGCTTTGATATTTTCATCAGGAATTTTTTTATCTGAATTCAGTAAAGTTCCGTCTAAATCAATTGCAATTAATTTAATCATTTCTAAGTGACCTTCCGTTTAATTTTTGGCAAATGCCATTGACGCCAGTAACCTATCATACGTAAGATGATCAGAATCAAAACAAGCAAATAATAACCTAAATTGTTATGGACGATTTTAAAGTAAATCGCTAGCGCTGCTAAAATTGACCAACCTGCATAAACTTCGCTTCGTAACACCCCAGGTTTTCGCCCTGCTAAAACATCACGAACAATACCGCCACCTGCACCAGTCAAAACTGCCGCAACAATGACTGCACTCAAGGGTTGATGCAATTTCACCGCATACATAGCTCCTTGCACGCTAAACGCCGCTAGCCCGATAGCATCCGTCAACACTTCTGCCTTCCTCCAACTTTTATGAGTAATGAGATTTGGAAATACCATGATAAATAGCATAGCAACCAAGGCAAAATAAAATGCTTGACCTTGCGACCAAAGCGCACTAATGGGTAATCCTATTAAAAGATTACGAATGGCACCACCACCAAAAGCTGTTACAAATCCTAAGATAAATAATCCTAAAATGTCAAAATCTTCTTCCATGGCAACAATAGCTCCTGAAAGTGCAAAAGCAATCGTTCCGATAATACTTAAAATATCCCAAATATCTATTGTCATTTTCGTTCCAAATTCATTTTTTTCTTACTAGACTAGTTTATCATTTTTAACGCAAAAAAACAGCACTGAGTCTGTTTTTTATGATTTTTGAAATTCTTTTAAATTTCTTTTCCAAGGATGAATTTTGTCCCCTTGAGTGCTCGTTTTAGGGAGAGCTTGAAAGGATTTCCTGTGACGGTTGCTTGTTTTTTATCCAAATCAACAACCACTTTTTCAACGCCACGAACAGCTGACAATTTTTCTGTCACTGTTTTGACACAACCTTGGCATTTCATGCCAGTAACTTCATACGTTTTTTCCATGTGAAACTCCTTTGTTTATCATTAATTCAGTTTAATATATTTTAGGCGAAGGGCATTGAGGACGACTGAAACTGAACTAAATCCCATGGCAAGTCCTGCAATCATTGGATTTAACAGAGGTCCACCAAATAGATATAATACACCCATAGCGACAGGAATCGCTAAGATATTGTAGATAAATGCCCAGAAAAGATTTTCCTTGATAATTTTAATCGTTAAACGACTAATGCTCAAGGCTTTCAGAACATCTGAAATTTCTGGTTTCATGAGAATAATATCTGCTGATTCAATAGCAATGTCTGTCCCAGAACCGACAGCGATACCAATATCCGCTACCGCTAAGGAAGGTGCGTCATTTATCCCGTCACCAACCATGGCAACCATTTTTCCTTGACTTTGCAAATCCTGAATGGCTTGCGATTTCTGGTCTGGTAGAACTTCGCTAATAACATTTTTGATACCAGCTTGTTTGGCAATAGCTTGTGCTGTCTTGCTATTGTCGCCTGTCAGCATGACAACGTCAATGCCTTTTTCTTGCAATTTAGCGATGGTTTCTTTACTGTCTACTTTTAGCAAATCAGCTACGGTGATAAGTCCTAGTAGTTGTGCATTTGCCGAGATGTAAATCGGTGTTTGTCCTTTTTGAGTCGCAGCCAGCACCGCTTCTTGACTGGCGGTCAAGTCAACCTGATATTTTTCCATTAACTTGCAGTTCCCGACATAAACTGTTTGTCCGTCAATATCAGCCTGCAAGCCAAATCCTGTTAAGGACTTAAATTGTGTGACCTCTGTCAAAGCTAACTTATCTGCGGATGCTTTTTCCACAACAGCTTGACTAAGAGGGTGTTCTGACAATTTCTCGATTGAGGCAACTTGTGCAAGAAGCTTATCTTTATCACCTTGGTAAGCAAAAATATCAACAACTTGTGGTTTGCCTTGGGTGATAGTTCCTGTTTTATCAAAGACAATGGTATCAAGGTGGTGAGCATTTTCAAGGGTATCACCGCGTTTATAGAGGATACCATTTTCAGCACCGCGACCAGTTCCGACCATAATCGCTGTCGGTGTTGCAAGACCAAGCGCACAAGGACAAGCAATGACAAGAACCGCAATGGCAACTTGGAAAGCAAAGACAAAGGTTTGTCCCATAATCAAGTACCAGAAAATGAAGGTGACAAGCGCAATCACGATAACAGTTGGAACAAAAACACCTGCTACCTTATCCGCAATTTTAGCAATCGGTGCTTTGGTTTGCTGCGCATCCTCAACCAATTTAATAATTTGGGCGAGCAAGGTTTCATCACCAACTTTTTCAGCACGAATGGTTAGCGCCCCTTGTCCATTGATTGAAGCACCATAAACCTTATCCTCTGTGGCTTTCTCAACTGGGATACTTTCCCCTGTCAACATTGACTCATCAATCGCCGAGTGCCCTGAAACCACACTACCGTCAACAGGGATTTTTTCCCCAGGTTTTACTAAAATGAGGTCTCCAATGCGCACGTCCTCAATCGCAACAGCTTGTTCCACACCGTCACGGATAACCGTTGCTTCTTTGGCTGATAATTTCACCAATTTTTGAATGGCATCTGACGTGCGACCTTTTGACAGCGTTTCAAAGTATTTCCCGAGAGTGATTAAGGTCAAAATCACCGCAACTGATTCAAAATACAGCATATGCGCGTGGTGGCTATGCCCCAGTATCATATGATAAACACCGTAAAGGCTGTAAACGAAGGCAGCCGTTGTTGCCAAGGCAACCAACGAGTCCATATTAGGATGCCCTTTAAACAATGAGCGAAAGCCATTGACATAAAAACGACGTCCAAAATACATGACAGGAAGCGTCAAAATCAGCTGAATCAAAACAAAGTTCAATGGGTGAGCTGACATGCCGATGATTTCTGGCACCCAAAGCCCCACCATACTTCCCATAGAAATATAGAGGAGCGGTATCGCAAACAAAGCTGATAAAAGAAACTTATGCCACATATTCTGTGTGGCTTCACTTTGGCGCTCTGATTGACTCTTTGCCGTTGTCGGGTCAAAAACGCTGGCGCTATAACCTGCATCTGCTACCGCTTTTTCAATTTCTTTTTCACTGACTAAGTCAGGATTATAATCCACCGTCATTTTCTCCGTTGTTAGATTGACAACAGCGGAGTCAACATGGTCTAGCTTTTTAACAGCATTTTCAACCGTTAAGGCACAAGCTGCACAGGTCATGCCGTCAATGACGAAAACTTCTTCTTTTGCCATTTATTTTCCTTTCCAATCTAACCCTAAGCACTCAAATGAGCTTTACAGCGACATTGCCCAGGGATGCAATTGCACGGCACTTCTTCAAGTGCCTCTTCTTTTTTGGACAATAGCAGAGCTTGCAAGTCGTTAATATCTGCCATTGTCATCAGCGTTGTTTCCACGAGATGTTTGATAATCGCAGTATGCTTGCGCTGACAAAATTTATCAAAAAGCTCATCGGCTTGTCGATTAATAGCTTCTTCTTCAGAAACAAGTGCTGAATAAAGAAATGATTTGCCCGATTTCTGTGTTGCTAGATAGCCTTTATCCACTAGTCGTTTCAACAATGTTTTAACGGTTGAGGCTGTCCAGTCTGTCTTTTGCTCGAGAATTTCCAAAATCTGGCTGCTAGTTGTTTCCTCTTTCGTCCAAACAACACGCATGATTTCCCATTCTGCATTTGAAATTGACATTGTTACCTCCTTAAAATAGTTTTAGTTTACGTTTGTAGATTTATTATATGATTATTGTTTACATTTGTCAACGATAAAAGATTAAAAAATGAAACACATTGCAAAAATCAAAGCAATCTGTTTCACCTAGCGTATTATTCTTAGGGAACTATATACCAGTTTACACCACCAACAACATATTGTATTTTTGATATTCTCGTAAGCACTATATATTGTGTCTAGTGTAAACTGGTATATAGTTCCCTATTCTTATTTATCAAATAGCTGTAAGTTTGGCCATTTTTCCTGCCAATCTTTCTTAGCAAGGCGTTCACGATAGACCTGCATCCGTTTCTTATCTTCTAAAAAATGCGGTGTCGGTTGCACGACAAAATTAACAATATCGTCATCACCATAAGGCAAAAAAAGTTCCAACTCATCATTGTTCAATCTTGTTGCAATAGCGGTGCAACGCTCTGGATATTTGCTAACAGCATCTCTCGCATTTTGGTAAGGGAGCGTATTTGGACTATGGCTGTGCATATAAACTTGATTCTTGATTTCCCATTGATAGGCTGGGTAGCGCTGTTGAAGGTCTTGCTGAAGCGCCAGCGTTTCATCATAAGACACATTGATATCATAAAAAACGATATCTAAATCACTTGCTTGTGCCAAGCCAGCTTTTCCTGACAAGACATTCCAAACATAATTGCGTAATGTCCCAGCTGCTAGCCAAGAATCCTGCAAATCCAGCTCTGCTATTATCCTAAGAATCCCCATTAACTCTTCATCTTGCACAAATAACGCTTCTAAATCCATAAATCCCACCCCTCATTTCTGATAACTACTGATAACCTCTTCTAACGCTTGCAGACTATCGACAAAGATAACCTTTTTGCGGTCAGCTATCGTTAAAAAACCTGCCTGCACCATCTGATTAAATTGTTCTTTGAGGCTATCATAGTAACCATTCATGTTAAAAAGCAAGCAGGGTTTGTCGAGTTGCCCAACACGCGCCCATGAAATAGCCTGAATAATCTCTTCAAGTGTCCCTGGACCACCTGGAAATGCGACTAAAATGTCGCCCTCTTCCATTAAGAGACGCTTACGCTCATCCATATCAGCAACAATTTGCAAGTGTGTTAAGCCTTGATGTACCTTTTCACGTTTTTGCATAAAATCAGGCATGATACCATAGACTTTACCACCCTGTGCCAATACCGTGTCCGCCAAAACTCCCATAAGCCCAGTTTTGCTTCCTCCATAAACCAAACAATGGTCATGTTGAGCTAACCAATTCGCAAATGCGACAACTTGTTCATGATAATCTGGCGTATTTCCCATACTTGAAGCCAAATAAACTGTAATATTCATCTTTTTTATTTCCCCATTTCAAAAAAACACTTTTATTATAACACAAAAGAACCCGCCAATTAGCAAGTTCTTAATTGTTTTTCTATTTTTAACTGAAATGGAAAGCTATGTTATTTTTTAGCTTCCAAATCACGAAGCATTTGGTCAATTTTATTGCCGTATTCGATTGATTCATCTTTAATGAATGTCAAATCTGGAATTTTGTACATAGTCAAGTTGTGACCAAGTTCACGTTTGATAGTTCCTTTTGCTTTTTCAAGACCAATTTGGGCTTTTTGATTATCTGACGCAAGTCCAGAGTGAATAGTGTAATACACTTTAGCCATTGAAAGATCTCCAAGCATTTGAACATCAGTAATTGTCACATCTTGAACACGTGGGTCACGAACTTTTTTTTGTAAAATTTCGTTTACTTCACGTTTGATTTCCATACCAACACGGTCAACACGATGATTAGCCATAAAATATCCTTTCTAGTTATTTTGATATTTTTTATTTTCCAAAGAAGTCTTTTTGATACTTTCCTTAAGTGATGCGGACGGCAGATTCAATAGTCCACTGGACTATTGAAGGAATCCAAGGAATTCCATGCCTAAGTTTTGAGCCTAAAGTCTCAAAACTTCCGAGTGGCTAAATAGTAATAAATTCAGCCACTTTCACCACAGCGGTAAGTATCGTCTTGTTGCTCGCTTCGCTCGCAAATAATCAATCAATAGACAAGACTTGCAAATTTTAGAAATTATTTCATAAAAACTAAATTTGTTGATACTCTAAAGATAGCTACCACCGTAGTAAAACAAGACTGCAGTATGTAGCTCTGTTTTTACTAGAGAATTCTTGAAAGCTAGCCATCAACTGAAAGTCTGCTAGAGCTTATCATATGCCATTAAAGACTTTAGTCTCAATACTTAGCTTGGCGCAGTGGTTGAGTGGGTTCTATTACGCTGATAAATCAGCTTTTACACCCCTACTCAACCGTGCAGGGGTAAGACGACGAACCTGCTTTCTGGTGTTCTGTCTTACTCCCAAGCGTTTCGACGGCTAAAACTTTCAGTCGATAATACTGGAAGTTTTAGACTAGTGTAACGTTTAGGAAATGCTCCATAGAGATTGCCGTACAAGTATTAGTGGCTTCAGCCACAATACTTGTTAACGTTTAATTTCTTCCATGATGTAGCCTTCGATGACGTCATCAACTTTAATGTCGTTGTAGTTTTCAATCATCAAACCACCTTCTTGGCCATTTCCGATTTCTTTAACGTCATCTTTGAAGTGTTTAAGGCTAGCAAGTTTTCCGTCGAAGATAACGACACCGTCACGAATGACACGGGCGTTAGCATCACGAATGATTTTACCACTTGTAACCATGAATCCACCGATTGTACCAACTTTAGAAACTTTGAAGGTTTCGCGGATGATAGCTTCACCGATGATTTTTTCTTTGTATTCAGGGTCAAGCATACCTTTCATGGCATCTTCAACTTCTTCGATAACTTTGTAGATAATTGAATGAAGACGAATTTCCACTTCATCAGTTTCTGCTTGTTGACGTGCTTGTGGTGTAGGACGTACGTTAAATCCAATGATGAAGGCATTTGAGGCTTCAGCAAGGGTAACGTCTGATTCGTTAATAGCACCAACAGCTGAGTGGACAACCGAGACTTTCACGCCTTCAACATCAATTTTATGAAGTGAGGTAGCAAGAGCTTCAACTGAACCTTGTACATCGGCTTTGATGATAACATTAACAGTCTTAACTTCACCTGCTTTAAGCGTATCAAAGAGATTTTCAAGGCTAACACGTTGTGTTACTTGACGTTGTTTCATCAATGCACGTTTAGCACGCTCTTCACCAGCGGCACGCACAGCTTTCTCATCTTCATAAACGGCGAAGTGGTCACCTGCCATAGGTACTTCATTCAAACCGGTAATTGATACTGGTGTTGATGGTTCAGCTACTTTTACACGACGTCCAAGGTCATTAACCATAGCACGAACACGACCAAATGTGTTACCAACAACGATTGGGTCTTGAACGTGAAGAGTACCTTGTTGAACAAGAAGTGTTGCGATAGCACCTTTACCTTTATCAAGACGAGCTTCGATAACTGTACCGATAGCACGAACTGTTGGGTCAGCTTTCAATTCTTCCATTTCAGCAACAAGGAGAACTGTTTCTAGCAATTCATCAATGTTTTGACCAAATTTGGCTGAAATTTCAATGAATTCACAGTCGCCACCCCAAGCAGTTGAGATGATACCGTGTTCTGCCAATTCACCGATAACACGTTCTGGGTTGGCACCTGGTTTATCAATCTTGTTGATTGCAACGATGATTGGGACACCAGCAGCTTTAGAGTGGTTAATGGCTTCCACTGTTTGAGGCATAACACCGTCATCAGCAGCAACAATCAAAATTGTAATATCTGTGATTGACGCACCACGCGCACGCATTGATGTAAATGCCGCGTGTCCTGGTGTATCAAGGAAAGTAATTTTCTTACCATTTTCAATGATTTGATAAGCACCAATATGTTGAGTGATACCACCAGCTTCGCCTGTAGCGACACGTGAATTACGAAGGGTATCAAGAAGGGTTGTTTTACCATGGTCAACGTGCCCCATGATTGTAACAACAGGTGCACGTTCAACCATATTTTCAGGATTGAGGTAATCTTCATCTACGAAGAAGCGTTCAATATCAGCTTCGTCAACCTCAACTTTTTTATGAGCTTCAATACCATAATCAACCATCAACAATTCGATTGTATCGCTGTCGAGGGATTGGTTTTGTGTTGCCATAACACCCATCATGAACAATTTTTTAACAATTTCAGCTGGTTCGCGTTTAATACGTTTTGCGATTTCAGCGACTGTCATACCTTCAGTATATTCAAATTCTTTAGGCAATTCATGGAACTTACGCTCTGTTACAGGTTTTGGAGCATTATTATGATTATTTTTACCTTTTTTGTTTTTCTTCTTATTATTCCAGTTACTATTTCTTTGATTTCTCACTTGGTTTTGATTATTCCAGTTTTTTCTATTTTTATTCTTGCGCGGTCCGTCTTCATACTCATGATTGTAATCATGTGATTTTTCAGGACGAACTTGTTTCTTACGATGTTTATCAGCAGTTGGTGCAGGATGTTCTGCCACCACAGCTTGTGGAGCAGGCGCAGCCTTTTTAACTACTGCTTTCTTTTCTTCAGCCTTAGCTTTCACCTCAACACGAACTTTTTGTTCTTGCTCATGAATTCGATTTTCGCTTTGACGTGAATACTCAGCATTTTGTTCAGCTTTTATAGCAGCGGCGCGTGCTTTAAAGTCAACACGTGGTTTTGCTGGTTGCTGACGGTTATCGTGGCGATTATCACGTTGATCTCTTCGATTATGATTTTGAGAATTGCGATCGCGTTTATTTTGTTTACGATTATTTTGGGCATTCCCTTGTCGATCATTACGATTTGAACGGTCATCGCGACGTTGGTCGTTACGACGTTTTTTATCGCCACCATTAGCGCGTCTTTCAGCTTCGGCTTTGGCACGCGCTTCACGCTCAGCCTTAAAATTACGGCTTTGTGGTTTTGCTGGTGTTGCAGGAGTAGCTTTTGGAACTTGTGCAACTGTTTTTTTAGATGCTTTTTCTACTTTAGGTTTAGCTGGAGTAGATTGAGACTTATCTGAAAATTTTGCCACAATGCGTTTGACATCAGATTCTTCAACGCTAGAAGAATGGCTCTTAACAGCAAGTCCTAATTCTTGAGCATATTCAACAACTTCCTTGCTTGATTTACCCACTTCTTTAGCGATTTCATATAATCTTTTCTTTGACAATTGATGTCCTCCTCCTATTCTTTTAGTTCATAAAAGTCCTCATTTTCTTTGAAAATCCAGCATCTGCTATGGCTACCACTTTACGCGGTTTTCCAAGAGCAGCACTTAATTCCAGTGTGTTAAACACTGTGGAGACTTCTACTTTGTAATATTGACATTTATCAGTTGTTTTCTTTGTCAAATTAGCGCCAGCATCATTGGCTAGGAAAATAAGCTGTGCTTTTCCAGATTGAATCGCTTTGATAACTATTTCTTCACCAGAGATAACTTTTCCTGCTCGCTGTGCTAGACCAATCAAATTTGACAATCTTTCACGGTTATTCAAGACCCAACTCTCTTCTTTTAACTTTGTGATCGACGTAAGCAATTAATTCATCGTAAAATTCGTCAGGAACTTCCATTGAAAAACTACGATTAAACACTTTTTTATTTTTAGCTTGGATTGCTTCTTCATTGTCAAGCTTGATGTAGGCACCGCGACCGTTTTTCTTACCAGTCGGGTCGATAAAAATCTCGCCTTCTTTGTTCTTAACAATGCGAAGCAAATCGCGCTTATCAATTACTTCGCCTGAAACAACTGATTTTCTTAAAGGTATTTTACGTGTTTTAGCCATCAAACACCTCTATCTTTCTTTACTCTGCGTCGTTTGCTACAACTTCAGTTTCAACAGATTCAGCTACTTCTTCAACAGGTGCAACTTCTTCTTGTGCTACAGCTGCGTTTTCTTCACGTTCAGCTTCAAGTACTTCGTATTCTGATGCAGATTTGATGTCGATACGGTAGCCAGTTAAATGAGCTGCCAAACGAACGTTTTGTCCACGGCGACCGATAGCAAGTGACAATTTGTTGTCAGGAACGACAACAGTCGTGCATTTGCTGTCTTCTTCATCAAAAAGAACCATATCAACTTCTGCTGGCGCAATGGCGTTGTAGATGAATTCTGCTGGATCTTCAACCCATTGGATAACATCGATATTTTCTTCGATTGGCACTTCAACACCAGCTTTGGCATCATAACGTTTTGGATGGAATTTGCTAATCACTTTCTTGATGTTGCTTCCACCACGACCGACGATAGTACCGATAGCATCAACGTTTGGATTGTGGCTACGCACAGCAACTTTTGTACGGTCGCCGGCCTCACGCGAAACGCTCATGATTTCAACTGTTCCGTCAAATACTTCAGGAATTTCTTGTTCCATAATGCGTTTGATGAATTGTGGATGGCTACGGCTTACAAAAACGTTGACACCTTTTGGATTGTTTTCAACTTTGTAAACATAAACTTCAATACGGTCATGTGATTTGAAGGTTTCACCAGGAATTTGATCTTGGTGTGATAATTGCGCTTCAAGCGAACCAAGGTTAACATAGATGAAACGTTGGTCAAAACGTTCAACAGTGCCAGTCATGATTTCGCCTTCGTGTTGTTTGTACTCATTGTAAGTTACTTCACGAATTTGACGGCGCATTTTTTCCATGATTGTTTGTTTAGCTGATTGAGCAGCAACTCGACCAAATTCAGCAACAGATTCTTCAAAACGAATTTTATCACCGAGTTCATAAGCTGAACTGATTTTCAACGCATCTGACAAACTGATTTCTAAACGACTATCAAAAACTTCTTCAACAACTTCACGAACAGTGTAAACTTTAAAATCACCTTTTTTGTCATCGAATTCAATAACACATGATTCAGATTGACCATAACGACGTTTGTAAGCTGATTTCAAAGACTCTTTCACAGCATCAATGATGTCTTCTTTGTTAATGTGTTTTTCTTCTTCCAAAATACGGAAGGCTTCTAGCATTTCTTTGCTCATTGTTTTCATTGCTCTACATGGTCAGTAGAGCGTATCCTTTCATCTATATCTAAATAAAATCAGATTGTAGTTTGTAAAACTTGACTACAATTTCACTGCCAAACGCGCTTTTGCAACTGTCGAATACGGAATTTCAACTGTTTTTTTCCGCGTTTTATCCAAATAATCAATGGTCAATGTGTCACCGTCAAAAGCAACAAGGTCCCCTTGGAACACCTTAACTTTATCAATCGCTTTGTAGAGACTAACATTGACATAAGAACCTACAGCTTTTTCAAGAGCTTCTTTCGTTTTTAACGGACGCTCTAAACCAGGGCTAGACACTTCCAACATATACTGCTCTGGAAATGGGTCTGGTTTAATCGCATCAAGCAAAGGGCTGATAATTGCAGTCAGATCTGCTGTATCATCTACCGTAATCCCTTCTGGCTTGTCAATTAAGATGCTAAGCACATAATCGCTACCCATTTTCTCATACTCGACATCAACCAATTCAAATGGCTCTTTAATAGCTGGTGCAACCACTTCTGTAACGACATCAATGATTGTATTTGCGTTTGCGATAAGAATCCCCTCCTTTATCTTTCAAAATCAAAAATAGAAAGTTCACTACGCTCATTCACTTCTAAAAAGTGGATTTGTAGCGTCTCATCGTAGAACTTTGCTCTTAATCTCGTGTAATCACTAGCCTTTTGGGCTAAAATGAGATTTAAGCACCACAAGAGGCGAAGTCACAAACTCCGCCTCCTTCTACATATTTTCTATTATAATAGCATATTTTATTTGAAATATCAAGACTTACGCTTGATAAAGCTAGAAAACTTACCCTTTTCCAGCAAGAATATCTGATACTTTATACAATCCTGGGGAATATGTCCGACCAAATAGTTTTTTCGTCAAGGCATTAAACGTATAATGGTCATCTAAAATCAAGACTTCGTCATATGTTTTTAAGAGTGCAATAAAGTCATCATCTGTTAAATTGAAATCATCTCTAGTATCGATATTTTCATTCCAGAGGTAATAACTTGTTGCGCTGTCGCTGTATGACACCATTAACCTTCCCTATTCTAATGCCAAACTTGAAGCAACCAACAAGCTCATCAAAGATATTAAACGAAACGCTTTTGGTTACAGGAACTTTGACAACTTTAAAAAACGCATTTATCTCGCTTTAAACAGCAAAAAAGCGAAAACAAAATTTGTTCTCGCTAGAGCTTAGCTTTGCCACCCACTACAGTTGACAAAGAGTCGCTAAAACATGACAGAAAGGAAAACTAAATATATTTCCCTTCTGTCAGTCAATTCATGTAACATTACGAGCCATTGTTTCAGCTATCACTTAGTTTTTTCTACTAATATAAGTTCCCAAGATAGCCAAGATTCCTTATCAACAGTATTTGTCATAAACAGAACCTTTTTTGTCACAAACAAATACCTCGCAAAAGAAGTTTATGAGAGCCCTTAATAGTTTATTGAACTATTAATTTGACTATTGTAGCTTTTTCAAGACAATATAATCGTGAAAAGTAGCCAACAACGACACATGTTTTTAACTCAGTTTTAAAATTTAAACAGCTTGCTATTGTTTTTTTCTAACAACTAGTACAATAAGAATCACAAGTAAAGCAACAGCTAATGCCAGTAACCCTATCACAAGCCATTGAGAATGATTTGTTTCCTCTTTAGGACTAAAATCTGTCTTGTTGAGCTTCTCCGCTTTCTTTTTAGTAATAGTAAACTCTTTTTTAAGCTCCCATGTTTGATCGCCTGAACTAACTGTTAGTTGTAAGCGATAATTTCCAGCTTTCATTTCTTTCCCATTATAATAAACAGGAAATTGGAAAACACTATCTGGGGCAATTTGAAGATTTTCTTTCTGATCACTAAGAACTTCCTTACCATTGCTATCTAATACTTTTGCTTTGACAGTAACTTGACTGACGTAATTTGATGTTTGATTTGCAATAGTTGCATTAATGACATTACGGTTGTTTACCTGTCCAGGTGCTCCTTTAGTTAGCGTCAAATCATTTTTTTCTACTTCTTGATTCCCATGAAGTAACAAAGCAATCGCATAGGCAAATTTGTTTTTAAACATCGCTGTATCTTCAGTAGCTTTTTCTTCAGTTACGTCATGAAAACTGATACCACCAGCAACAATGCCAGCATAATCTGTTGTGGGAGCAGTCACATGAACAACAAAGTCTACCGTTTGATGAGCATCAATTGTTTGTTGTGGATTATCAAAACTTGCAATGGTCGTTACATCAAAGGGAACCTTTTGAGTCAGCTTATTATCTGTCTTTGAATACTCAACTACCCCGTTAAGATTCGTAGTGGCCTGCGCAACTTCACCAGCAATTGTAATAGCTTTATCCGAATTATTGGTTACATGGATGGTTAAATCAACTGTTTCATTCGCAGGTAAGGCTAAATCAAAATAAGTTTTATCTTTATCAACTTGGTAAGGCGATTGATCTGCTACTACCGAAAAATTAGCTTGATCTTCCGCAAAAGCAATAATGGGATTTAAACAGAACAAAGTCGTAATAAGAGTTAATAAAGGTTTAAAGTATCTCATTATCAGTTCCTTTCTATAATCTAATCCTTCTAAAATATCAAAAGGAAGCAAGAGTTGCCTCCCGCTTCCCTTATTCACCATTGTTATAAACATCAACTTACATTAGGCTGGAGAATCCGTTAGTGTCCATTCTAGAGTTGCAGTGTAAGCTTCACTTTTCTTAGGAGTTGCACCGGGGACATGCAGTTGTGCATCTGAAGTCCCACCTGCAAATGCAAGTGTTGATGTTCCATTACCGTTATTAGCTTGGGCATCAAAGACACGTGATGCTGTCCCAGGTGTCAAATCACCTGCATGAAAAGTAACTGTTTCATTACTGCTGTTACTTGTTGTTGCATTATTGAACTTAAGAACAGCACCTGTCAACTCAGCACCTGTAGCTGTTGCCAGTTGAGCTTGTTGTTTAACAGTAACATTCCAACCAGCCCCTGTACCACGAAGATCAGATACCTTTAAAGCGCCAGCTGTCACAACATCATAAGTGTTATCCTTTGCTGTAATATCTTGTTGACCAAAATCAAAACTTGGTACTGTCTGTCCTGTGCCATCTCCAAACTCAAGATTACCAGCAGTGAATCCTACTGTAGCAGTTGTTGTTTGTGTTTGATCTGCAGATACTGGTGTTGCTGTTGCTACAACACCACCAGCAATTAAAGCAAGAGCTAAAGCACTTGTCGATTTAAAACTTAATAATTTCATCTTTCATTTTCCTACTTTCTTTTTTTACACCTATCTAAATAATATCATTATTTAAACCATTGTTTAGCATTTCTATTTCATCTTTTGATGACGATACCATAAGTACAGAGCACCAATGAGTATAATGATTCCTAAGAAAACATAAACAGTTCCATCTTTCATACCTGTACTTGGTAAGAATCCTTGTTTTTTAGGTTTCTCTGATTGTTTTGTCGACCCTGACGAATTAGTAATTTTTTGATTATAAGCAATCACTGTCGCCTCTGTTTGATCAAAACTAACTTCAAAAGGAATCGGCGTAGTGTCCAGTTGATATCCCTCAGGACTCTTTATTTCAACAAAGGTATATTTCCCTGGTTGAAGACGGTCAAGATGAATTTCTCCTTTATCATCTGTCGTTAGAGTTTCATCTACAGCGACGTTCTGTCCGCTTTCATCACGCAACTCAAAAGCAGCCCCTGAAAGCAAGGCTTTGGTATCTTTATCTTGCTTTTGTAAGGTAACAGAAACTTCAATTGAGCCATCTCCTGTAAAGGAAATCCCTGCTTGACTCGTTCTGGAAGTTGCATAGGTATTGCTTCCTAGACACAAAGTCACGGCAGTTATTAAGATTCCCATTAATAACTTTTTCATCTTTCCTAGCTCCTTTCTACGGTGCATCAGCAAGTGTCCATTCAATAACACCTGTATACTCTCCCCTAAATGCTTCCCCTTCATTTACTTTTACTAACAATCCCTGGTTGTTCGACCAATTTTCAGATACTTCTGTTATGTCATTTTGTTCTGTTGTTGTCTTACTTGCTATTAATTGGGAATTAGCAATTGTAATAGTCTTTTCAGATGAATTTTCCTTATACACTACAGCATTAGGCAATGTCTTACCATTTCCATTTGTTAACTCTGATTGTAATTTAGCTGACAATTTCCAAGAGTTTCCTATTCCACGTGTATCTGTAACCGTCAGTGGTTTTTGTAAGTTTTCAGGCGAAAAATAGTTTGTCCCTCTTGCTAATTGATGTGTTCCAAATGAAATATTAGTAGGTACTGAAAATTCCACTTTCCCCTCTACTGTTACTTCTACTTTTTCCTCTAAACCTTCGTAGCCATACACAATAGGGTATACACCAGGTCGACTAGTATTCACTGTTCCTGTTACTGTAATTTTCGAAAAGTCTAGAGGATTCCCTTCATGGTCTAGTGCCGAATCAAAATTATCTATAGGATTCCAGTTATCTCCCACATATACTGTCGAATTATGTGCGGTTATAGTAGCTTTGCTCAAAATATATGGTTGAGTATAGGTCCCCGAAAAAGTATAATCATGCCCTTGCTTATTTTTTCGTGTTACACTCCAAGTTGAGACTAAGTCCCCTATTTCTGGGACTTGATTCCCTCCAATCCAATCTACTTTTCCTGAATAAGAACCACTTCCTGTATAAATCCCCGTCCAAACACCGCTAGTCTGTGGAGTAAGATTCGGTGCTTCTGAATATGCATCTTTTATCGGTGAACTTACAGAAACTGAATAAGGTTGCTTGTTTAAAACATAAACTGGCGGAAGCGTAACTCTTTGATTTTCTGCCGACCAAATTGTATAACCATTAGCTGGGGATAAATCTGATATCTTAGCTCCTGCAAAATATCCGCCTCCCCGCTTACCTTTTAATATACTAATATCTTCAACATTGGTATTTCTGACATCAAATGTGTGTAAGTCAGAATTTTTTAATGGAGTAACATCTGAATATGGATTATCCGCTCCCCAAAATGTATTAAGGTTTAAGTTTTGAAGTGGAGTCAAATCTGAAATTTTATTTCCAATCATATTTAAAAAGTTCAAGTGAGTCAAATTTTCAAGAGGTTCTAGACTCGTTATTTGTCCTTTTGTTCTATAAGCACCTATATCTAGATATGTTAGCCAAGTCAAATTGGAAACCCAATCAATGTTTTGAAGTTGACAATCCCGTACACCAATCATCGTTACATTAGGCATCTTTGAAAAAGTATTTTGCAAACTTGATTCATCTAAACCAATATTTTGATCTAATTCAACCCTAAATATATTTTTTGCATACTCTAACCCTGAAATGTCAGTTATTCCTGTATTGCCTAAATAAAGTTCTTTAGACAGCCTTAGCATACTCTCTTTTGTAATCGCCGATACTGCTGTATTAAGTTTTTCAGCTATAACTGCTTGAAGCGCCTTATCAGGCATCCAATCATCAATGGACTCTGCCCCCGCTCTTTGCGCAGCTTCTACTGACTCATTTAAAGTTGAATCGGTTGTTCCTTGTACTTGTTGCGGCGATGTGTCTTGAGGGGCTTTATCAGGCATCCTATCATCAATGGGCTCTTCCCCCTCTTTTTGCATAGCTTCTACTGACTCATTTAAAGTTGAATCGGTTGTTCCTTGTACTTGTTGCGGC
>ERZ1034949.612-NODE-612-length-22063-cov-5.168893_pt1 | contig 22063 bp, 19 predicted proteins | sample MGYA00520590_ERZ1034949 | MGnify/ENA primary metagenome ERZ1034949 (study PRJEB33766, sample SAMN09781752) | gut metagenome | biome: gut microbiome | host: Homo sapiens | place: Madagascar | study: EMG produced TPA metagenomics assembly of the PRJNA485056 data set...
CTTCTAAGTTCTATATACGACATATTAATATGACAAAGCGTTCCGCTTTTTATCCTTTTCAAGAAAATCGCCAATTTTCAAAACCAGAAGGGGAAAAAGCCACAAAGGAATGCTCAAGCATGCTTATATCCACCCTCACGTCACGATGAAGGGTAATCCGATATATCGGCTTGGGCGTGAGGGTGGGCTGTTTATTTCTGGTAAGGTGTTTGGCGATACCTCTTGAAAAATATTCAGTGGCATTTCCTCACGCTTTTTTTTATTTTTTTGCCCAATCGGAGGAAAATGGGTGATGGTTAAATTCTTCAGTATGAAAACCATTGATTCGGGGGCTATTCTTAAAAGTTACGTTGATAGCCATGGCATCTCGCCAAAATGGTTAGCACTCCAGCTCAATTGCCATAGAACCAATCTATATAAAATATTCAAAAAGCAGCATCTCGACACATTCACCATCCTTAAATTTAGCGAAGTGTTGGAGCACAATTTCTTTGAAGACATAGCCGTGCAATACACCAATTCTCAAATCTCTACAGATTCATTACCAAATGAGTAGTAGCCATTCTCGCTACTATATGTATAGTTATGCGATACGCCTAAATTATGTGCATTTAATATTCATTCCATAATTTTGCATTACTCGAATGATGCATAATCAACGAGCTTTTTACAATACGCCAAGACGATGAAGGCAATTATTTGAGAAACATCATTTGCTCTCTTTATCGCTCTTGTAATAAAACATTCAAACTAAATAATTATTTATGAAACTTAATTCATTATTTAACTTATTAGTCGGTTTTCTGCTGTTGGGAATGGTCTCTTGCGACGATGGTGAAGAATTCACATTAACCCACGAAATTAACAACTACCGCTCTTTAGATCTTGGCATCGGAAATTCTAAACTTTCTGGAGAATGGATGAACTACAATTTTAATGGTTCTATCCGCGACAATTATTTCAACCTTAATAAAACTACTGGTGCAAATGCAGATTCTGTAAAAATGCTCAAAACTTATGCTTATAGTGCAAGTCTAAACGATTCAATCAGTGAATACTTAGGAGCAGAATACAGACTGCCAACATTAAAAGAGTTTATAAATCTTTTAGAAACTGCCGCTCATAAAGAAGCCCAATGCAATGGAGTGGGTGGTTATGTGTTCAAGCACAGTGAAAAAACCATTTTTTTGCCTTATGGCACATATTTAACAAGCACTTTCGTTTCAGGTGAAATTAAAAGAGTGTTTGCAATTAATATCGCACAAGGAAACATCACATACGAACATATGGGGCAAGACACAATCAAAGGTGGCAATTTTATTAGACCTGTGAGAAAATTGCCTTCAGAAATGAAATAAGCTTTTAGAAAAGTCAATTACCAAAGCTAAAATTAGTCATTCAAAAAATATTTAATTATGAAAAAAATCATTTCATTTATCATTGCCGCAGTTTTCGCTGTGGGTTCTGCTTTTGCAGCAAACGACTTGTTGGATTTTGAGGGTGTAGCAGGTATGAACATCGCAAATGTAGATGCTTCGGGCTTCAATTCTCGTATCGGTTTCCATGTGGGAGTGCGTGGCACTTACGCTTTCCAAAGCAAAGACAATGGACTGTATGCTAACGGTGCTGCACTGTTCTCGCTTTTGGGCACAAAAGATGGCGGCACAACATACAATCCATATTGTTTAGTATTCCCTATACACATGGGCTATAAACGAACCCTTGTTGAAGATGTAGCTGTTTTTGGAGAATTCGGTCCATATTTCAGTGTTGGTTTGTTTGGCCGTGCCGATGGTCAGAATTTGTTTAGCAAAGACGGTAAGGATGTCGACAGATTTGATGTTGGGTTAGGACTCCGTTTCGGATTTCAATTTGCCAAAAAGTGCAATGTGTCATTCGGTTATGATTTCGGTTTGGTAGACGTTCTAGATGGACAGTCTGCAAAAACTCGAAATGCAAGTATATCTGTAGGCTACAAATTTTAATAATATAACTAACGAGATCTTCTGAGTCTTTCACCGCTCCCTATATTCTATCAAGGGAGCGGTGAAATAAGGTCTGATAGTTTGCTCAATCCATATATAATTAAATACGACTATGAAAATAATGCAGAAAATATTCTTAATATTGTCCTTCACATTACTCTCGATTTGTGCATTACAATCATGTGATGGAAATGGCCATATCGACCCCGATATCATTCCTGGCGGTGGTTCTACAGGAGGCGTCACCAGAGGTAACATTAATGGCGTTTGGGTTCCGACCGATGATTCTGAAATTGCATTTTATTGGCAGTTCAAGGGAGGAATGGTGTATTACTATCAAATCAATTACACCTACGAGGACAACTATTACGCAGAATTTAAGGACGGTGTCCTATATGTGCCAAAAGGAAGAAAGTGGAAGCTTATGTCAAAACATAAGTTTAAAATTGAAAAAGGTGATATTTATGTAGATGGTTTCAATGCCGGTTCAGTCAGATTTTTATCAATGGACAAGGCAATTTTTGATTCGCCTTACCTTGTTGATGGAGTTGTGGAGCGAGTTAAGAAATTCAAAGAGAAGCCAATTAATTAAAATAATAAAACGGACAAACAACAATTTCTTCAGAAAGTCAGTAGAGAATGATTGAGAGGCGAGGTGAGCATAAAATGTTCACCTCGCCTCAAAGTCTTAAAAAGCCCTCATTATTTAAGCACCTATCTTCTCCCAATCCCCACACCAATAGTGCGCTACAGCACTTTTTCCCTCACATCTTCCCCTCATCCTCTCCCAATCCAAGCACCAATGTGCGCTACAGCGCCTTCCCACCACCTCCCTCTCCCAAGCCAAGCACCAATAGTGCGCTACAGTGCCTCCCCACCACCTCCCTAAAAATCCCCACACCATTTTGTCATTGCCCCACGCCCCATCACACACTATCTTTGCTTCCAAAAAAGCCAAATCAGCCATGTTCACAAACACAATGCTTTTCAATTCCGCCTGCGAAACCGAAACATCTCGTCGCCGTAGGCTATACGCCGAAAATTCCCACAGCGAATATATAGCCGAAACCCACACCAATGAAAAGGAAATCGAGCGCATCGCCGAAAATTCCCTTCTTATGCCATTGATGCGCGATGCGTGGGTTGATGGCATTCCTACCCCTTCCACATTGTGGCATGGCTTGTGGAACGAAGGCGAAATCGCTTGTCTTTTCGGCGATCCAAACATCGGCAAATCACTGCTTGCCAATCAAATCGCCAACGAGGCAGCCGCCATGGGGCATCAAGTCCTCTATGTCGATTTCGAAAACCCCGACATACATTTCCACTCACGCTACACCTCCAAAGAAGGAGCATTCGTTGGCAACTATGGAAATATCCGCTATGTTGGACTCCGCTTCGACACAGCCCACTCAGCCTCTTACACTATCGAGCAAAAGTTCCAAGCCATTCAAGACGCAATCCTCGTCCACCGCACACCTGTGGTTATTATCGACGACATCTCTCACATTCTCCCTGCCAAGTTTTCCGAGCGTTCGCAAAGCATTCTTCACCAACTTCGCCACTTGGCACAAAATTGGCATGTGGCAATTCTTGTGCTCGCACACACTCGCTACCATCGCCCCGACACGCCGCTTTCCATCACCCATCTTGCTGGCTCGCGTGAATTTTCCTTCGCTTTCGATTCCATTTTTGCGCTCGGAAAAATCACCAACGAACTTCCTGCCACCGACGGCGAAGCCCTCGTTCCCACCCATTATATCCGCCAATTCAAGGCACGAGCAGCAGCCATCACCTATGATGAAGACCATGTGATGCGACTGCACCTAAACAAACGCCCAGGCATGGAACTCGCATTCCAAATCATCGACAGCTTCGGTATCGAAGCCCAACTCATCACGCCCTCACATCTTTATCCCGACAGCGAAATCCTCACCCAAATTCTTCAACTCCACATTCAAGGGCTATCCCTTCGTCAAATAGCCACTCAACTCAGCATATCCCCATCATTCGTGTTTCGCACCATTTCACGCCAAACCGCACGCATCGAGCGCATGAAATCTTCCACCGAAGCAAATTCAAATTCCACCACAGAAAGTGTTTCGGGTGTTTCAGGTGTTTCAGGTGTTTCAAGTGCTCCTTCTCCCCAAGCCATCCCAGCAGAAGATACATCAGCTACACCAACCTCTCCAATCATCAAAGCACTAAAAGAAATGGTAGCCGCCACAGGCATACCCACCCTTGCCACGCCATACCTCCACGCCAATTCTCCATTCAAAGAAGTGTTCCAGCACCCCGAAATCTTCAACGCCCACCGTTTTTCTTTCTCTTGCCCACATTATTATGAATCACTCATCAAGCAGCATTACAGCCTGTCGCAACTCATGGCGAAACCCAGTGCATCGCTCCAAGTCTATGACTACGACATCGACTCCGAATCGCCAATAATGCGTCGAGGAACCCTCGTTTACGACACCTCCACACGCCAACTCGGCAAACTCCCAGCCCATGGCGAAAGCATGGAGCCTTATCCCCACGTATTTCCAGAAGGCACCACCTCCGAAATGCTCACCCAAGCCCTCTACGCCCAAGTAGCCCAGCACGCCACCCAAGAAGTCTCCCCTGATTCCCCACACAGCGCGTGCGATAGCACTTCTGCGCCACAACCGTCCGCCCCCAATCCTGCCACCCTTATTCCCCACAATCTGCTTCCCCTCATTTTCCCTAAATATTCAGAATCAGGGAAAGCTGTTTTGAAAGACTGATTTTTTTTGTAAATTTGCAATTAATATGGAGTATTATGTCGTATGACTTTTTGTTAAGTAAAAAATTGATTTTCCATGGCAAAAAAAAATAAGCAAACAGTTCAACTCATAGAAGGCGTGGATCCTGGACTTTTTGGTCAAAAGTATTCAAGCCGTGACTATCGTTATGAGGATTCTTGGGGTAAGAACCAGTTTAATAGCTCTTTCCCTGCTTCGCTTGTGGCGTATATGAGTAGTAAGAATATGTCGCCAGTATTCATCTGCACCAATCGTAAAAATGAAATAGTACATAAAAATATTACGGCTACAGAACTTTTGGGCATAGACCCACTATGTGATGATGCTTACTATGATTATGAAGCTGGCTACTATCCTTATGAGCAATACTATACTGCCAGTAAGAAAGAGAAGATTGATTTGGTCATGATAAATCGTTCAACTTCAACCCCCGTTAGTGGTTTGGAAGTGAAACTTACGACATTGCCCGACAACACAACCAAAGATCTGCCTGATACTGAATATGGAAGTGAAATTGTAGTACGCTCTCCTACTATTCTATTTTTAGCTTGTAGTATTTGTGCTTGTTATGATTCACCGAGAGGGAAAGTTAAGTTGCACGATATGCTTAATACCATTGGAGAAGAAATTAGGGATTGGGGAGAAATTCGTCAAGTTGTACCTCATTTCAATGCAATTAAACAGGCAATTTTAAGTGTGTCAAGTGATTTGGTAAACAAGCAAGTTCCCTTGATTATGCAGCCCATTTGGAAAACTGATAGGCAGTTGAAGGATCTTGAAGAAAAATGTTTGGACGTATTTGTTTGGTCAAACCTTTCTGTTATCCAGATGGCTTTGAGGGAAAGTGAATCAGATGATGATATTTCCAGAAATCAAAGAACTATAATTTGGTTATACAAGATGCTTTGGGATTTCACTCAATTTGGCAAATTTAATTATACCGCCATTGTTAATAGTCTTTCTTACAAGTACAAAACAGATAAGGCATTTGCCATTAGTGGTAAGCTCACCAACCCCTTTCTTAAGTCTGCTGAATTAGAGGCACCTCGTATAAGTAAATTTGAAATAAAAAACATTATTCTTGGCGACGGACAAAAACTATTGCGTCCAGAAAGAAGATTTGATGCATACCTTGTAAGTCACCCTGAATTATTTAAATAAACAAAATAGCCGATGAAAGTTGTTGACTTATTTTGTGGCTGTGGAGGATTGAGTCTTGGCTTTGAGAAAGCTGGTATGGATGTTGTCGCTGCTTTCGACAATTGGGTTGATGCACTGAATGTATATAGGCAGAATTTCGCACATCCAGCTATAAAAGCCGACTTGATGAATGTTGAAGATGCTGTCAAAAACATCCTTCACTACGAACCAGATATGATTATTGGCGGACCACCATGTCAGGATTTCTCTTCTGCGGGTAAGCGTGATGAGAACAACGGACGAGGTGATCTCACAGTGTCGTATGCACACATTATATCTGAGGTGAAACCCGAATGGTTTGTTATGGAAAATGTAGAGCGCATTTTAAGAGCACAAAAGTTGCAAGAAGCGATGGATATATTCCGTAAAGCAGGGTATGGACTTACATATACAGTCCTAAACGCAGCATTGTGTGGCGTTCCACAGAAGCGCAAACGCTTTGTAATGATTGGTAAACTTAATGCCGATGATGATTTCATGAAAGAAGTATTATTGGAAAACTTATCCGACCACGAAATGAGCGTTAAAGAATATTTTGGTGACAGATTGTCAATTTCCTATTATTATAGGCATCCGAGAAGTTATGCTCGTAGAGGTATATTCAGCACATCTGAGCCAAGTGCGACCATTAGGGGGGTTAATCGACCTATGCCTAAGGGTTATACGCTTCACCCAGGCGATCCTGTAAATTCATTAGAAGGCATCAGACCGCTAACATCTAAAGAGCGAAGTATGATACAGACTTTCCCTGAAGATTTTGACTTTGAGGGCACTAAAACAAATATTGAACAAATGATAGGTAATGCTGTACCAGTAAATCTCGGTGCATATATAGCAGATGCTATTATTAGATATTCAGGAGAGAAAAGATGTGAAAAAAGGCATTTAAAACCACAAAAAATCAATCATCTCATTTTTTGAGTTATTTTTTGTAAATTTGCAGAAATGTTATGGTTCTTTTTTTGAGAAGAAATTATTGAGATTTTTTTAATTATATGATTATGATGAAGAAAATTACTATGGTGGCGGCTTTGGCTGTTGCGGCTTTGGCTGCCGACGCTCAGGCTCCTGCCGCTGCGCAGGGTGCTGTGCATGGTGTGAATAAGGCTGACATGGATATGAGTGTGCGTCCAGGCGACGACTTCTATCAGTATGCCGGCGGTGGCTGGTTGAAGGCTAATCCTATGAAGCCTGAATACTCAAGTTATGGTGTGTTTAACGATTTGGCTGAAACTAACCGTAAGCAAATCCGTGAACTTTTTGAGAATCTCTCGAAGGAAAAGCACGCTTTCGGTTCTGTTGGACAGAAGGTGGCTGATCTCTACAATATGGCTATGGATAGCGTTCGCCTGAACAAAGAGGGTGCCGCTCCATTGCAAAAGGACCTCGACAAGGTGAAGGCTTTCAGCAAAAAGGCTGATTTCACTGCGTTTATCGCTGACCAGCACCTGTATATGGGCAATCCTTTCTTCGGCATTGGCGTGGACACCGACTTGAAGAACAGCGATTTGAATGTGATGTGGCTGAGCGCCGGCACATCTGGTCTGCCCGACCGCGACTACTATTTGAACACCGACGCCGACAGCAAGAAGAAGCAAGAGGCTTACCGTGCGTATCTCTCTAAGATTTTCCAACTGAGCGGCTACAAGAAGAAAGAGGCTGAAAAGGCCGCTAAGGTGATTTACAATATTGAATATCAGTTTGCTGAGGCTGAGATGAGCCGCGCTGAAGCTCGCGACTACAATAAGCTCTACAACATCTACACCATCGATATGCTCCAAAAGGACTATCCTGCTATTCAGTGGGCTAAATACTTTGAACTGATGGGCGTGAAGGATGTGAAGCAAGTGATTCTGACCGAACCTAAGGTGATGGCTGTGGCTCAGAAGTTGATGAGCACCCTCTCCGAACAAGACATTAAATATTATGTGGCTGGCTTGATTATCAAGAGCAGCACCAGCGTGCTGAGCGACGACTTCGTGAACGCTAACTTCGACTTCTACGGCCGTTTGCTCAACGGTCAGAAGGAGCAGAAGGCTCGCTGGAAACGCGCACTCGGCTTCCCTAACAGTTTGCTCGGTGAGGCAGTGGGTGAACTCTATGTGAGCAAATACTTTGCCGGCGAAAGCAAGGCGAAGATGCTGAAGCTTATTGACAACTTGCGCAAGGCTCTCGCTACCCGTATCGCCAACCTCACTTGGATGAACGACACCACCAAAATCAACGCTTTGGTGAAACTCAACTCATTCACCGTGAAGGTGGGCTATCCTGACAAGTGGCGCGACTACAGCAAACTGACTATCGACCCAGCCAAGTCGCTTTACGACAACGTGGCTGCCGCTACCTATGTGGAAACTCTCCGCAATCTTGAGAAATTCGGCAAGCCAGTGGATAAGAGCGAATGGGGCATGACTCCACAAACCGTGAACGCTTACTACAACCCAACCACTAACGAAATCTGCTTCCCAGCAGCCATTCTGCAAGCACCTTTCTTTGATGTGAATGCAGACGACGCTACCAACTATGGCGCTATCGGTGTGGTGATTGGCCACGAAATGACTCACGGATTCGACGACCAAGGCCGTAACTTCAACGCCGATGGCAATATGGTGGACTGGTGGACAGCCGGCGACAGCAAACGCTTCACCGCAGCCGCTGAAAAACTCGCCGCTCAATTCGACCAAATCACCGTGGTGGGCGACTTGAAGGCTAACGGTCACCTCACCCTTGGCGAGAACATTGCCGACCAAGGCGGTTTGCGTATCTCTTACGATGCGTTCAAGACCACTCAACAATTCCAAGAAGGTAAGGAAATTGACGGTTTCACCCCAGCGCAACGCTTCTATTTGAGCTACGGCCGCATCTGGGCTGAACACATGACCGAAGAAGCCATCTATCAGCAAACCAAGAGCGACCCACACTCAATCGGCCGCAACCGTGTGAACGCCACTTTGCGCAACATCGACACCTGGTACGACGCATTCGGTGTGAAGGAAGGCGACAAGATGTGGCTTGCTCCTGCCGAACGTGCTATCGTTTGGTAATAACGACATTTAATAATCAGAAATTATAATGGTGGACGCGCTAATTTGTGCGTCCCCCTTTTTAAATATGAAAAGCAGTTTTTATTTTATAGCAGCCGCAATGGCGGCACTCACCATCGGTGGAAATGGATGCGGCAAGAGCGCAGAGGAAAAGGCGGCTCAGACGAAGCAAGACTCTATCGACTCGGTGAAGCTTGCCGACTCTGTGTATGAGGCGCAAACGCAGCACATGCTCGACCTCGACACCTTTATGGACAAGCGTGCCGACAGCATTAGAAATCCGCACAAATTCGCTCCGGAAGTGGATATTGAGAAAGATGCCGAGCCATTTGTGCAGCGTGTGATGGACGAATATGTGCGCGCACTCAACCGTGGCGCGAATGTGAGCCGACGAATTGGCGGCGATGTGACCAACAAGGTGCTGAGCCAACTCACAGCCATGAACGGTGGACCCTCGGAAGCCACCGATGCCGACGGCAACCGTATTCGCTACGAGGTGAAGGGCGTGAAGCCAGCAGGTGCCGACCACTGGTTTGTGGTGAGTTGGAAGCGTGGCGACAAATCATTCACCGCCAAAGTGCGTGTGGCAATGAACGGCCCCAAGAAACTCCGCATCGAGGAGATGAAGTGAGCGCCTTGATGGCGAGTGGGGGCATTGAAACATGCCTGTTTGATGGCAGATGGGCATTGAAACATGTCGAAGGCATGTCCCTACGTTATGATGAAATTTTTGTGGCTTTTTTGCGAAAATAAAAACCAGTGCATCAGGATTTTTTTGCTGATGCACCGGTTTTGTGTATGGGATAATTGCCTTGTGGGCTATTATGGTTTTGCTTCGTAGTAGGGGATGCCCACGAGTTTGATGTCGAACACCAAAGTGGAGTAGCCCTTAATGTTGCCGTAGTCGTAGATACCGTAGCCTTGGGTGTGAGGCACCACCACGCGGCAGCTGTCGCCAATGTGCATTTTAGTGATAGCGATAGGCCAACCGCTTACCACACCGGTGAGTTTGGTGCGGAAAATGCTGTCGCCGTACTGCGTTGTCAGGTTGAACGAAGAATCCTTAGGAGTGCCGTCGTACATGGTGAGGCGATATTTCACATCGACCGTAGAGGAGTAGAGCGGCGAGAGATTCTCGGCAGTCTCGGCGGGGTCGTTGTACCAGTGCACCAGCACTTGGGCGTTAGCGTCCCACGGAGCCACAATCAGCTTGTAGTAGGGGTTGCCGTTAGCGTCCTTCAGTTGCATCTGCTCTTGGTAGAACTTCAGGTTGGCATCGCGCCAAGTGGTGTCGATGTCGCTGTTGCTGTCCACACAAGAGGTGAGCACTGCGCCGATGAGCAACGCCAGCATTATGAATAAAGGGAATTTCTTCATTTATTGATGTGTTAAAAAATTGATGTTACACAAGTTTCTTCAACAAATTGTTGAGGCTACATTCACGACTAATCATAGTGTGAAGTTCGTCGATTGACACGCGCTGCTGCTCCATCGTTTCACGGTCGCGCACGGTCACGGTGTTGTCTTCGAGCGTCTGACCATCTACGGTGATACAGTAAGGAGTGCCGATAGCGTCCATGCGGCGGTAGCGCTTACCCACAGAGTCCTTCTCGTCGTAGCGGCAAGCAAAGTCGAACTTCAGGATGTTCATGATTTCGTGAGCCTTTTCTGGCAGACCGTCCTTCTTCACCAATGGGAGGATAGCGCACTTCACAGGAGCCAAAGCCTTAGGCAAGTGGAGCACGACGCGGGTGTCGCCACCTTCGAGTTGCTGCTCTTCGTAGCTTGAGCAAAGCACAGAAAGGAACATACGGTCAACGCCGATAGAGGTCTCGATCACATAAGGAGTGTAACTCTTGTTGAGTTCAGGGTCGAAGTATTGGATTTTCTTCTTAGAGAACTTCTCGTGCTGGCTCAAGTCGAAGTCGGTGCGGCTGTGAATACCTTCCACCTCCTTAAAGCCGAATGGCATCAGGAATTCGATGTCGGTAGCGGCGTTGGCGTAGTGAGCAAGTTTCTCGTGGTCGTGGAAGCGATACTTCTCGTCGCCCATGCCCAGAGCCTTGTGCCACTTCAGGCGCGCTTCCTTCCACTTCTTGAACCATTCGAGTTCATCGCCAGGGCGCACGAAGAATTGCATTTCCATCTGCTCGAATTCACGCATACGGAAAATGAACTGGCGAGCCACAATCTCGTTGCGGAAAGCCTTACCGATTTGAGCGATACCGAAAGGAATACGCATACGGCCAGTCTTTTGCACATTGAGGAAGTTAACAAAGATACCTTGCGCAGTTTCGGGGCGGAGGTAAACGTCCATAGTGGAATCGGCGCTTGAGCCCATTTGAGTCTTGAACATGAGGTTGAACTGACGCACGTCGGTCCAGTTCTTAGTGCCAGAAATTGGGTCAACGATGCCGTAGTCCTCGATGATTTGGCGAAGTTCCTTGAGGTCGTTGGCGTTCATTGCATCGCTGTAGCGCTGGTGAAGCACATCGCGCTTGCTTTGATGCTCAAGCACGCGAGGGTTGGTTTGACGGAACATGGCTTCGTCGAAACTTTCGCCGAAACGCTTAGCAGCCTTAGCCACTTCCTTGTTGATTTTATCGTCGAATTTTGCGATTTCGTCTTCAATCAGCACATCAGCGCGGTAGCGTTTTTTCGAGTCGCGGTTGTCGATCAAAGGGTCGTTGAAAGCGTCAACGTGTCCGCTTGCCTTCCAAATGGTAGGGTGCATGAAGATAGCCGAGTCGATACCCACAATGTTTTCGTGGAGCAGGGTCATAGCTTCCCACCAGTAGCGCTTAATGTTGTTTTTCATCTCCACACCGTTTTGGCCATAGTCGTAAACAGCACCGAGGCCATCGTAGATTTCACTTGAAGGGAACACGAAACCGTACTCTTTAGCGTGTGATACAATTTTTTTGAAAACGTCTTCTTGTTTTGCCATAATGTTTTTAGAATTTGTTTTGTTGCCGGACCCGGGTAGCCGGGCTAAACAGAGTAATATGTTAGTTGTGATAACGGCACAATGCCGCTATTAACTCGCAAAGTTATAGTAAAAACCGCTAACCACCAATTTCATGGCTCTGCTTTTGGCAGATGTTGGTAATATTTAACTTTTCGCCATAGGATTTGATGTGATTGGGTGTGGGGGTTTGGGTGATTTTTATTAACTTTGTGTGACCATTCACCGAATCCGCAAAATGAGGCGGGTGGGAATTCAAGACTATTGACTAATAACTAAACAGTATTTGTAAAAAAATGAAGATTTCGGTAAAGAAAATGGCGTTGGCTATGGCTTTGACAGCCATGCCGATGATGGGTTTTGCTGGCAATAAGGGACCTGAATGGCTCAGCAAAGCGGTGGCGTATCAAATATATCCTTCAAGTTATCAAGACAGCGACGGCGACGGTATTGGCGACATTCCAGGCATCACCAGCCGCCTCGACTATATCAAGGGGCTTGGCGTGAATGTGATTTGGCTGAATCCTGTGTTTGTGTCGGGGTGGTTCGACGGTGGCTACGACATTATCGATTTCTACAAGGTGGACCCACGCTTCGGCACCAACACCGACTTGGTGAAACTTATCGACGAAGCACACAAGCGCGGCATTCGCGTGCTGCTCGACCTTGTGGCTGGCCACTCCAGCGACCAGTGCCAGTGGTTCAAGGAATCGGCACAAGGCACCGACATGCGATATAGCGACTACTACATTTGGAGCAACGAAATTCCACAAAAGGAAGTGAAAATCATCGCCGAGCGCAAACTCGAAGCCGACCCAGCCGTGAGCAAACGCGGCAAATGGGTGGAAGCCGATGCTCCACGAGCAAAATATTACGAAAAGAACTACTATATGTGCCAGCCGGCACTCAACTATGGCTACGCCAACCCCGATCCAAATCATCCATGGGAGCAGTCGTGCGACGCACCCGGTCCACAGGCGGTGCGCAGAGAGTTGCGCAACATCATGGCATTCTGGATGGACAAGGGTGTGGACGGCTTTAGAGTGGACATGGCGGCATCGCTGGTGAAAGGCGACAAAGACAAGAAGGCGATAAAGGCACTTTGGGCAGAGATGCGCACTTGGATGGACGCAAAATATCCTAACCACATACTGGTGAGCGAGTGGTGCGACCCACAAGTGTCGATACCTGCCGGCTTCAATATCGACTTTATGATACACATCGGGCAGAAATGCTATTCCACTTTGTTTTTCCCAAAAGGCACCCCATGGCAGGGCAACAACCCAAATCCCGACAAAGAATGTTACTTCGACCGTGCCGGTAAAGGTAATTTGGAGAAGTTCATCGATGTGTATGCCGAGAATTACGCAAAGACCAAAAACGATGGCTACATTGCCATTCCTACAGCCAACCACGACTTCCAACGCCCTAATGTGGGCAGCCGCAACACTCCAGAGCAACTGAAGGTGACAATGACCTTCTCGCTCACCATGCCAGGCGTGCCATTCATTTACTATGGCGACGAGATAGGCATGAAATATCAGATGAATTTGCCATCGAAGGAAGGCAGCCGTGAGCGCGCAGGCACACGCACCCCAATGCAGTGGACCAATGGCGCAAACGCCGGATTCTCAACTGTGAGCGATGCATCGAAACTCTATTTCCCCGTGGACACGGAAAACGGCAAACTCACCGTCGAAACCCAGGAAGCCGATAAGGCGTCGATGCTCAATCATGTGCGCACACTGCTCAAACTCCGTGCCGAAAATCCAGCACTTGGCAACGATGCCGACTGGAAGTTGCTGAACGTGAAGGGCGGTCAGGTTTACCCTATGGTGTATGTGCGCAGCGCGGCAGGTCAGAAAGTGATGGTGGCACTCAACCCCACAGCCAAGAAGCAAACCATGGCAGTGGAGGGCGAGGCCAAGAAGGTGCTTTCCACCACAGGCAAGGCTAATTTCAAGAAAGGAAAAGTGACATTAGACGCATTCTCCACACTGATTGTGGAATTGCAATAACTGAGAATAACAGCAAAACAGCGATATAGATTTGAGAAAAACGATAAGATATACCGTTTTGACACTGGCGATGATTGCCCTTGTGGTGGTCAGCCAGGTGGGGGTGGGGTGTAGCTCTGTCCGAAAAGGCAAACCGTCGGTGGTGGTGAGCATTCAGCCGCAGCACTATCTGCTTGAGGCCATTGCTGGCTCGAAGGTGAATGTGGTGTGCCTGCTCGACGACGAGAGCAACCCCGAAACCTACGAGCCCGGCATGAACATGATGATGGCGATAGAGCGCAGCGATGCCTACTTCACGATGGGCACCATTGGCTATGAACTTGCCATACTCACAAAGGTGAGAAGCAACAACCCCAACTTGCCCATTATCAACACCTCGAAAGGCGTGAATTTCATCGACGGTCACGATGCCGACGAGGGCTATGTGGATCCACATGTGTGGGTGTCGGTGTGCAATGCGAAAATCATTGCCGCCAACATGTATGCCGAGTTGGTGGAGCTTTACCCGAAGTGGAAGAAATACTTCACCAAGCGATACAATGCACTGCAAGCGCAGCTTGGCCAGATGGACATGGAGTTTGCCGCCCGACTGCAATCGGTGCCCGACAGCGCATTTTTAGTGTGGCACCCCACGTTGAGTTATTTTGCGCGCGACTACGATTTGCGCCAAGTGTCGCTCGACAATGGCAAAGAGCCCACCGTGGGTGATTTGCGTGCGCGCATCGACATGGCACGCAAAAGTGGCGCGGAGGTGCTGTTTCTCCAACCTCAAATCGACAGTCGCCAAGCCAGCGAACTGCTCAAAGGACTTGATGTGAAGAAAGTGACCATCAACCCCATGAGCAAGCATCTTGACGAAGAATTGACAAAAATAGTGGACGCGTTGGCTCCACCAGTAAAGTAAAAGTAGGGCATGCACTCTCTATGGAAAAATCCTGTATCATATCGATAAACGACGTGTGGCACACATTTGGTGAGAAAATGGTGCTGCAAGATGTGAATCTCACCGTGAACGAAGGCGATTTCGTGGCAATAACGGGACCGAACGGTGGCGGAAAAACCACCATTCTCCGCCTGATATTGCATCTGCTCAAACCCACTAAGGGCAGCGTGCTCTATTTTGAGGGCGGAAAACAGGTGGAAAGGCTGAAATTCGGCTATCTACCCCAGAAAAACGCCATCGACAGCCAATTTCCCATCACCGTGGAAGAAGTGATAGCATCGGGGCTGATGACCAGCCCATTTCGCCGCACCACGGCAGAGGATAGGCAACTGGTGGACGACACCATCAAACTGGTGCGGCTCGACGAGGTGCGCAGCCACGCCATCGGCAAACTTTCGGGCGGTCAGCTCCAGCGCGCATTGCTCGGACGCGCTATCATCTCTAAACCCTCAGTGCTGGTGCTCGACGAGCCATTGAGCTACATCGACAAGCAATTTGAGGCTCACCTCTATCAAATAGTGGAAACGCTCGCAGCCACCACTACCATCATACTGGTGAGCCACGAAATGAGTGTGATTTCGGGCATGGCAAACCGCCATATCATAGTGGCAGGAGGCAAAATCCACGAGTGTGTGGCGCACCACCATTTCGTGAAATCGGAGTGCGAGTAAAATGCTCACACAGAGTGGTCTTAAACTTTTTTGCAATTTTTTTGCACAAAACCCTTGAATTGTGCAATATTCTGATTATCTTTGCGATTGATAGTTAACTTATTTAATCCAAATTTTGGGTTTAACCATAAGAAAAACGTTACCAGTTAATTTATATTTAGGATATATAGGAATATGACGAAGGTAAAAGGGGTTCTGAAGAAAGATGGTAAGGAGCTTACCGCTCTTCGGAAATGTGTGGAAACACAAATAGGACATTCTATAAAAAACTCATCCGATTTTGCGGAATTGTCGGACACCATACAAAATGAAATCCGCGAATACGTTTCGGTGAACACGCTGAAGCGCATTTGGAATTATATCAACGACGGTAATGTGCCAAGCAACTCCACATTATCTATCCTTTCACGCTATGTGGGCTTTAACGATTGGGAATCGTTTCTCACCAATCTCGACCGCACCGCCACATCGCAGGAGTTTATCGGCGATGGCATTCGTTGCGATATGCTTAACGAGGACGACCGTGTGGAAGTGACTTGGACACCAAACCGTAAAATAGTGATTCGCTACACAGGCGAGAACTGTTTTGTGGTGGAGGAATCGGTCAATTCAAAATTGGCGGTGGGCGACACCTTCAGGTGTATGTGTATGTTTAATCAGCAGCCGCTGTTTCTCGACGAGCTCATTCACGAGGGTTTCGATAAGCCCATGAGTTACATTTGCGGCAAGAAAGGTGGCGTGAATGTGGCGCTTCTCCCCCCCCCCCCCCAATCAAGAAATTGGTTCGTAAACTTCTGTAAATCAATTAATAGTGACGATGATTATGAAGAACAGAGCGTATAAGATACTGATGTGTGTGGCATTCTTTGCCACCTTCGCAGTGGCTTGCACCGGCTCAAAACCGAGCGAGGCAACAGATGCGGAAATGTATGTGGACAAGGAAGATGAGAAAGCCGCAGAGATTTCTGACGGCAAATTCCGCCCCGACACAGCTAAGATATTTTACGATGGCGCTTACGACGATGGCAGCGCTTTTGTGGTGATTTCAAAGAAAGAACTTCGCCTGAATGTGTATGCCACCGTGAAGGGCGACACCACCTTGATAGCGCGCTATCCTGTGTGCCTGAGCCGAGTGAAAGGACAGAAAGAGAAAGAGGGCGATATGAAAACGCCTTCATGCACCATCGACAATCCGTTTACCATCACAGAAATTAAAGACGCCAGCACTTGGACCCACGATTTCGGCGATGGGCGTGGCGCGATACTCTCGTATGGGCATTGGTTTATGCGCCTTGCCACCCCACACAAGGGCATCGGTATTCATGGTAATACCGGCAACGAAACCAAGATGCCTGGCCGCGACAGTGAAGGCTGCATACGCCTCACCGACGCAGGTATCGACCACTTCAAGCAGCACTACGCAAAGAAGGGCATGAAGGTGATTATCAAAGCCGAAAACCAAGGCCGCTACCCCTTCGAAACCTCAGCTATCAAATCGCCAGGCAAGCCAATATCTGAAACGGAAACCAAACCCTAAAATGCTTAAGAATGCCTAAAATGCTATAGCATTGAGGGACAAACTACCCCTGCCAGCGGAATGCTGGTGGGGATTATTTTTTGTGGAGGAGGTGGGAGATGGCGGTGTCGAGGATGGTGTCGTGGCCGGCTTGGCGGTCGGCTTCGGTCATATCCACTTTGATGTCGGGGGCTACGCCAAATTCGGTGATATTGCCTTCAGCGTCGCGAATTACCGCCGCAGAGAAGCGCACGCTCCAGCCGTTGGGCAGTTCGCTGGTGAATGGCAAACCGCAACCGCCGCCAGTGGTGTCGCCGATGATGGTGACATTGGGGAGTTGCTTCATGATTGACACGAAATTGTTGGTGGCGCTGAAACTGCCACGGTTGCAAAGCACCACGATAGGCTTATTGTAGTGCTGACGGCCCTTCGCTGGGCTAAATTCATAGTTATAAGGTTTGGAAAACGCATCGTGGGCAGGGCCAGTCTTGTGGCTGATGCTTCCCACCGTCATTTTCTCGTTGATGAATCTGCCCACCAGTTTTTCCACATTGGTGAGGAATCCGCCGCCATTGCTGCGCACATCGATAATCAGTCCGTCGCTACTTGCCAAATACGCTAAAATGGCATCAAGATTGCCCTCGCCGATGCCGTTAGAGAAGTCGCCGTAGTACATATATCCGATGTTGCTGCTCAAAATCTGGTATTTGATGCCGCTTGTGCGCTTGTATTCGAAGTTGAGGTAATGCTCATCGATGAGGCGTTCGTCGTAGTTGATAGGGTATTTTTCCCAAATCCAGTATCTCGACACATCGCTTGCATTGATTAAATTGGTGTGGCCGTCTTTCAGTTCCTTCAGCATATCGCTGCAGAGGTTGAAGAGTTCACCACTGTTGATGCCCTTAGTGATTTTCGCGCGGTATTGCTTGCCCACAGCGTCCCAATCCACATTCTTGTACTCAAAGAAAGTGTAATGCTCGTCGAGAATGGTCCATAGCGCATCGAAATTGCCTTCGGCATCGTTGCTGAAAGTCTGTTCGCTGCATGCCGAACCGAGGCACGCCATCACCGAGAGTATGAATATGTGAAACCACTTTTTCATTATTTCCTTTTCTTAGTGCTCATCAAATTGCAACCGATGCCAATCACCAGACTGTGGCTGAAGGCACGCGTAGTGATGTGGCACACATTCGACGACTCAACACGGTTTCGGTAGCCGATACGCAGCACCGTGTTGGCACCGATAGCATAGTCGGCATAGAGATAGTTGGTGATGTCGAAGCGATTGCCCCACCAACCGAAATGCGCCAAATTCTTGCGGTTGCCCACATATATCTCATAATACGCCTCATCGTATTCGGGCGAGAAGAACGCACCCAGCACAGGGAGCGACATTTCGTAATTCAGCGTGATGGCACGCTTCCAAAGCGTGGTGGAATACGACGCCATGGTATTCACGCCGGCAGCCACATTGATACGAGCCGACACCACATTGTTGCTATTATTGGTGTTGTAAAGCACGCCGCCACGGAATTGCGCCATCGGGCCCACCATCACGGCAAACTTTTGCCATGGCACATTGCTCCAACTGCGCATACCAGCCCACTTGAAATCAGCCAGCAGCGCGTGCATGGTGTGGTTGCCGGCAGGATTGTGGGTGAGTTCGTAGTCAACGCCACCCTCCATGATTCGGCACCAGCGCGAGGCATGGTTGCGGCACATATTGGCGTATGCCACACGGAAGTGTGGGCCATCGTAGGCAATGGGCGAAACATAGGTGTCGCGCTGCGATCCATAGCCAGCATCGAGGGTAAACATGCTGGTGGTCACCTTCGTGGAATCGGCAGAAATGGTGGCTTGTGCGCTTGCATGGCTCACGCACAGCCAAATAGTAAGCATCGATATGTATGCCGAAAGTTTATTCATCGCCTTCGCCGAAGAGGCGGGTTTGTCCTGTCAGTTGGTCGCGCACCTCCTGCTGGTTGATAGCGTCGGAGAGCGTGGCATCAGTGTCGGTGTTGTCCATCTCAGCCACGGTGGCAGCGGACTGATCTTCGTCCTCCGGCACTTCGCGAGGCTCGATTTCAGTCACCGAGTCGATGGTGAAATTGCTCACACGCTTACCCTTAGCCTTGAAACTCTTCACACCAATGTATTCGTCGGCATCAATCACAAGATTTTCGCGGAAAGCGTCGCCACCGCCAAATTTCACATCGAAGCGAGGAAACTTCTCGTCGGTGAGCGTGATCAGTTTGGAATCGGGGTTGCCGCCAATCATGCTCTGCTTGTTGTTCTTGTCTTCGAGCGTGCATCGCTTAATGTAGAGGAAACCCTGGTCGGCATCATCGACGATAGCCGTCCACACCTTGCCCTCCACATACTTCTCGATGCGGAGAATGCCGTCTTCGTAGTGGTTGGTGGCTTCGCTGGTGGTGGTGTAGAAGTCGCCATTTTTCATAATCACGAGAATACGGTCATCGCCACTGAACTTGCCAAGCGAGAAACCGTGGTTCTCGTAGTTGAGGCGAAGCACATCGGGGTCGAACCACACTTCACGGTCGCCGAGGGTTGACACGCCATGCTCCTTGAGCGAAATGCGGTGCACCTCGTTTTTGGTCACAAGATTGCCACGGGTGAGTTTGCCCTTAATGCCGAGTTCGGCGAGGTCGATGTCGAATTGCAGCACCTTCAGGCGTGGCTTAGGCTTGAGCGTGATGCGAAGCACCTCAGCCTCACCGTTAGGATTGGCGGTGAACCACATCACCTTGCTGCCCGGCTTGCCTTGCGTGAGGTCGTATTCACGGTCGCGGGTCACGCCCGTAACGGCAAATCGCTTCATATACACGATGCCGCCACGTCCGTCTTGATAGAGCACATTGTAGATGGTGCGCGTGTCGTTGCGCTTAAACACATTCAGGTAAATCACATTCTTACCCACATATATCTTCTCGCTCACCTTAATCACCTTAAACTTACCATCTTTGTAGAAAATGATAATGTCGTCGATGTCGGAGCAGTTGCACACAAATTCGTCCTTCTTCAGAGCGGTGCCGATAAAGCCGTCGGCACGGTTGATGTAGAGTTTTTCGTTAGCCTCAGCCACCTTCGAAGCCACGATGGTGTCGAAATCGCGAATGATGGTGCGGCGAGGGAACTGGTGGCCGTATTTCTTTTTCAGCCCCTCAAACCACTTGATGGTGTGTTCCACCAAGTGAGCGAGTTTGTTGTCGATGTCGGCAATGCGCTCGTTGAGGGTGGCGATGTAATTGTTCGCCTTGTCGATGTTGAACTTCAAGATGCGTCCCATCTTGATTTCGAGCAGGCGGAGAATGTCGTCGCGCGTGATGTCGCGCACAAATTGCGCCTTGAATGGGTCGAGACGCTTGTCGATGTGAGCCACGGCAGCATCGAGGTCTTTCGCCTGTTCGTAGCCACGATCCTTATAGATGCGCTCCTCGATGAAGATTTTTTCGAGCGAGGCGTAAAGCAGCGATTCGAGAGCGTCGGCACGCTGATACTCCAACTCCGCTTTCAGGATTTGCTTGGTGCGGTCCACGCTGTAGCGCAACAGTTCGCTCACGTTGAGGAACTGAGGCTTCTCGTCCTTAATCACACAGCAGCAAGGCGAAATGCTGGTTTCGCAGTCGCTGAACGCGTAGAGCGCGTCGATAGCCTTGTCGCTCGACGTGCCAGGCTGTAGTGTGACGATGATTTCGGCTGTGGAGGCAGTGTTGTCTTCCACCTTTTTGATTTTGATTTTACCCTTTTCGGCCGCTTTCAGGATTGATTCAATCACAGAGGCAGTGGTCTTGCCGTAAGGCACGTCCTTTACCAGCAGCGTTTTATTGTCGATTTTCTCAATCTTGGTGCGCACACGCACATTGCCGCCTCGCTCACCGTCCTTATAATTGTTCACGTCGATGTAACCGCCAGTGGGGAAGTCGGGGTAGAGGTGAAATTCCTCGCCACGGAGATAACTGACAGACGCATCAATGATTTCGCAGAAGTTGTGAGGCAGAATTTTACACGACAAGCCCACGGCAATACCCTCGGCACCTTGCGCAAGGAGCAAAGGAAACTTGGCAGGGAGCGTGATAGGCTCCTGGTTGGTGCCATCGTAACTCCAAGTCCACTCGGTGACCTTATTGTCGAACACCACTTCAAGGGCAAACTCCGACAGGCGCGCCTCGATGTAACGGCCAGCCGCAGCACCGTCGCCAGTGAGAATGTTACCCCAGTTACCTTGCGTATCTACCAACAGCCCCTTCTGACCGATAGCCACCAGAGCCGAATAGATGGAGGCATCGCCGTGTGGGTGATAGTGCATGGTGTCGCCCACGATACCAGCCACCTTAGCGTAGTGGCCGTTGTCGCTCTTTTTCATCACGTGCATGATGCGGCGTTGCACAGGTTTCAAGCCATCTTCGATGTGTGGCACCGCACGTTCCAAAATCACATAACTGGCGTAGTCGAGAAACCAATTCTCGTACATGCCAGAGAGTTGCAATTTCTTGTCTTTGGGCAATTTGTAGGAAGAATGGGCAGAAGTAGTGCCGTCGTCGGAGGTCACTTCTTCGGCTTGCACATCTTCCACCTGAGCGTCGGATGCTTGGGTATCGTTCATTTCGCCCTCAGGGTTGGTGGCCTGTGGTTGTTCGTTCAATTCTTCGGGTGTATTCTCGTTGTCGTTGTTCATATTTTGTGGGTAAAATCTGCGTAATTTAGCAATTAACCTACAAATTTAACAAAAAATCTTGATTACTGCCCCCTTTCTTCCTCTTTTTATTAATGTGGAACGCGGTTTTAGCCCAGTTTCGCCACGGATTGAAGTGGTGAAAAGTGAGAAAATGAACAAAAAAATGGCGTATTTGTTTGTTTATTAATATAAAATGACTATTTTTGCAATGATAATTAGAGGATAGATGAATAGTGTAGATA
>ERZ1034949.615-NODE-615-length-21958-cov-53.252888_pt1 | contig 21958 bp, 15 predicted proteins | sample MGYA00520590_ERZ1034949 | MGnify/ENA primary metagenome ERZ1034949 (study PRJEB33766, sample SAMN09781752) | gut metagenome | biome: gut microbiome | host: Homo sapiens | place: Madagascar | study: EMG produced TPA metagenomics assembly of the PRJNA485056 data...
TGGCGAAGTAGAGTTTGTGGTGGATGCGCCACAAATTCGTGAGGATATAGAGCAGGATTTGAAGGCAAACCCTCCTTTTGGAGGAAGCAAAAAATATCAGTTTATCACAAAAAAATACTCGACGCTTCCTGCTGTATATATGCTATATGCGGTGAATCCTGAGGACGATAAGTCTGCTGACGGATATATGCTGAGCATCGCTGGTAAAGTGGAGAGTAAGGACAATTATAGATTGTTCCCTGTCACATCTGGACTAGGTTGGTATAAGGAGAATATTGTGCCTGTCGACACAAAGGATGGCAAGCCTGTTGCAACATACGATGTGTTTATGCATCAAAATATTCCTGCTTCTTTGGTTCATAGCAAGATGTATTTCTGTGAAGACCTTACGGAGAAATATCGCCAGAAGTTCCCTAATGAAGACATTCATGCCGTGGTTCGCCGTTTGGTTCTTTCTTATGTCAGTGGGGGTGATAAAATAAATGAATAGGAACATATCTGAACAGAAGATTTTTTAGAAATAATACAGTATCAGCACTTTTTGCTTCGTTTGCAAGCAAAGAGTGCTTTTTTTATGCCTTCAGATGAGCTGGAGGCTTAGCGGAAGGCTTAGTTGCCGGCGATGAGGCTTAGTAGGAGGCGAACCGGCAGGACGCCTATTGCCGGGGAGGCTTTTTTTCCTTACTTTTGCATACAGAAATAATCAATGATTGGGATTATGGAAAAAGGAAAGAAAATACCTCCACAGGAAGCGTCTCGGACTAATCCAGTGGCAAAGCCTGAGGATACCAAGGGCGGAATCAATAACAAGGTATCATCTGGGTTGATAGGAAAAAAGCTGGCTGAACAGGCTGAAGAGAATGAAGAGATGCCCATGCATCACCTGATTGCCGATAAGGATTATCCGTCGGGCATCAGAGAATGGATGATCACTTCGCCTTCTGACCTCAAGTATCCTACGCTGGTGGTGGCTGCAGCCATGCTCAGCGTTTATCTTACACGTGTCAGAATACAGTATGTGTATGATAATCAGGGAGAAAAATCGGCCATCGTGTTGCAGGTCATCGTAGAGGGCGAGCAGTCGAGCGGAAAATCGTTTGCCAGATACATCATGCGTACCCTGATGAAACCTTTCATCGAGCGCGACAGCGAAATGAGAGCCAAGGAGCAGGAGTATGCTGCCCTGAAGCGACGCCAGGGAAAGAAGGATGGCAAGCTGCCACCCGAACCGAAGACCGACATCACCATCCTGCCCGAAACCGTATCGCTCACCATGTTTATCAAGCGATGCGATGCAGCAGTCAAGCTCTATGGTGCTCCGAAGACGCTCTTCGAATTTGCCGATGAGATTTCTGCCATCGTGCATTCTGCCAAGCGCCAGTTTGCCGACCTCTCGCAAGTTATCAAGACAGCTTATGATCTGGGCAGCGTATATGGTCAGGATTTCATGAGCGAATCCAGCTATAGTGCCATGGTAGATGCCTTGCTGTCGTTCGTTTTCTGCGGCACTCAGAGTGCGGTGAGCAGATATATGAACAAGGCTGCCATTGAGGGAGGTGCTGTAACCCGAACCATCTTATGCCCGCTCATCAGTCATCTGGGCGACAATCCGCCACAGTTTCAGGCGTTGACCGATACGCAGCGTAATGAGCTGGAGAATACGTTGGATAAGCTCTTCGGGTTGTGCTACGAGGAAGATGGAAAATTCCATCAGGAGATAGAGGAAGATATGAGCTGGCTCTACAAGACGGTGGTAAAATGGTGTAACGACTGCCGCCAGCAGGTGGTGAAAACCATGTCCAAGTCGATGGATGTCTTCTACAAGCGCAGTTCGGTTTCAGCCTTCCGCATCGCTGCCCTCATGCAAGTGCTTTACAAAGTGGAAGGGAAGAAGAGCGAGAAGGAAATCCGGAAACTGGTCAGGCAGACCTATCTGGCTTGTGCCGACCGCATCTTGCAGAATATGTTGCAGCGGTGGGGCAAGGCTTTCGAGCAGATTTCTGCCGAGGGCGAAGGAGAGCCTTATCATACAGTAGACTATTTCAGCGAGTTGCCGCAGGAATTCTCTTATCAGTTCCTGGAGGAATTTCTGAAGCAGAAGGAGCTCAAAACCCCTGCCCGCAACATGGTGTGCAACTGGCGCAGATGGGGATGGCTCGAAAAACCAGCAAAGGGCGAGGATAGAAAGGTGCTTAGAAAGACGCAGCAGAAAGGCACTATTGGTGATGGTAATATTAAAAAAGACAATTAGAAGATGGCAGAATATATTGATTCAAATACGCTCTCTAGACTGAGAGCTATCAGCATCCTGGAGGTTGCTGATGAATTGGGAATGGGTTTGCGGTATCATACTGCCCTCTGTATCAGTCATAATGATACCAATCCGAGTTTGCATTTCTGGACTTCCACCAACACTTGTCATTGCTTTGCATGCGGGTGGGGTGGAGATAATATCGACCTGGTGATGAAACGGGAGAATCTCTCTTTTTCGGAGGCTTGCCAATGGCTGTGCAGAAGATTCAATATCAGCGCCGGTAATCATTCTGCGGGAAACCGTAAGGATGTGCTTCATCGGGATAAAGCTGTTGCTGAGCATAGAAAATCAGAATGTGATACGGACAGACTCAATCTCAGAGGCGAGTTTCAGCATAAGCCTGACGTAGATTATCTGATGCGTATGCTCATGGGTAAGAAACTGACAGATAAAGCCAAGGACTTCCTGTTCTATCAGAGAAAGTTGCGCCCGGAATATATCTATTGGTGTAGAGTGGTGAGCACAGATTTCTCCATTGCTGGCTATCGCTTTGGTGGAAAGTTTTTTGATGGTCCTTCCTTGTTGATTCCCTATTATGACGTTCATGGCAATCTGCTGACGGTTCAGAGCAGATATCTGGGAGATAAGACTGAAGAAAAACCGCGGTTTAAGTTTGCACCAGGTAGCAAGCCGATGGTATACGGGATGCAGATCTTGCCGCAGGTGGCAGAAAGAGAGCCATTGGTTATTACCGAGGGATGTACCGACTGCTGGAGCGCTATGTCTATGGGTTACAAGGCAATAGCCATCCCGAGTGCTACGCTTTGTAATGAAGAATGTCGCAATCTTTTAGCGGGAAGGAATCTTCACATGTGGCCTGATCAGGACAAACCGGGCATCGGTCTTTATATGAAACTGAAGGAAATGTTCCCTCAGCTGGTGTACCATCAGTTGCCGGAAGGTTGCAAGGATTTGTCTGATTATTACCAGTCGTTTTACGTTCAGAAAATGTGAAAGTGAATGTGAATTTCAAATGTTTTTCTATTGTTGTTTTTAAGTTGTTACGTGTTATGATGAAGTTGTTTTTAAATCGTTTTCGTAGAGATCATGGCGCCATTGTTGGTCGCCTTAGTCAGGAAGTAGTTAATCGCCAGGGTATCGTTGCAGGCCATCAGTACATTTGTGATACGATGGAGCGCGAGGGTGGCTGTCTGGAGCCGGGTGAATATCACATCATGGTGGCTAAATGCAAATGCTTCGCCCGCCAGATGCTTTTCCTCGAACCGGTAAGGGATGATTCTTCTTCCTCTTCCTCTCTTCCTCTCCACGAAACCTGCAAGCTTTGCCGCATGGAGCGCAAGAGTCATGAGTTCGGGTGTCTGGAAGAGCTTTATGCCCTTCCTTGTCCCATGATGCAGCCAGGCAATGGTCCGTTCCGTCTGCGCCAGGGTGGCATCCTCGTCGGCGAGGCCCATGCGTCCGGGGTCGTACTCAAGAGTCAGGAACGCTTCCTCCAGCTCTACGACCGCATCAAGAAGGTCATCGCCCGTGGGGGCGAAGTGGTCATCAAGATAGAGTAGGTTGGGGAGAAGAGTGGCACTTATCAACAACTTGACTCTCTTTATGTAAGAATGCCAAATCAAGTGGATCACATTATGCTCTTTGCTTGATTTGGTATTCTATATGTGTTGAGGCGTATGTCATCTCGGGGAAGTTAGTGTGACTTGTGGAACGAAATAGAGGAAAGGATAGGTTTAGGGCAGTAGTGGTACCATATAAATAGGTACGCAAAGCGTATCGCCATCCTTCTTCAAATCTTTGGTATAAACTAGATATTTGTGGGCGATTCTCGAAGAATACTTTTCTGAGAATTTGTCTAAAGAGGTATGTGCTTTATAGCCAGATGACTTTACTTCAATCGGGCTCACCTTGCTGCCATCTGATAGCAGAAAGTCTATCTCGTAATATCCTTTTCCATCTAGTTTGAGGATTGTATGATAGTACAAGTCCTTGCCTGAAGCTTTGAGCATTTGGGCCACTACATTCTCATAGACGTATCCTAAGTTGGCATCCAGTTTGTCACTCAATAGTTTTTGATAGATGACATTGTCTGTAAATGACTTGGATTTGAATGCCAATGTGATGAAAAGTCCTGTATCTGAAGCATACATTTTGTAGCGTTGCAAGTCTTTGGTCAAGGCTAGTCCTACGTTTGGATCGTTGGTATGATAGGCTATGTTGGCTACTCTTGATTCTTCCATCATTTGCACAATGTCGGTTACTCTATCAGCTTTTTCTCCTGGTATAACGGAAGATACACTATATCTAGTTGCATTCTTGCTTAGCTGCGATGGGATGGCATCGTACATGGATGAGGCTTTTCCCGAAGTGTCTATCTTTCGGAGATCTTCTTCATATAGAGCGATAATGTCACGTTTCACCGTGTCTACAGCACTGAGATTGTTGGTCTTGATGTACTTGTCTACAGCTTGTGGCATCCCCCCGACCAACATATACAGTCTAAAATCACGCATCAGCTTTCTATGCGTAGCATCGCCCAGACTTTGGCGAGCTGCTAAGACTTTTCTAAGCAAGGGAATGGTTACGCTGTCGCCTAGTGCCCATCTGAATTCTTCGAAATCCATGGGGTGCATGGAAATGCGTGTCTCTTCGCTAGGAATGATAATGGACTGAACATTCTTGCGAATGGAAATCAATGAACCTGTCTCGATATAGTCGTATCTGTGATCTTTTACAAGATGCTTGATGGCTTGGCGTGCTTTGGGGTTGTTTTGCACTTCATCAAAGACAATGAGTGATTTTCTTTCTTTGAGATCTACATTGTAGTTGAGCTGCAAGCGAAGGAATATGTAGTTTAAGTCAGAGAGGTCCTCAAACAAGGCATTGACTTCTGGGGATGTCTTTGAAAAATCAATGAGAATGTATGAGTCATACTCATTTTTGGCAAACTCTTCCACTATGGTTGACTTGCCAATTCGTCTGGCTCCTTCTATCAAAAGTGCCGTTTCTCCATCACGCTCTTTCTTCCATTTGAGCATGTCTTGATATATTTTCCTTCTAAAAACTGTCTCTGTACTCATATTTGTCTAATTATTAGTTGATTATGCGTGCAAAGATACAACTTTTGCCGAAATCCGCAAAATGTTTTAACCTTATTTTGCCGAAATCCGCAAAATGTTTTTACCTGTTTTTGCCGAAATCCGCAAAATGTTGCATGGGTTCTCATGAATGTATTTGATTTTTCCCCATCATCTTTTGGGGATTTGCCACTTTGCCATCTCTGGGATTCTTTATACTTTTGTAGCAGATGATCGCTAAGCGGTGACGTGACTCGCTCAGCAGCGTACTTCGGGTGCAGGCAAGGGCTTGATAGTCACCATCTTTACCGTTATTTATCTCGTCGGACTTTTGATAGCAGCCTGGGGAGTTATCATCGTGCTTCTGAAGATTATCCTTCAGGTGCTGATGGTCATAGCCGGTATCTTCGCCCTTTCTGTCTTGGCACAACGTACCTATTATAAGGGTAGTGATGGACATGTCTATGCCGAGAGTGGATTTGAAAACCTTCATCGGGTAAAATAGCAAGGAGCGGATGATACGCAGGTGCTGTCTTGGGTAACACCTTGAGATTCACCTTGAGATTCACCTTGAGACCCATCTTGAGACCCATCTTGAGTAACATCATGGTGTTCTTCCATCCATTTCATTATGATGTTGGGGAATGTGACAGTGAATTGAGTACGGAATGCAGTTCGCTTTTATGTTTTGAAACTACATTTTATTTACTAAAAGAGACCTTTGTAATAAGTTCTTGAGCCCACTTGAAAAAGTAATTTTTGAGAAATTCTTCAAATGTAACCATCTGATAATCAAATGGCGTTTTGTAGGATAAAAAAACAAAAACGACTTATTAAAGTGGGCTCAGTAAATAATTATTGCCGTCCGGTAAAAATAAAGTGTAAGCATTCAGGCTCATATTGACAGAAATCAAAGCGAATAGCGCATAAAAGCGCTAAAAATTTTAGAAAATAGAGCTTTTTCTGGGGCTAATTTTCATTTCTGAGTTATTACCGGACGGCAATAAAAAAACTCTCCAGTTCTCCTAAAGTGTACCCCACCACGTAGAGGGTTGACTTACTTGAGATAAAGAGCTGGAGAGGGGTAGTTTTACCTTTCTGTTTTTTTACTTTATTACCTTTTTACCTTTAACCACATACACTCCCTTCTGCGGCTCCACGTTGCCGAGGAATCGTCCGTTGAGGTCGTAGTAGTAGTTCTTGGTGGCAGGAGCGGCTGTGGTGGCGGTGATGCCTGTTGCGCCCTTGGCAGAGATGCGTATCACGCCATTGCCTTGTGTGAGGTCCACCTTTATGTTGTAGGTGCCTGGCTCGCCAGAGAAGAGCCAGGCGCCAGGCGAAAAGTCAGGCTCCATGGTGGCAGGAATATCGCAATCAAGATCGGCGGGGTCACGGTCGGAGTAGGGAGAGAGACGTTTGGCGTTGACAAAGTCCCAATCTGCGCCGAGACGCTTTAACACGATGAAGTGAAGATCGCCCACTTCGCCCACGAATGTGATTTCGCCCTCATAGATGCCAGGCTCGTTGGTGGCAGGAATCACGTTTGCAGGTATGTTGGTGAACCACTTGCCGTCGCAGCCGAGAGTGTAGAGCTCTTTCGGGTAGCCTATTGGATATGACGCGTCGTTGCCGTAGAGCGTCAGACGGTTGTTGACAAGGTCTAATGTAACATATGCGGTGAGTGGGTTATCTGTCGATGCTCCGATGATGAAGTCAGACACCTCGCCCTTCTTTAGACCTATGGTGAGGTTGGTCTCCACGTCAACAGTTGGTGCGACAGCGCCGATGCGCTTGTCTTTAATCTCGTCCCAGCCATCATATGTAGAGGCGAGAGCGGTAGAGATGGTAAACTTGTTGCCATAGAAAGTCACATAGCCGGTGTAGATGCCGTCTACTTCGTCCCATGTAAGCTCTGCGCCCTGATCGGCGAAGTTGCTACCGTTGGCGCCGATGAGGTAGACATGGTCTTGATATTCGGGCACATAGGTGTCGCTGTGGAGGTTCATGGTCATGGTGCGGAGGTCTACAGTCACGTCGTAGGTGCCTGGTGTGGCGATGTGGAATGACTGCTCTGTGAGCGTCATGACCTTGTCGCGGTTGATAACCACCTTACCGCCACCGTAGCGGTAGGGCAGTATGGCTTCGTAGTCGTTGGGGTCGGTGCCGAGCTGGGTGAGAATGTTGAAATAGCATGAGGAGAACTCTACCGTTGCTTTATACACACCGTCGGTCTCGGTCTTGGGCAGTGTGGCAGCTGACAATGTGGGATCAAAGACACCGTCGCTGCCCCATACATACAGCTTGTCGGGAAAGTCGCCGAGCAAGGTGACGGTCAGGGTGTTGAAGTCGATGCGCATACGATAGGTTATACCGGCGACTGGCACTTTGAAAGATGCGTCCCTACCCTTTACCATGGTCATAGGCTCATTGATAACGAGCATGGCGTCGAATACTGAAGGGGCGAAGCGGTTTTTGTTAAACTCTGTCCAATCGTCATCGCCAGTTGTCAGATGTTGGGTGACGGTGAAATACTGCGCACCGTTAACGAAGGTGACATCACCCTCATACACTCCTGTAGTGGCGGTCTCTGCCAATTCTGCCGCAGCAGTGTTGGTTTTCCACTCATTGTCGCTGCCGACAATGTAGCACTGTGCGCTGGCAGCAACTGTTGCCAGCACTGTCAGCAATGCTGACATGATGATTCTGTGAAAATTTTTCTTCATGTGTCTTTAGTCTTAATTCCGCAACACTATTATAGATTAATCTTTTTAAGTGCCTGATCAACTAAAAGTTGCCCAGGATTTTGCCATGTCAAAATTTTCACTTATCTTAGTGTTGCGAAAAGAAAATAAGCAAAAATCTGATATGACGTGACAAATTTAGCAAAAATTTCCGAATTATAAGCCAGTATAATAAAAAAACTTCAATGATTTCCCTCGAATTGTGCGAAATTAGCCTTTTTTTTCGAGAAATCAAGACCACAACTGCAAAAAATCCTACTAACGTGCTCTGAGTCACAATAATATTTATTTTCAATTATCTTTAATCCTTATAATCTACCTTGATTACGATAACGCGGATGGTCTGGTCTTCGCCATCTGTTGCCACCTTGGCGATGTGCCAGTCGCGTGGAAAGAATATGAAGAATTCGCCAGGATTGCTGTCGAAGAAACGGGCCTTATGATAGTGAGTTTAGTACATATGCTAAAAATGAATTTACGCGAGAAGATCAAAAACGATTGGCTACGTTTTTATTACATCATTGCCCGGCAAAGTGGATGATGATAATCAAAAATACAGATTTCATTTATCAACTATATAATAAGGAAGGCATCAATATTCGTACGTTTGATAAAGAATACTTGGTGAGCTTTATGAATAGGAATGATAAGAAAGTTACGCATTTGTTGATAACTAACTATTAACAGGTGGGTCGTACTTAGAATAAAAGTGTATTTAAGTATATAGCTAAGAAAGATGGCAGCCTTATAACTGGTGAGCTATCTTTCTTTTTATATCTATAATCCGGTTAATTTCAGCTATTTCTGATATTTTCATCCTCAAAAACTTTGCCGTTTCGCAGAAAACTCGTATCTTTGTAGCGGAAATATAATTATGGAGGAACAGAAATATGATTTACTATGTAGCTAATCCGATATACGATTCTGTGTTCAAATTCCTGATGGAAGACGAACGCATCGCCAAAACCGTGCTCGCCGCCCTGCTGAAAAAGGAAGTGGTGAGCGTGGAAATGAGAAGGCATGAGCATCCTAATATCACTCGCGACAATATCTCGATGTTTCGCATCGACTTTGCTGCCAGGGTGAGAGAAGAGGATGGAAGCGTAAGGCTCATCCTTATCGAACTTCAGAAGACATGGCTCGATACCGAGACGCTGCGGTTTCGCCGTTATCTGGCTGCCCAGTATAATGCTGAGGAGAATATGATAAAGGAAGGAGAGGGCAAGGGATATGCCGTGCCGATGGTGGCTGTGTATCTGCTGGGCCATAGAGTGGGAGATATTGACAAGGCTGTGGTATATGTGAACCACAAGGCGCTCGACTATGACGGGAAAGAGGTGGAGAACGGGATGGATGATCCTTTCATCAACAGTCTGACGCATGACAGTATCCTGGTGCAGATACCTCTTTTGCATGGCAAGATAAACAATAGGCTCGATAAGGTGCTGAGCGTGTTCGACCAGTCGCAAAGGGATAAGAAGAACCAGCAGATGTTATGTCTGGAGGGTGATAAATATAAGGATGATTCGGATATGATGTATATCGTTCATCGTCTTGGACTCGCCACGATGAGTGCTAATATCCGGCAGGAGATGAATGATGAGGATGAATACTATTCTGCCATAGAAGCTCGCGATACGCAGGTGATGAAACTTAATAAGATTATCAGTGAGCAGGCTAATCAGGTAAATGAGCAAGCTACTCAGATAAATGAGCAAGCTACTCAGATAAATGAGCAAGCAACTCAGATAAAAAGCATGGCGCAGGGCATGCTGGAGAATGGAATGCCCCTGGAGATGGTGGCTAAGATGATGAACAGAACGCCTGAGGAAGTTCGTGCTTTATTGGGTAAATGATATAGAAAACGCAGGGATGCCAGGGGAAATCTCTGCGTTTTTTAGTGTCATAGCGTAAAAAAGGCTGATTTTTACGCTATGACACTTTGTTTTTACCTTTTGAAACTCCGATTTCGAAGTAATTTGCTATCTTTGTCGGCAACAAATAGGATGTGTCCGGACGCTTGCCATGAAAACCGGGCTCTCTTTACTTTACTGACAAATAACAAATTTAATAAACATAAACTTATGAGAAAGACAAAAACTACTTTTCTGTTTCGGAGAATGATGCTCATCGTGCTCGCATTCTTGGACTATGCTGCCATGACTCAGGCTCAAGTTTACGTGGTTGATGATTTCGTCAACGACTCTACACCTTGTTTCGAATACCACCTCAAGGAGGGTAAGTATCTGCTACCGGATGATGAGCCTACGCTCTATCTGCACAATGGGGATACTATCAATGTGTTTGAAATGAAACATAGAAGCAACGGCATGATATTCAGCAAGGATTACTGGCATTATCTCTTTAAGAAGGATGGTAAGAAGTATGCGGTTGATGTTAACTTTATTTATTGTAAGGCAGACGACCCGACGAGTTTACAGAAGAATGATAAAGTATATTATACCCAGAATATGAAGCATCAGGGAATGGGCAGATTCTTCTATACCTATACCCCTTATCTTATCATCATCGGTTTGCTGATAGCCATCTGGCTGCTGTCGCTCTTCGGTCCAGCCTATTCTAAAATGCGAAAGCCTGCTGAATATGGCATTCCGGCTATGATTCTTGCCATCACGTTCTTGGAATTCCTGGGACTCTATTTCATGGGAATGGATGTTTTCTGGTGGTGCGACCAGAATTATTATGGTTTCTTCGGTGCGCTCTTCCGTGTGATACCGGGCGTATTGGTTGTCATGACGCAGATTGGTAGCATCAAGCTCTACGAGAATGTGATTTTCGGAGAGAAAAGGCTGTCGGGCTTCTCTATCAAACCTACGCTCTATGGCATGCTGGGTATCCTGCCGGTATCTATCCTGATTCTTGTCTTGAGCCAGACTACTGAACTGACGGAAGAGGTGCTTACCGTATTTTGGGTAATAGGAGTGCTGCTCTCGCTGGTTATCGGTTTCTTCCTGTCTCTCAGGGAAAATTGCGAGATGGTAGGCAAACGTAAAGGTATCCTGATTACGGCTTTCATCGCTATTTATCTGATAGGTTGCATCGTGGCAGTCATCTGTTTGGGTGTGATGTTGCTGCGCCTCATCATCCAGGTAATTCTCGTTGTTGCAGGTGCCATCCTCATTCTTTTTGTTGCTGACCATTCCAACTCCGGTGGTGGAGGCGGAGGAACTGCAAGAATGATTTATAGAGATGATCATGGTAATTGCTTCACTAGCCGTGATGAAGCTAATAGATCGAACGAAAGAATTGCTGAGCGACGTGCTGAGAGCATGATATAAAATAGCTTGAGCCCCATTTGAGTTCCATAAGAAAAATGCAGCCTCTCTTTTATATAATCGAGAGGCTGCATTTCTTTGTTTTCAATTATCTTTAGTCCTTATAATCTACCTTGATCACGATAACGCGGATGGTCTGGTCTTCACCATCTGTTGCCACCTTGGCGATGTGCCAGTCTCTAGGGAAGAAGATGAAGAATTCGCCAGGATTGCTGTCATAGAAACGGGCCTTCTGAGGGGCGTAATCATAATGAATCACATCGGGACGGTACTTGCAGTTGGGGGTGCTGGTGTAATGGTCGATGACGCCAAAACGCTCTGTGCCCTTCACTACATACTGAAAATCGATGTGCTTGTTATGACTCTCGCTGCGGCGCTTTTCCAGCGGCTCGTTCCTGCTGTCCTCTACACTTACCACGAGGTCGGAACCCGGAATCTTGTGCTTTCCCTTCGGAATGCTCAGCAGATCGGTCTTGGCAAGATAATCGAAGAGCGCCTGCCATTGTTGCGGATTCTTCTGATACTGCAGATAGAAATCTACGAGGTTTACGCTGGAATGTGGCTTCGCCTTATCGAAACCATTGCGCCAGATGCCGCTCTCTGCCCAAGCCTTTGCCTCTTTTATGAGTTCGGGCTTATCGCCGTAATACTGTGTGTAATAACCTCTCTTACAGCCGCTTTTCTGTGCAGAATTCTTACAGCCGTTCTGCGCATTTGCAGTCAGCGATGTACAGAATAAAAGGGCTATGCCCCAGATAATTTTCTTCATTTTGACTTATTAAATTGTAGCGTTAGTTAAATTTGAGGGCAAAAGTACAAAGAATATTCGAGAAAACAAACGGAAAATGGAGATTTCTTCGTATCTTTGCACACATATTTTGTAAGATTATGAAGAAACAGTATATTCTTTTGTGTGGGGCAACGGTGGCCCTGCTGATGGCGGCATGCCAGGGAGGAAAGACGGCTGCTGCTGATGCGGATGCCGGCGATACCCTGGAGATGAAGTACGCCAAGTTGCTCACCATCGTGAAACATGGCGATGGGGAAGAAACTTCCGATGCTGCAGAAGGTATTGATTATCAGTATGCTGAGGCTCTCGTTGCCAACCCCTGGAAGGCGGGAACGATGCTGCATCGCTACATCCTGATTCCGAAGGGAGAGGAGGGGGATAAGACGGTGGCGATGCTTGCCAAAAGGCGCAGCACGGGGGCGAGATGCACTACTGATACCGTGCGCACGCCGGTGGAGAGGAGTGCCGTTTTCATCGCTCCCCATTGTCAGCTGATGTACGAACTGGGTTGCCCGCAGGCCATCCGTGGCGTCTGCGACTTCGATTACATCAATATTCCGGATGTAAAGAAGAGGGCTGCTCTTTCCGGGAATACTTCTGCTCAGAATCCTATTGTGAATTGCGGTTCGAGCATGGCACCCGACATCGAGCGCATCATCGCCCTGAAACCCGAAGCTATCCTCCTTTCGCCCTTCGAGAACAGCGGAGGATATGGCAAGCTCGACAAGCTGCATATCCCCATCATCGAAGCTGCCGACTATATGGAGTCTTCGCCACTGGGTAGGGCGGAATGGATGAAATTCTACGGCATGCTCTTTGGAAATGAAGAGGGAAAAAGTAACGGAATATCGGGTTCTTGCGAACCAAAGGCAGATTCGCTCTTTGCGAAGATAGAAAAGGAATATCTTTCGCTTAAGGCGCAGGCAGCCGGGTATCGGAAGGGTCTCTCCATCCTGACCGAAAGAAAAACGGGCAACGTATGGTATGTACCTGGTGGTCAGAGCACTATTGGTATTCTGCTGAAGGATGCCAACGCCCGTTATATCTTCGAGGACGATCAGCACAGCGGAAGCCTGGCGATGAGTCCGGAGCAAATCTTGGCGAAGGGAAAGCAGGTGGATGTATGGGCATTCAAGTATTTCGGTGGTGCTCCTCTGTCGCAGGCTCAACTGCTTCAGGAATATGACGGCTACAAGGCTCTTGCTGCCTTCAGCCGGGGGAATATCTATCAGGTAGATACCTCTACGGTACCTTATTTCGAACTAACGAGTTTCCATCCCGAACTGCTGCTCAGAGAGTTCATCATCCTGGCTCATGGCGAGCGGTTCGGCAAATTGAGATTCTATAAGAAATAGGGCTTTAATCAGAGATTTTACAAGAAATAGTTTTAGTGAATGAAAACCATCGTTTTAGGGGCAATCGCCATTATCATTCTGTTTTTCGCCAACCTGGCATGGGGGAGTGTAAACATCCCGTGGCAGGACGTGGGGGCGATTATTTCGGGTTCTCAGACTGACGAAACCTACCGCTATATTCTGTTGGAATCGCGACTGCCGGCGGCGATTACCGCCTTGCTTTCGGGCGCAGCCCTCGCCACGAGCGGCTTGCTCCTGCAGACAGCCTTCCGCAATCCTCTGGCGGGTCCTGACGTGTTCGGTATCAGCAGCGGAGCCGGACTGGCGGTAGCCATCGTGATGCTTGCCTTTGGCGGCAATATTGCCCTGGATGATTTAGGGGCAGGTTTTCTGGGCGATGCCGGCAACTATGCCATCGGCGGTTTCCTGGCTGTCCTCATCGCAGCCTTTATAGGGGCTATGGTGGTGATGGGTATCATCACCTTCTTTTCTGCTATTGTGCGCAGCCATACGGTACTGCTCATCATCGGACTGATGGTAGGTTATCTGGCAAGCAGCGCCATCTCATTGCTCAATTTCTTCAGTACGGCAGAGGGCGTGAAATCGTATATGGTTTGGGGCATGGGCAGCTTTGGCAATGTTTCGAGCCAGCAGATGATGTTCTTCATCCCGTTGGCCCTCATTGTCCTAGCTGCATCTCTGCTCCTAGTAAAACCGCTGAACGCCATGCTGTTAGGCGAACAGTATGCCGAGAATCTGGGCTTCAACATCAGGCACCTGCGCATCGTTCTGCTCATCATCACCGGTCTTCTTACGGCAGTGGTTACCGCCTTCTGTGGTCCCATCGCCTTCATCGGTCTGGCAACGCCGCATATCGCCCGCCTCATCATCAGCACGGAGAATCATCGCCGCCTGTTGCCCGTTACGATGCTGATGGGTGCATCCATTGCCCTTCTCTGCAATCTCTTCTGCACCCTTCCGTCGGATGGTGGCATCATCCCTCTGAATGCCGTCACCCCGCTGTTCGGTGCTCCCGTCATCATCTATGTTTTGGTGAAAAAGCGCATCTGATTGCATATAAAAAAGCGTTTCTAGTTCGAAGAGATGAACCAGAAACGCTTTCTTTGTTATACTATGTTTTACTTGCGGAAGTTCTGTTACTTATTCACGACATTAATCGGATTGCCCTCGAGAAATGCCTTTACGTTGGCGGCTACCTGCTTGTTCAGGCGCTCGCGAGCCTCGTAGGTGGCCCAGGCAATATGAGGGGTGAGGTAAGCATTAGGCTCGCCAAAGAGCGGATTCTCCTTTGATGGTGGCTCCTGAGCCATCACATCGGCACAGTAGGCACCCAGACTGCCTTCGTGAAGGGCGGCAGCTACGGCCTCCTCATCTACCAGCTGACCGCGACCTGTATTTACCAGGATGGCGGTATCCTTCATCTTCTCCAGACTCTCCTTGTTGATGAAATGATAGGTGTCATCAGAGAGCGGACAATGGAGCGAGAGAATATCGCTCGTGGCAAGCAAACCCTCCTTGCTCACCTTCTGGATCCACTCAGGCAGATTGCTCGAATTCTTGCTGGTGCAGGCACAGATGTTCATGCCAAACTGGCGGGCGATGTTGGCAACCTTCATGCCGATATTGCCCAGTCCCATGATACCGAAGGTCTTGCCGGCAAGTTCCATCAGCGGGGTATCCCAATAACAGAAATCCTTGTTGTAAGCCCAGCGCTCGTTGCGGTTCTCCTGGGTGTAATGCTCTACGCGGTTGGTTACGGCAAGGATGAGGGCAAAGGTCATCTGCGCCACGCTATCCGTGCTGTAGGCAGGAATATTGGTTACGGTGATGCCCTGTTTCCTGGCAGCCTCGATGTCTACCACGTTGAAACCTGTAGCCTGTATACCGATGTATTTCAGTTTAGGAAGCTGCGCCAGCGTCTCTGCATCCATCTGCACCTTGTTCAGAAGGATGATGTCGGCATCCTTGGCACGTTCCACTTTCTCTGCATCTGATGTGCGAGGATAAACTACCACCTCGCCCAGTTTCTCCAGAAGATGATAATCCAAATCTCCCGGGTTTGCGGCATAGCCGTCTAAAATAACAATCTTCATAAATTTTTCCCGTTTTCTGTTGTTATAAAAATCAAGACCAGTTTGTCCCTGGCAAATCTGAGCCTGAGTTATCTTAACAAGAAAAGCCTTCCCCCCTGAAAAAGAGAAAGGCTTTTCTGTATTTATGGTTTATTCGTTCATCAAGTAGTTCTTGAATGATGCGAAGTCCTTGGTCATCTGGATGCTCTTCTTCTCACCCTTCATGAATTCTGCGAGGCGTGCAGGAATCTCAATGTCGCTGTCAAGGATGCTGTCTACCTTCTCCTTGAACTTGGCTGGATGAGCGGTCTCGAGGAATACACCAACCTCGCCTGGTTTCAACTGCTCTTTCAGGGCGCGGTAGCCGCAAGCTCCATGAGGGTCAAGCACATACTTGGTTTCATTGTAGCATTGCTTCATGGTTTCTGCAATCTGCTCGTCCTTGTATGTAGCACCACCGATGTAGGCAGCAATGGCATCATGATCGCCCTTGTAGAGGTCGTAGATGCGGGCAAAGTTTGAAGGGTCGCCTACGTCCATGGCGTTGGCGATGGTCTGCTTGCTAGGCTGTGGATTGTACTTGCCTGTCTGCAGATACTCGTAGAAGATGTCGTTGGCGTTGTTGGCTGCGATGAAGCGGTGGATAGGCAATCCCATCTCATGGCCGAAGAGACCGGCTGTGATGTTGCCGAAGTTGCCGCTAGGCACGCAGATAACCAACTTGTCGGCGAGGCCCTTCTCCTTCATGCGGGCATAGGCATTGAAATAATAGAATGCCTGAGGCAGGAAGCGGGCCACGTTGATAGAGTTGGCTGAGGTAAGCTTCATGTGCTTGTTGAGCTCCTCATCCATGAACGCTGACTTTACCAGTGCCTGGCAGTCGTCGAACACGCCGTCTACCTCGAGGGCTGTGATGTTCTGGCCGAGGGTAGTGAACTGGCTCTCCTGAATCTTGCTCACCTTGCCCTTAGGATAGAGCACGTAGACATGGATTCCGTCAACGCCGAGGAAACCGTTGGCTACAGCCGAACCGGTATCGCCCGATGTAGCTACGAGCACATTTACCTCTTCCTTGCCCTCCTGACGTACGAAGTACTGCAGGAGACGGGCCATGAAGCGCGCACCCACATCCTTGAAGGCGAGGGTAGGACCATGGAACAGTTCGAGAGAGTAGATGTTTGGCTCTACCTCAACTACAGGGCAGTCGAATGCCAGGGTATCGTATACAATCTTCTTCAATGACTCGGCATCAACGTCCTCGCCAAAGAAGGCATCTGCTACCTTGTAGGCAATCTCCTGGAAACTCAGTTTCTCGATATTGTCGAAGAAATCCTGTGGCAACTTCTTGATGATTTCTGGCATATAGAGGCCACGGTCTTCTGCCAGACCTTTAACTACCGCCTTGTGAAGGTCGGCGATGGGTGCTTTTTTATTTGTTGAATAATATTTCATTTTTTACTTTGAACTTTGAGATTTGAACATTGAACTTTATGATTAGCTTTGGGGGCTATCATGAAGCCGTTGATTTTAATTGATCGCCATGAAGGCATTCATGAATTCCTGCAGCTGCAGCATGCCGTAACCGCCACTCACGCAGCTTACCTCATCATACTTCTCTACGCTATCCGGCTCAATGCCCGGGTAATAGATGATGAAAGGTACAGGCTCCTTTACGTGGGTACGAATCTCTACCGGAGTAGGATGGTCTGGGAGAACTGCGAAGCATACCGGCTCGTCCCAGGTGCTTACCTCTTCGAAGATAGGCTTGATGAGTCGCTGGTCGAGGTTCTCGATGGTCTTCAGCTTCAGTTCCAGATCGCCATCATGGCCTGCCTCATCGCTTGCCTCTACATGAACATATACGAAGTCGTCGCCATCCTTCAATGCCTGGATAGCTGCAGCAGCCTTGCCCTCGTAGTTGGTATTGGCAAGACCTGTAGCGCCCTCAACGATGATGTTGCGCAGACCGGCGTAATGGCCGATGCCTCGAATCAGGTCTACGGCAGAAATCACGGAACCCTTCTTAATCTGTGGATACATCTGGGAGAGGGTGAGCATGTGCGGACGGTAACCGCCGCCCCAAGGCCAGATGATGTTTGCCATGCGCTCTCCACGCTCCTTGCGCGCCACATTAAAAGGATGGTTCTCCAGAATCTCCTGACTCTTCAGAATCAGTTCGTTCAGAAGGTCGGCTGTCTGCTGGGCACTCATGCGATACTCATCGCTCAGGATACCGCCGTTTTCAGCCACATCCTCGGCAGGAGTCTTGTCGCTGTTGCCGGCAAGAAGAGCCTCGTCAACACCTTCCATCGGCTTCACCAGCAGCGGTTTCCACTCTTCGTTAGGATGATCGTGAGGAGGAGCGCAATCTACATACTTGTTTCCGCCCTTGATAATCAGAAGGTGGCGATACTGGATGCCGGTGATAAACTTCACGATGCCTGGATACTGGCTGGCAAGCTTCTCGTTGAGGTACTTGATGAGCACGTCGGCGTCTTCTGTCTCCAAGTTACCGCCATTATGTGTCACGATGATGCCATCGTTCACGTTGATGATGTTGCAGCGCAGGGCAAAGTCGTTAGGACTCATCTCATAGCCTATGCTGGCAGCCTCCAGCGGTCCGCGTCCCTCGTAAACCTCGTTCTGGTCGTAGCCCATGATAGAACTGTTAGCTACCTCAGAACCCGGATGGAATCCATCTGGCACGGTAACGAGTCTTCCTGTCTTGCCCTTCTTGGCAAGCATATCCATATAGGGTTTGTTGGCGTATTGCAGGAGTGTCTTTCCACCCAGTCTTTCTACCGGGTGGTCAGCCATTCCGTCACCAAGAATGATAATATGTTTCATCTCTTGTTAAGTGTTAAATGTTAGCGATACTCATGATGTTGGCGAATACACCGGCAGCAGTTACGCTGGCTCCGGCACCATAGCCCTGAATCATCATAGGGTATTCTTTATAACGCTCGGTGGTGAGCAGCACGATGTTGTTGGAACCTTCCAGATTGTAGAATGGATGCTCAGGACCCACAGCCTGCAAACCTACGCTAGTCTTGCCGCCATCCAGGGTAGCAACAAAGCGCCAGCGTTTGTGCTCTATATCGAGCGCCTTGCGCTTAGCCTCGAAATCGGCATCGAGCTCAGGAAGTTTCTTCCAGAAGTTGTCGAGCGAACCCTTGAAGTATTTGTCTGGCACGAAGAGGTTCTTCTCTACATCTTCCTGCTCTACGCGGTAACCTGCCTCGCGGGAGAGAATCACCAGCTTGCGAATCACGTCCATACCGCTCAGGTCGATACGCGGGTCAGGCTCGCTGTAGCCCTTCTCCTTAGCCAGTCTCACGGTCTCAGAGAATGGAACGACACTGGAGATGGCGTTAAAGATAAAGTTGAGCGTACCCGAGAGAACTGCTTCAATCTTAAGGATTTTATCGCCTGAGTTACGGAGATCGTTGATGGTTCCGATGATAGGAAGACCGGCACCTACGTTGGTCTCGAAACGGAATACTACACCACGCTGGATGGCTGTCTTCTTCAGTTTCTCGTAGTTCTCATATTCGCTTGATGCAGCAATCTTGTTGGCTGCGATAATGCTTACGTTGTGCTCCAGCAGGCTCTGGTAGAGAGCGGCTACATCCTTGCTGGCAGTACAGTCTACAAACACGCTGTTGAAGATGTTCATCGCCAGGATGGTATCGCGCAGAACCTCTGGAGTGCTTGGGTCTGAAGACTTCAGTTCCTCGCTGTAGTTCTCGAGATCAATACCATCGCGGTTGAAGATGGCGTTCTTGGAAGAAGCGATACCCACCACGTTGAGCTTCAGTTTGCTGCGCTCCATGAGGTCGGCATACTGGTTCTTGATCTGCTCGATGAGCTTTCCGCCCACGGTACCCACACCGCAGATGAAGAGGTTCAGAACCTTGTATTCTGAAAGGAAGAAATTGTCGTGGAGCACGTTGAGTGACTTTCTCAGATAATCGCTCTTCACTACGAACGAGATGTTGGTCTCTGAAGCACCCTGTGCACAGGCGATGACGGAAATACCGCTACGGCCGAGGGTTCCGAAGAGCTTACCGGCGATACCGGCTGCATGCTTCATGTTTTCACCTACGATGGCGATAGTAGCCAAGCCCTTCTCTGCGTGCATTGGGAACATGGCACCATCGGCAATCTCGTTGTGGAACTCATTGTTCAATACCCTTACAGCCTCTTCTACATCCTGCTCGCGCACACCGATAGAGGTAGAGTTCTCTGATGATGCCTGTGACACCATGAACACAGAGATGCCCTCGTTGGCAAGAGCGGTGAAGATACGGCGGTTTACACCAATCACGCCGACCATGGAAAGACCGGTTACGGTGATGAGCGCTGTACCGTTGATAGAAGAGATACCCTTGATAGGCTTCTGGTCGCCATCTATCTTGTTCTTGATGATGGTGCCCGGAGCATCTGGGTTGAAGGTGTTCTTAACCTTGATAGGAATATTCTTGACACAAACCGGGTAGATGGTTGGAGGGTAGATGACCTTTGCACCAAAGTTGCAAAGCTCCATCGCCTCAACGTAACTCAGTTCGTTGATGGTATAAGCTGATTTGATGACACGTGGGTCGGCGGTCATGAAACCGTCTACATCAGTCCAGATTTCGAGCACTTCTGCATCGAGGGCAGCTGCTATGATGGCTGCTGTGTAGTCGCTACCGCCACGGCCAAGGTTGGTGGTGCGGTCTGTGTTCTTGTCACGACTGATAAAACCCGGAACGAGAGATATGCGTGGAATTTCTGCAAAGGCTTCTTTTACCAGTTTGTTGGTCAGCTCGCTGTCGAGTACATGCTTGCCTTTGCCGTTCTTGCGCTCAGTCTTGATGAAGTTGCGGGAGTCGAACCATTTGGCTCCACGAATCAAAGTGGCAACAATCTTGGAACTGAGTCTTTCTCCATAACTCACGATGGCATCCTGCGTCTTCTCACTGAGGTCGTGGATGAGGTACACACCAAAATAGATGCTCTTCAACTGCTCGAAGAGGGCATCAACCGATTTGAATAAGTTTTCTCTGTCTGTTGGGTCGGTGATGATGGTGTCTATCATCTTGTGGTGGCGATCAACCATGGCTTCAAATTCTTCTTTCCACAGTTCATCACCCTTGAGGGCAAGTTGAGAGGTCTGCAAGAGTTTGTCCGTGATACCGCCAAGCGCGCTCACGACAACCACTACACTCTGTTTCTTTGCCTCGTTTTCAACGATACGTTTCAAGCTGAGGATGCTTTTTACGGAACCAACCGATGTTCCGCCGAATTTTAATACTTTCATATGTTCTTGAATTTTACGTTGGTAATGTAATGCCTCCCCCGAAACGACCGGGGCCGAAGCAGAACTTGAGGGCAAAAGTACGAATAATATGTCAAACTGCCAAGGATTTTAACAAAAAAGTAGCATATTGTAGATAAAAAAGCTATTTCTGTAGATAATTACAGGCTCTTCCTCTTCCTTATACCTTATTATATATATAAAAAACGTTGAAATGTTTGGGTGTTTCGGATTATTTGCTTAATTTTGCGCATGCAATTCAATGCGTAACAGACATAAACATAATAAACATAACAAGGAACGAATGAAATATCTTTTATTCTCAGATATCCACGGCTGTTTGCCAGCCCTGGAAAAGGTCCTCGATTTTTTCGAGGCTGAACATTGTGACATGATGTGCATCATGGGTGATATCATCAACTATGGTCCCCGCAACCGCATTCCGGAAGGAATCGATCCTAAGGGTATCGTAGAAAGACTGAATGCACTGGCAGACAAGATTATCGCCGTGCGTGGCAACTGCGATGCGGAAGTAGACCAGATGCTCCTCGATTTCCCTATCATGGAGACCTATGCCTTGCTGGTAGACGGAGGCAAGCGCTATCTTCTGACCCATGGACATGTATACAATAAGGAAAACATGCCGAAGGGTCCTTACGAGGCTATGATCTATGGCCACTCCCATCTCTGGGAACTCTCTCATAACGAGAAGGGGCAGGCCATCGTAAATACAGGCAGTATCACCTTCCCGAAGGGTGGCAATCCTCCAACCTTTGCAACATTGGAAGATGGTAAGTTCACCATGTATCAGCTGGATACGCTCGAAGTGCTGGCTACAATGGAAGCATGAAAAAGTGAAAGTGAAAAGTGAATTGTGAATGTAATGCGAAATCCGTAATATGGAATCGGTCACTTGTCACTCGTCACTTTTATAAAACTAATCATAAAGTTCAAAGTTCAAAGCTCAAAGTATAAAGTACTAAAGTTTCGCAAGTGAAAATTCACAAGCGTGATTTAACGTAATTTTGGAAT
>ERZ1034949.617-NODE-617-length-21857-cov-5.166453_pt1 | contig 21857 bp, 18 predicted proteins | sample MGYA00520590_ERZ1034949 | MGnify/ENA primary metagenome ERZ1034949 (study PRJEB33766, sample SAMN09781752) | gut metagenome | biome: gut microbiome | host: Homo sapiens | place: Madagascar | study: EMG produced TPA metagenomics assembly of the PRJNA485056 data set...
ACGATATGAAGAAGGTCGCCGTCGAGCGCGCCGAGGAACATATCCAGACCAATCTGGCTGAATACCTTGAAAAAGGTGTCATCAAATAAGTATAATTACTATTATCACTATCCTATTCATTCTATTCATCCTATTCATTACATTCGCCGCCTTTCGCCGCCTAATGAATAAGATGAATAGGATGAATGTAATGAATATAATGAATAGGATAGTAATTTTACATTAGGAGTATAGTAACACTCCAAATTTTGCCGCGCTGAAGCGGGAGGAATATGCAATTATGATGGAGAAAAACGCAAAGATCTATGTAGCCGGGCATCGCGGCATGGTGGGCAGCGCCATCGTGCGGGAACTGCAGCGCCAGGGCTATACCAATATCATCACCCGTACCCACAAGGAACTGGACCTCTGCCGCCAGCAGGATGTGGAGGATTTCTTCGCCGCCGAAAAGCCGGAGTATGTCTTTTTGGCAGCGGCCAAGGTGGGCGGCATCGTTGCCAACCAGGAGGCCCTGGCCGACTTCATGTACTACAACATGACGCTGGAGATGAACGCTATCCACTCCGCCTGGCAGAACGGCTGCAAAAAGCTGGAATTCCTGGGCTCTTCCTGCATCTACCCCCGCATGGCGCCCCAGCCCATGCAGGAAAGCTGCCTGCTGACCAGCGAGTTGGAAAAGACCAACGAGGCCTACGCCCTGGCCAAGATCAGCGGCCTGAAATACTGCGAGTTCCTGAACCGCCAGTACGGCACTGACTATATCAGCGTCATGCCCACCAACCTCTACGGCCCCAACGATAACTACCATCCCACCCACAGCCATGTGGTACCCGCCCTCATCCGCCGCTTCCACGAAGCCAAGGTCAACGGCGTCGAGAGCGTCACCTGCTGGGGCGATGGCAGCCCGCTGCGCGAGTTCTTGTATGTGGACGACCTCGCCAACCTGTGCGTCTTCCTGATGAATAACTACTCCGGCAACGAGACCGTCAACGCCGGCACCGGCAAGGAGCTGACCATCAAGGAACTGACCGAGCTGGTGGCTAAGGTCGTCGGCTACACCGGCGAGATCAAGTGGGATACCTCCAAGCCCAACGGCACGCCCCGCAAGCTGCTGGACGTCAGCAAAGCTACCAAGCTGGGCTGGACCTACAAGACCGAGCTGGAAGACGGCCTGCGCCTTTCCTACGAGGACTTCCTGCATAACCCGATGCGCGCCGAGCGTTGAAAAGGAGATTGCATGAATATTATCCTGCTTTCCGGCGGCTCCGGCAAACGCCTGTGGCCGCTGTCCAATGACATCCGCTCCAAGCAGTTCATCAAAATTTTCAAGACCGCCGACGGCTACGAGTCGATGGTCCAGCGCGTCTACCGCCAGATCACCGAGGTGGACAAGGACGCCAGCGTTACCATCGCCACCAGCAAGACCCAGGTGTCGGCCATCCATAACCAGCTGGGTGACTCGGTGGGCGTCTGCGTTGAGCCCTGCCGCCGCGATACCTTCCCGGCTATCGCCCTGGCCACGGCCTACCTGCATGATGTAAAGGGCGTCGGCCCGGACGAGCCTGTCGTCGTATGCCCGGTGGACCCCTATGTCAATAACGACTACTTCGAGGCTCTCAAGCAGCTGTCTGACCTGGCTGAAAAGGGCGGGGCCAACCTCTCCCTGATGGGCATTGAGCCGACCTATCCCAGCGAGAAGTACGGCTACATCATCCCCGAAAGTGCTGGCTCCGTCAGCCCGGTGCGCACTTTTAAGGAGAAGCCCGACGCCAAAACGGCGGAGCAGTACATCGCCCAGGGAGCACTGTGGAACGGCGGCGTCTTTGCCTACCGCCTGGGCTACGTGCTGGACCGCGCCCATGAACTCATCGACTTCACCGACCATCAGGACCTCTTCAATAAGTACGAAACGCTGAACAAGATCAGCTTCGACTACGCCGTGGTCGAGCACGAGTCCAAAATTCAGGTCATGCGTTTTGCGGGTCAGTGGAAGGACATGGGCACCTGGAACACCCTGACCGAGGCGATGGAAGAACCGAAGATCGGCAAAGCCATCTTGAACGACGCCTGCGAGAACGTGCATGTGCTGAACGAGCTGGACGTGCCGGTGCTTTGCATGGGCCTGAAAGATGTGGTGGTCTCTGCCAGTCCCGAGGGCATCCTCGTCTCCGACAAAGAGCAGTCCAGCTACATCAAGCCCTTTGTGGACAAGATCGACCAGCAGATCATGTTTGCCGAGAAGTCCTGGGGCAGCTTCCGCGTGCTGGACGTGGAGGACGAAAGCCTGACCATCAAGATCACGCTGAACCCCGGCCACCGCATGAACTACCACAGCCATGCCCGCCGGGATGAGGTGTGGACGGTCATCTCCGGCCGCGGCTATGCCATCGTCGACGGCGTAAAGACCACCGTGCAGGCAGGGGACATGGTGAAGATGCCCGCCGGCAGCCGCCACACCATCGTGGCCGACACCGAACTGAAAGTGATGGAAGTCCAGCTTGGCCGCGACATCAGCGTCCACGATAAAGAAAAGTTCCCGTTCCCGGAAGTGTAAACCGTTAAACCCGGCCAAAACCGTAAATTTTGCCGCGGGGCACTTGACTTATGCCGAAAAATCAGTATAATAGTCTTGTTGCCCTTGTGTGCTGGTATGGCTCAGTTGGTAGAGCAGCTGATTCGTAATCAGCAGGTCGCCAGTTCAAGTCTGGCTACCAGCTCCAAGCGTAAAAGTCTGCGACAGGTTTCCTGTCGCAGGCTTTTTGTGTATGAGGGAGAGACACTGCAAAAATTAAACAAAAACAGCAAAAATGTCGCTTGAACTTAAACCTTGGTTCCATGTTATAGTTTTATGGCAGGTTGAAGACCTGCGGCCTTGACAAACCCGACGGCTGCATGTATGATAGAGCAGTTGATTTTGCAAGCATACTAAAAAAGTAGGAAATAAAACCCCAAGGAGGGAACATCCCCATCATGACAGAACGCCTTGCCCAGATATTGGCGGATTCCTTTTTTAAGATCCTGATCCCTGGCATTACCGTCACCATCCCGTTGACGGCGCTGTCCTTTTCTATTTCTCTTGTCATCTCCGTAGCGGTGGCGCTGGTGCAGTTTGCCCAGGTGCCGGTACTTACCAAGCTGGCCCGCCTGTACATCTGGATCATCCGCGGTACGCCCATTCTGGTGCAGCTGTTTGTAGTGTTCTACGGCCTGCCGGGCGTCGGCATCCTCATCGAGCCGTTCCCTGCGGCGGTGCTGGTGTTTTCCATCAACGAGGGTGCTTACGGTGCCGAGACTATCCGCGCGGCGCTGGAATCGGTGCCCAAGGGCCAGCTGGAAGCAGGGCAGTGCGTGGGCATGAGCTACATGCAGATCATGTGGCGCATCATCCTGCCGCAAGCCCTGCGCACGGCGTTCCCCACGCTGGCCAACTCCCTGATCGCCATGGTCAAGGATACCTCTCTGGCGGCCAATATCACCGTGACCGAAATGTTCATGACCACCCAGCGCATCGTCGCCCGCACCTACGAGCCGCTGGCCCTCTATCTGGAGGTCGGCCTTGTCTACCTGCTGTTCTGCACGGTGCTGACCCGCGTGCAGGCCTGGGGCGAGAAGCTGCTGAACCGCCGCGGCGCACAAAGGAGTTGATACGATGCTGGAAATCCATGATCTGCAAAAATCCTTCGGTGACCTGCATGTCTTAAGGGGCATCAATCTCAATATCCAGAAGGGCGATGTCGTGGCCGTCCTCGGCTCCAGCGGCAGCGGCAAAACAACGCTTCTGCGCTGCATGAACTTTTTGGAGCATGCCGATGCGGGCACCATGGTCTTTGACGGCCAGCAGGTGGAGCTGAGCCGCATCACCCACGCCCAGATTCACGCCCTGCGCCGCCGCACCGGTTTTGTGTTCCAAAACTACAACCTGTTCGCCAACAAGACCGCGCTGCAAAACGTGACCGAGGGCCTTGTAATTGCCCGCAAGATGGACAAGCACCAGGCCGACGAGATCGCCCGTGCCGCGCTGGATAAAGTCGGCATGGGGGACCGCTGCGACCACTATCCCAGCCAGCTTTCCGGCGGCCAGCAGCAGCGCGTGGCCATTGCCCGCGCCATTGCTTACGACCCGGAGATCCTCTATTTCGACGAGCCGACCTCGGCCCTCGACCCCGAGCTGACCGGCGAGGTGCTGACCGTCATGCGCCGTTTGGCCGATGAGGGTCGCACGATGCTGGTCGTCACCCATGAGATGGACTTTGCCCGCCATGTGGCCAACCGCGTTGTCTTTATGGACGCCGGCGTCATCGTGGAGCAGGCCGACGCCGAAACTTTCTTCACCAACCCGCAGCAGCCCCGCACCCGGGAGTTCCTGCAGAATTACAAACAAAGGAGTTTTACCTGATGAACCGTAAAAAGATCACCGCCCTGGCTCTGACCGCCGCTATTTCCGCCGCCGTGCTGGCTGGCTGCGGCAGCTCTGCCGCTTCTTCCGCTGCCCCGGCTGCTGATTCCGCCGCCGACAGCGCCACCACCGATACCGCCGCTTCTGCCGACCTGCTGAGCCAGATCCGGGAGCGCGGCACCATCACCGTCGCCATGGAGGGCACCTGGGCCCCCTGGACCTACCACGATGAAAACGACAACCTCGTCGGCTATGACGTGGAAGTTGCTACCCTGATCGCCGAGAAGCTGGGCGTTGAGCCGGAGTTCATCGAGGGCGAGTGGGACGGCCTGCTGGCCGGTCTGGACGCTGGCCGTTACGACATCATGGTCAACGGCGTGGACATCACCGAGGAGCGCGCCGAGAAATACGACTTCTCCGAGCCGTACGCCTACAACCGCACCGCCGTCATCACCAAGGGTGATAACGACACCATCAACAGCCTGGAAGATCTGAAGGACAAAAAGACCGCCAACACCATCTCCAGCACCTACGCCCAGCTGGCTGAGCAGTACGGCGCCGACGTTACCGGCGTGGACGACCTGAACCAGACCTTCGAACTGCTGAACAGCGGCCGCATCGATGCTACCCTGAACGCTGAGGTTACCTTCTACGACTACACCAAAGAGCATCCCGACGCCAACGTCAAGATCGCAGTCCTGACCCAGGACGCCAACGAGGTTGCTATCCCGCTGCGCAAGGGCGACGAGACCGCCACCCTGCGTGAGGCTATTAACACCGCCATTGACGAGCTGCGTGCCTCCGGCCAGCTGAAAGATCTGAGCGAGAAGTACTTCGGCACCGACATTTCCTCCAACGACTAACAGGGAACCGGCCGCCTGACAGCCTACAGCAACCCCACCGCTCTGCAGTGTTCTCTGCAGGGCGGTTTTCTTGCGAAAAAACGCAAAATTTGCATGGTTTCACCCCTTGATTTTGCCGCCGCGCGTGCTATAATAACAGCCGCGGTATTTATAAGGGCCGTAGTGATAGAGAACGCATTTTGGAAAGTAGAGAGTATAGAGGGAATAAACGCACTATGACAAAAGACCTTACCGGCGGCAACCCGCTGAAAGTGATCCTGTTCTTCACCCTGCCGCTTGTGCTGGGCAATCTGTTCCAGCAGTTTTACGCGCTGGCAGATACCATCATCGTAGGCCGTTTCTGCGGCGTCAGTGCGCTGGCGTCGGTCGGCTCCACCGGCTCTATCAACTACCTGATCCTGGGCTTCGTCATTGGCATCTGCAATGGTTTTGCCATCCCCATCGCTCAGTTGTTCGGCGCACGGGATTACAGCGACCTGCGCCGCCATGTGGCTAATGCCGCCTGGCTGTGCATCGCATTCAGCGTAGTGCTTACCATCACCACGGTGACCCTGACCCGCCCGCTGCTGGTGCTGATGCAGACGCCTGAGGACATCCTGGACGGCGCGGTCATCTATATTGGCTGGATCTTCGCCAGCATCCCGTTCATCTTTTTGTACAACATGGTCGCCAGCATCATGCGCGCCCTGGGCGATAGCAAAACGCCGCTGTACTTCCTGATCCTGACCAGCGCCCTGAACATCGGCCTGGATCTTTTGTTCATCGTGCCGTTCAAGATGGGAATCCTCGGCGCAGCGCTGGCCACCGATATTTCCCAGGCCATCTCCGGCGTGGTCAGCTTCGGCTTCCTGTGCCGCAAGTTTGAGGTGCTGCATATGCAGAAAGGCGAGCTCGCCTTCAGCAAGCGCGCCTGCACCCGCCTGATGGGCATCGGCGTGCCGATGGGCCTGCAGTGCAGCATCACGGCCATCGGAAGCGTTATCATGCAGTGGGCCGTCAACGTGCTGGGCAGCACGGCTGTCGCCGCCGTCACCGCCGCCAGCAAGACGATGAACCTGCTGACCGTCCCGCTGGAGAGCGTCGGCACGGCCATGGCCACCTACTCTGGCCAGAACCTGGGTGCCGCCCGGATGGACCGCGTGCGTAAAGGCGTTACCAGCGCACTGTTGATCGCCACCGTCTACAGCATTGCTTCGGCTCTTATCCTGCATTTTGCCGATGTAGCCGTCATGTCCCTCTTCCTCGACACGACCACCGAGGTGGAGATCGTCGCCATGGGGCGCGAGTACCTCTTCTGGAACAGCGTGTTTTTCGTGCCGCTGGGTGCGCTGATCGTCTGGCGTTACAGCATCCAGGGCCTGGGCTTCTCCACGCTGGCCATGATGGCCGGCGTGGCCGAGATGATCGCCCGTACCGCCGTGGCCATCGTGCTGGTGCCGATGCTGGGCTACTTTGGCGCCGAGCTGGCGAACCCCGCCGCTTGGATCGCGGCCTGCATCTTCCTGTACCCGGCCTACCGCTGGACCTGCCACCAGTTGGACAACCGCCTGCTGGCCGCCCGCCTGCACATGCAAAATCCCAGCCCAGACCACGAACCGGCCTTATAAAACATTCAGCCGCCCCACCACGGGACGGCTGTTTTGCATATTCCTGTATATTTTTCCATACCTATTGCCGAAACCCTGCAAACGGCGTATAATAACAACATCATAGTTGGGAAAGGAAAGAGTAGTTATGCCGCAGAAAAAGCCGTTTGTTACGCTGGCCCAGGCACGGGCCATTGCTGCTGAGATCCCCACGCCCTTCCACCTGTACGATGAGGCCGGTATCCGCGCGAACGCCCGCAAGGTCAACGCCGCGTTCAGCTGGAATAAAGGCTTCAAGGAGTACTTTGCCGTCAAGGCCACCCCGAACCCTTACATCCTGAAAATTCTGCAGGAGGAGGGCTGCGGCGTCGACTGCTCCAGCTACACCGAGCTGCTGATGAGCGAGGCCTGCGGCTTTACCGGCAGCGACATCATGTTTTCCTCCAACGAGACGCCGGCGCAGGATATGCAGAAAGCCTACGAGCTGGGCGCTTACATCAACCTGGACGATTTGACCCATGTGGACTTCCTCAAAGAAACGGCCGGTATCCCCAAGACCGTTTGCTGCCGCTACAATCCGGGCGGTGTGTTTGAGCTGGGCAACGGCATCATGGATAACCCCGGCGACGCCAAGTACGGCATGAGCGAGGACCAGATGGCCGAAGCCTACACCCGCCTGATGAAACTGGGCGCTGAGGAGTTCGGCATCCATTCCTTCCTCGCCAGCAACACTGTCACCGACGATTACTATCCCAAGTTGGCCGGCATCCTGTTTGAACTGGCCGTCCGTCTGCACAAGCGCACCGGCGCAAAAATCAAGTTTATCAACCTGTCCGGCGGCGTGGGCATTGCCTACCGCCCCGACCAGCGCAGCAACGACATCGCCGCCATCGGCGAAGGCGTGCGCAAAAAGTTTGAGGAGATCCTCGTGCCCGCTGGGATGGGCGATGTAGCCATCTTTACCGAGATGGGCCGCTTCATGCTGGCACCCTACGGTGCCCTCATTACCACCGCCATCCACGAAAAGCATATTTATAAGGAGTATATCGGTGTCGACGCCTGTGCCGCCAACCTGATGCGCCCGGCCATGTACGGCTCCTACCACCACATCACCGTGCTGGGCAAGGAGGACGCTCCCTGCGACCACAAGTACGATGTGGTCGGCGGCCTGTGCGAGAATAACGATAAGTTTGCCATCGACCGCATGTTGCCTGAAATCGACAAGGGGGACATCCTCTTTATCCACGATGCCGGTGCCCACGGCTTCTCGATGGGCTACAACTACAACGGCAAGCTGCGCAGCGCCGAGGTACTGCTGAAACCGGACGGCTCCTTCCAGAAGATTCGCCGTGCCGAGACCCCGGCCGACTACTTTGCCACCTTCGACTTTACGCCGTTCTTCAAAAAATAATCGCAAAACAAAAGCAGATGCACCCGTTGCGGTACATCTGCTTTTTGCATATTTTGTTTTACTTTTGCAGCAAGGTTATTCCGCTTTGGCAGCGGCGATCTCGGCGGCATCCGCCTTGCTGAACTCGCCCAGGGGCAGCACCAGCTTGGCCAGCAATTCCTGCGGCAGGTCAGCCAGCAGGGCACTCTGGTCAGCCTCGGCATCCACAGCGGTAATGATGTGGGACACGCCGTCCTCGTCCACTTCAATGCGGGCATAATGCCCGGTGGCGATAAAGGCGCAGTCCAGCTTGGCGGCCTGCTCGGCCAGCAGCGGCAGCAGCGTGGCCGGGGCGGCGGGGGAGTCGACAGTATCTTCGGCGGTAAAGGTCAGCACGGCAAAGCCCTGCTGCTGCAAAATGCGGTAGGCTGCTGCGGCATCAGCGCCACTGTTCAGCCCCAGCAGCACTTTGTCCTGCTTTTCAAAGGTGTTGAAACCATCCATTGTCTTTCTCCTAATTTTATAGTTAGAGGGTGCGTTATGCCTGGCGGCCGCCGTACTTTTTGCTCTGCTCCACGGCCATGCGGTCGCAGCGCTCGTTTTCGGGGTGGCCGGCGTGGCCTTTCAGCCAGTGGTAGGTAATCTTGTGCTTTTCGCTTTCTTCCAAAAGCGGGGCCCACAGGTCAGGGTTCAGGGCGGGGGATTTGTCGGCTTTTTTCCAGCCGCGGGCGCGCCACCCCTTGGCCCAGCCTTTTTCCAGCCCGTTGATGACATACTGGCTGTCGCTGTACAAATCGATGGCGCAGGACTCTTTCAACTGGCGCAGGGCTTCCAGCAGGGCGGTCATCTCCATGCGGTTGTTGGTGGTGTTGGCCTCGCCGCCGGAAAGCTCCTTCTCGTACACTTTCTGTGCGGTACGGAACCGCAAAATGGCCCCCCAGCCGCCGGGGCCGGGGTTGCCGCTGCACGCGCCGTCGGTATAAATTTCAATCTGTTTCATTCGTAATCTCCCATGATCCGGTAATACTATTTATTATAGCGTGTCCCTGCAAAGATGGCAAGGCGTTTGACAAGTAACCACAATCCGTTTATAATAAATAGTAATTGCAATGTTGTGTATGAAACCGGGCCCGGCCGCACCTTTTCAGGTGGGCTCTTCGCGCCCAGCCACTGTCTTATAAGGGTAGACCCACCCTTTAGCAAAAATACATAAATCGCAAACAGGCGCAGGAAATGTCGGCGTGTACAGAGCGGTATACGTCAGTCCTGCTAGACGAGAATCGGAGGTTTTCATGGAAGAATTCAAGCCTAAGCGTAAAAATAACAACTATTCTGGCACCGACAAGGCCGGTGCGCCGCGCCGCGCCCCGCGCCAGAATCATCAGAATAAGCCCCCGCAGGAGAATAGCACCCCGGCCAATAAGCCCCGCCGCCGTCCTGCCCGCCCGGCCGCTGCCGAAGCTGCCCAGGCCCCGGCACAATCCGTGCCTGCACCGCGCCCGCGCCGCCCCCGCAACACACCGCAGGGGGAGGGTCAGGCTCCGCATCAGCAGCGCCGCGGCCGCAAGCCCCAGCAGAATAACAATGCCCCCCACTACGAGATGACGCCGGCCATCCCCATGCACATCTGCCCGCTGGGCGGTCTGGGTGAAGTCGGCAAAAACATCACCCTGTATGAGTGCCAGGGCGATATGATCCTGGTCGATTGCGGCCTCGTCTTCCCGGATGCGGATATGTTCGGCGTCGATCTGGTCATCCCGGATTTCACCTACGTGCTGGAGAACAAGGACCGCATCAAGGGCCTGTTCATCACCCACGGACACGAGGACCACATCGGCAGCCTGCCGTACCTGCTCAAAAAATTCAACGTGCCGATCTACGCCGCTCGGCTGACCATCGGCCTCATCAAGAATAAGCTTGAGGAACACGGCTTGGCATCCAGCGCCGTCTTCCACGAGATCCGCCCCCGCCAGAAGGTCAAGCTCGGCTGCTTCACCGTCGAACCCATTCACGTGAACCACTCTATCCCCGACGCACTGGCTTTCGCCATCGAGTGCCCAGCGGGCGTGGTCATCCACACCGGCGACTTCAAGGTCGACTACACGCCGCTGTCCGGCGATGCCGTCACCGACCTGTCCACCATTGCCGAGTACGGCCGCAAGGGCGTGCTGGCTCTGCTGTCCGACTCCACCAACGCCGAGCGCCCGGGCTTTACCGCGACGGAGCAGACGGTGGCCGAGGGCGTGCGCGGCCTGTTCGGCAAGGCAGGCAAGCGCCGCATCATCGTGGCGACCTTTGCCTCAAACATCTACCGCGTGCAGCAGATCATCGACCTGGCCATTGAGTCGGGCCGCAAGGTGGCCGTCAGCGGCCGCAGCATGGTCTCCAACACCGAGATGGCCCGCGAACTGGGGTACCTGCATGCCCCTGACAATGTGCTGATCCCCATCGAGGAGATCAACAAGTACCCGCCGGAAAAGGTCGTGCTCATTACCACCGGCAGCCAGGGCGAGCCGCTGTCTGCGCTGTCCCGCATGGCACAGGCCAGCCACCGTCAGGTCAAGGTCGGTCCCAACGACTTTATCATCATCTCGGCCCGTCCCATCCCCGGCAACGAAAAGACCGTTACCAAGGTCGTCAACGGCCTGCTGGCCCTGGGCGCCGAGGTCATCTACGAGAACATGTACGACACCCATGTTTCGGGCCACGCCTGCCAGGAAGAACAGAAGCTTATGCTGACCCTGGCGCACCCGCAGTACTTCCTGCCCGTGCACGGTGAGTTCAAGCAGCTCAAGCGCCACGCCGAGACGGCCGAGCACCTGGGCTATATCCCGAAGCAGAACATTTATATCGCCGAGAACGGTCAGAACATCCGCCTGTCTGCCGACGGCATGACCGTGGAGAACACAGTTACCGCCGGCGCCGTCATGGTGGATGGCTACGGCGTGGGCGATGTGGGCAATGTGGTCCTGCGTGACCGCCACCACCTGTCCGAGGATGGCATCATCATCGTGACGGCTGCTGTGGATGGTTCCACCGGCCAGGTGCTGTCCGGTCCGGATCTTGTCAGCCGCGGCTTCGTCTATGTCCGCGAGAGCGAGGAACTGATGGACGGTGCCCGCATGCAGGTAGAGATGGCCCTGGACCGCAGCCTGAGCGACAATATGCACGATTGGGCCAGCGTCAAGGCCCGTGTGCGCGAGGCACTTTCCAGCTATATCTACCGCAAGACCAAGCGCAGCCCGATGATCCTGCCTATCCTGCTGGAAGTGTAAGATCACCCCAAACTGATGTGAAAATGTGAGGGATTTGCCATGAAGCAAAAGCAAGGCCTGGATCTGGCAGCGGTCATCCTGCTGCTGCTCATTGCCTGCGCGGCTTTGGCCGTGCCGGTGGCGTTGCTGTCGCCCAAATGGCTCATTGCCCCGGCCGTGCTGGTCATTGCAGCGCTGGGCGTACTGTGGTATCAGCGCCGCCGTCTGCGCACCTTTGTGGCCAAAAACCTTTGCAGTACGGACTTTGAGAACAGCCGCATTCAGTACAGCCTGACCGGCCTGCCCATCCCCACGATGCTGATTGCAGACGGCCGCGTGCTGTGGTATAATACTATCTTCCGGGAGGAAGTGCTGAACGGCACCGATGCCGTGACCCGGCCTATCGACCGGCTTTTCCCGGAACTGGACCTTGCGGTCTGCAGCCGCCCCCACGGTCAGGACTTGAGCGTAGGGAACAAGCGGTTCACCGCCTACGCAGGCGCCGCCAAGGGCAGCCGCGGGGCCAACATCGTCTACCTTGTGGACGATACCGTTTATAAACAAACGCTGGAGGAATACACCGCCAGCCGCCCTGCCTGCCTGATCATCGTGATCGACAGCTACGATGAACTGTTCGACGACATGAAGGACAGCGAGCAGGCCAAGGAGCTGGAAGCTATCAACAGTCTGCTGGAAGCGTACATCGCCAAAAGCACCGGGTTCCTGCGCAAGATCTCCAATAGCCGCTACATTGCGGTAGTGGAGGAACGCGACATCCACTGGATGCTGCAGGAACGGTTTGAAATTCTTGACCAGGTGCGCGCGCTGCATCCCGGCGGCTTTACCACGCTGTCCATCGGCGTAGGTCACGGCGGCAAGACTTTGCAGGAATGTCACCAGATGGCCCGCGAGAGCATCGATATTGCCCTCGGCCGAGGCGGCGACCAGGCGGCTGTCAAGACCGTAGATGGCTTTGAATTCTACGGAGGTATCTCCCACGGTGTCGAAAAGCGCAGTCATGTGCGCAGCCGCATCATCGCCAACGCCTTGTGCGATCTTATCAAAAAGAGTGACAGCGTCATCATTATGGGCCACCGCATGAGCGACCTGGATGCCATCGGCTCGGCCATCGGTGCGCTGCGCATCTGCAAGATCTGCGGCGTCCCGGCGGTCATCGCCGTCAACAGCGACGCCACCCTGGCGGGCCCGCTGCTGAAGACGTTCATCGATGCAGGCGAGGGACACAACTTCATCCCGCCGGACCAAACCCTGGATGTTATCACGCCCCGCACGCTGCTGATCGTGGTGGATACCTATCAGAAGCGCCTGCTGGAAAGCCAGAAAATCTACGAAAAGTGCAAGCGCGTTGTTGTCATCGATCACCACCGCATGGCGGTCGGCCATATCGACAACCCGCTGCTGCTCTACCACGAGCCTTACGCCTCCAGTGCCAGCGAACTGGTGTGTGAACTGCTGCAGTTCCTGCCCAAAGAGGATAACATCACCGCGCTGGAAGCCCAGGCCTTGCTGGCCGGCATCATGCTGGACACCCGCAGCTTTGCGCTGCATGTGGGCGTGCGCACCTTTGAGGCTGCCGCCTGGCTGCGCAGCCGCGGCGCCCAGACCGCCGATACCAAGCTGCTGTTCAACACCTCGAAAGAGGAGTACGAGGCCCGCGCCCACATTGTGGAAAGCGCCTACATTTACAAAGGCTGTGCCATCGCCCTCTCGGAGGAGCTGGATGCCGGCATGAACGTAGTGCTGCCCATGGCGGCCAACGATCTGCTGACCATCAACGGCGTGGACGCCAGCTTTGTGGCTGTCGCCAAAAACGGCGGCGTCAACATCTCTGCCCGCAGTATGGGCGCCTTGAACGTGCAGGTCATTCTGGAGCCCTTGGGCGGCGGCGGTCATTTGATGATGGCCGGTGCCCAGCTGCATGACTGTACCCTGCAGGATGCCGAAACGCGCATCCGTGAACAAATTGACATTTACCGCGCCGCTCAGGCTGCCCAGCAGGACGCGGCACGGTAAAAATAGAGACATACGGAGGGAATCTATATGAAGATCATTCTGAAACAGGATGTCAAGACCATCGGTAAAAAAGACGAGATCCATGAGGTTTCGGACGGTTACGCCCGCAACTTTCTGTTCCCCCGCGGCCTGGCTGCCCCCGCAGACGCCGCTGCCCTGAACCAGGCCCGCACCAAGAGCGAGGCCAAGGCCCACCATGAGGCAGAAGCCCGCACGGCTGCCGAGGAGCTGGCTGCCAAGATCAAGGGCCAGGTCGTCACCGCCAAAGTCAAGGGCGGTGCCTCCGGCAAGCTGTACGGCAAGGTCACCGGCAAAGAAGTCGCTGAACTGCTGACCCAGCTGACCGGCACCGAGATCGACAAGAAAAAAGTCGAGCTGCCGTCCGCCATCAAGGAGTTTGGCAGCTATGACGCCGCTGTGCGCCTGTATGCTGGCGTTGTCGCACCGTTCAAACTGAAAGTGGAAGAACTGTAAGGCCAACCAACTTCACAGGCAAAAGGAGGGGAGTCTGCCATGCCGAGAAATGAAGAATTGAGCCTGTCCAGTCTGGGCATCCAGATGCCCTACAACATGCAGGCCGAGCAGAGCGTGCTGGGCGCCGCCCTGATGGATGAAACGGTGCTGAACCGCCTCATCACCGATATGGAACCTGAAATGTTCTATTCGGATCAGAACCGCGCCGTCTACGAGACGATGCGCTCTCTTTACACCGAGAGCGAAGCCGTCGACCTCATCACGCTGGTCAACGCCCTGGGCAACAACGGCACCTTTGCCGGTGCAGACGATGCCAAGGTCTACGTTACCCACCTGGCCGAGACGGTCCCGGCTATCTCCAACGTCGATTCCTACTTAAAGATCGTCCGGGAAAAGTACCAGGCCCGCCGCCTGATCGAAGCCGCCCGCAGCATTTTGAGCGAGACATCCTCCGGCGAGGATGCCGACATGCTGCTGGAAAGCGCCGAACAGAAGATTTATGACATCCGCAGCGGCCGCGATAAATCCGGCGTCAAGACCATCCGGGAATCCATCCTGGAAGTTATCGACACCATGCAGAAGCTGAGCGGTGCCGACCGCGACAAGTTCGCCGGCATCCCCACGGGCTTCAACTACCTGGACACCGTGCTTACCGGCCTGGGCCGTTCGGACCTTATCATTCTGGCCGCCCGCCCCGGTATGGGCAAGACCTCCTTCGCGCTGAACATCGCCACCAACGTGGCGCGTCAGCAGAAGGTTCCAACTATCATTTTCAGCTTGGAAATGACTTGCGAACAGCTGACCGACCGTATCCTTTCCAGCACTGCCAACATCGACAGCCAGGCATTCCGTACCGGCCGTCTGAACAACTCCGACTGGAACGATTTTGCCCAGGCTACGTCGCTTTTGTATAACGCACCCATCTATATGGACGATTCCTCCGGCATTTCGGTGCCGGAGATCAAGGCGAAGATCCGCACCATCAACCAGGATCCCAAAAAGGAAAAGATCGGCCTTGTCATCATCGACTACCTACAATTGATGCAGAGCGCTAAGCGCACCGAGAGCCGCGTGCAGGAAATCAGTGATATTACCCGAAACCTGAAGATCATGGCCAAGGAACTGAACGTCCCGGTCATCGCTCTGTCGCAGCTTTCCCGTGCAGCGGAAAAGACTACCGGCCGTTCGGACCACCGCCCCCAGCTTTCCGACCTGCGTGATTCCGGCTCTATCGAGCAGGACGCCGATGTCGTGTTGTTCCTCTACCGTGCGGCCTACTATAACTCCCAAAACGGCGAGGACAGCCAGGCCAACGAGAACGAGGCCGAGTGCATCGTGGCAAAGAACCGTCACGGTGAGACCAGCGTTGTGCGCCTGGGCTGGGACGGCGCGCATACCCGCTTCAGCAACCTGGATGTGAGCCATGAGTACTGACGCGGAAAAAACTGTACAGTGTATCGAGGAGACTCTGTTGGCCTACTGCCGCCAGCAGGGTCTGTTCAAGTCTGGCGACAGAGTCATTGCAGCCTACTCCGGTGGAGCAGACTCTATGGCTTTGTTGCTTTTTTTGCTTCGGCGGCGCAAAGACTTGGCCATCGAAGTGCTGGCCACCCACGTCAACCACGGTATCCGCGGTGCGTCAGCCCGGGCTGACGCCAACTTTGTCACGGCGTTCTGCCGCCGGAACGGGGTAGAACTGTTCCTGTATGATGCCGAGAAAGAGGGGGTGCCCATCCCACCCCAGCCCAGTGAGGAATGGGCGCGGGAGCTGCGCTATACCTGGTTCGACCAGCTGGCCGCTCGGGAGGAAGCGCTGATTGCCACGGCCCACACCTGCTCTGACCAGGCGGAGACGCTCTTGTTCCGCATGGCGCGGGGGACAGGCCTGCACGGGCTGGCAGGTATCCCGCCCTGCCGCGGCATCTACCGCCGCCCCTGCCTGTGCCTGACCCGCGCCGATACCGAGGCATACTGTGCCGCCCTTGGGCAAAACTATGTGCAGGATGAGACCAACGCCGCCGACCTTTACGCCCGCAACCGCATCCGCCACACGGTGGTGCCGGCGCTGCAAAGCGTCAACCCGGCGGCGGAGCAGGCGATCGCCCGCCTGTGCCGCCAGATGCGGGCACTGGATGATTGGCTGACCGCCGAAGCAGCTGCGCTTTTGCAGGCGGCTGCTGTGCAGGGCGGCTATGAGGTCGAGACCCTCTGCCGCGCCCGCGGCCCGGTGCTGGATGCAGCGCTGCATGCGCTTATCAGCCCTGTGCGGGACGCCGAAGAAAAGTATGTAAACCTTCTGCGTTTCCTTGTTTTGCAGCGGGAAGGTGCCCTGCAATTGACGCCGGAAGTGACCTATAAGATCAAAAACGGCGTGCTGCTGCGCCTGACCCCGCAGGGCATAAAACCGCCGCCGGCCCCGCCGCAGCCCCTTAGCGAGGGCAGTTTTAGCCTTCCGGGTGGTTATTTTGTGGAATTTCGGCGCGTAAAGTATGAAGAATTTCTAAAAAATCAACCAATTTTCAAAAAAGACTTAAACTGTTGCGCGGATTGTGCTAAAATACAAGGGAATGTTATGCTGCGCACACGGCAGCCGGGGGACAGTTTCCGCCCGGCTGGCAGGCATGTACGTAAAACACTCAAAAAATATTACAACGAACTGGGCGTCCCGCTGGATGAGCGGGCGCTGCTGCCGCTGCTGGCCAGCGGCAGTGAGGTGCTCTGGCTCTGGGGCAGCGGCTTTGCCGAAGGCTGCGCCCCCGATGCGTATACGCATGAAGTGCTGACGGTGCGGACGGAAAAAACAGGGGAGGCATAAACTATGCAGAGTGTCATGGATCGGGATATTGACCATATCCTCGTCTCGGAAGAACAGCTCAAGACCCGCGTGGCTGAGCTGGGCATGCAGATCAGCAAGGACTATGCAGGCAAGAATCTGCTGCTGGTCTCCATTTTAAAAGGTTCGGTCGTCTTTATGGCGGACCTGATGCGGGCTGTCAGCATCCCGTGCGGCATCGACTTTATGGTCGTTTCCAGCTACGGCGGAGCCAACACGTCCTCCACGGGCCTTGTCAAGATCATCAAGGATCTGGACGCCGACCTCTCCGGTAAAGACGTGCTGATCGTCGAAGACATCCTGGACACCGGCATCACCCTGTCTCACCTGGTGCCGATGCTGAAGATGCGCAACCCCAACAGCGTTAAGCTCTGCACCATCCTCAGCAAACCCAGCCGCCGCAAGGCGGACATTGAGCCGGATTACTGCGGCTTTGAAGTTCCTGATGAGTTCGTTGTCGGCTACGGCCTCGACTATGACGAAAAATATCGCAATCTGTCGTATGTCGGTGTCCTCAAGCCGGAAGTGTATTCCAAGTAAAGCCCGGGTGGGCGTAAAATCGTCCGGCCTCGCGCCGGATTTTAGGAGTTGATTTCTTGCAGCGCAAACCTCGTTTCAGCGGCATCCTGCTGGTTGCCGTGCTCATGGTAGTGGTACTGCTTTTCGTAAGTCTCTCACCGCTGGTTGCGGCTTCGGCTTCCAAGCATGTCAATTACTCTGACATCTACTATTATTTCCAGAATCAGCAGGTAACCTCTTACCGGCTGGACCGCAACACCAACGTCCTGGAGATGTGGCTTAAAGAGGGCAAGAAGCCTCTGCCGGAGGATACGTCCTCCACGGCAGATCTGCCGTCTGGCGGCTTGCTGACCAACCTCAGCGGCAGCCAGGACGATGACGACGAACTGCCCGCCAACGGCGGAACCGTCTACGTCAGCTATAAGCTGCCCTACGGCGGCGACTTCAACACCGGCAAGATCACCGAGTTTGTGGACGCCTACAATGAGGCTAACCCCGACGCCCCGATGATCTTCGACTACGTGGCCGTCAAGACCAGCGTGCCCTGGTTGGAGATCATCTTCTACTCGGTCATGCTGGGCAGCGTCGGTATGCTGTTCATGTCGATGTACCGCGGCGGTGCGGGCGGCGGCATCATGAATGTCGGCCGTGCCAAGGTCAAGGACCAGCAGGAGAGCCAGCGCAAAGCGACCTTCGCCGATGTGGCTGGTGCTGATGAAGAAAAGGAAGAACTGCAGGAAGTTGTCGAGTTCCTCAAGGCTCCCGGCAAGTTCAATACTTTGGGTGCACGTATTCCCCACGGCGTGCTGCTGGTGGGCCCTCCGGGTACTGGTAAAACGTTGCTGGCCCGTGCCTGCGCAGGCGAGGCGGGTGTGCCGTTCTACGCCATCTCCGGCTCTGACTTTGTCGAAATGTACGTCGGTGTCGGTGCCTCCCGTGTGCGTGACCTGTTTGAAAAAGCCAAAAAGACCATGCCGTCCATCGTCTTTATCGATGAGATCGATGCCGTGGGCCGCCAGCGCGGCGCCGGTTTGGGTGGTGGCCATGATGAACGCGAGCAGACCCTGAACCAGCTGTTGGTCGAGATGGACGGCTTCGATGCCAACGATGGCGTCATCGTGATGGCTGCTACCAACCGTGCCGACATCCTGGATAAGGCGTTGCTGCGTCCCGGCCGTTTTGACCGTCAGGTCTATGTCGGTTTGCCCGATGTCAAGGGCCGTGAGGAGATCCTCAAGGTCCACACCAAGAACAAGCCCCTCGGCCCCGATGTCAGCCTGAAGACCATTGCCCGTTCCACGGCTGGTTTCTCCGGCGCTGACCTGGAGAACCTCGTTAATGAGGCTGCGCTGCTGGCAGCCCGCAAGGGTAAGAAGGCCATCACTGAGCCGGAGATCGAGGAAGCTTCCGTCAAGGTCATGATGGGCCCCGAAAAGAAGAGCCATGTGGTCACCGACGAGGAGCGCCGCCTGACGGCCTACCACGAGACCGGCCACGCCATCACCGGCTACTTCAGCAAGCACCATGACCCGGTGCATCAGATCAGCATTATTTCCCGCGGCGGTGCAGGCGGCTATACCATGTACCTGCCCGAGAAGGACCCCAGCTACGTTACCAAGACCGCGATGTTTGAAAACATCGTTACCTCCTTGGGCGGCCGTGTGGCTGAGCAGCTGGTGCTGGAGGACATCTCCACCGGTGCTTCCAGCGACCTGGAGCAGGCCACCAAGACTGCCCGCGCCATGGTTACCCGTTATGGCTTCTCTGAGCGGCTGGGCCCCGTGGTCTACGGCGGCGATCCCGGCGAGACTTTCCTGGGCCGCGACTTCGGCCAGGGCAAAGGTTACTCCGAGGCGATTGCATCCGAGATCGACAACGAGATCCGCGACATCGTAGATGAGGCCTACGAGACGGCCCGCCGTATCCTGACCGAACACATGGCCGAACTGCACAAGGTCTCGGCCGTGCTGATGGAGCGCGAGAAGATCAGCGGCGAAGAGTTCAAGACCCTGATGGAGGGTGGCACCCTGCCGCCCTATGACCTGGCCAACGGTAAGACCGCCGAACCGGCAGCACCTGCCGTCCAGGCCGAACAGCCGAAATCCGATACGGATGCCGAGCAGGTTACGGACCAGCCCGACGTGCAACAGTAAAAAGTAGGTGTGAACCATGGATCAGAATTTTTCCTTGATGGCGCAGTCCCGCGCCAACTATTATACGGCCGGCAGCCCGGTCCAGTTTGTTCGCGTAGAACTGCTGAAAGGTGACGTCACCGGCGAAGTTGCGGTTTGCCTGACCTTCAAAAACGTCGGCACTGAGCCGCTGACCGGTCTGGTCGTCCATTTCAAATGTAAGGATGCCGCAGGCCAGGTCCTGTGCGAGGACGATTTCTATTACGAGCAGCTCAATGCCCAGCCTGGCGAGGTCTTTGGCAGTGACGATGCTGTCTATGTCAGCGATACGCCGGTCTCCAGCGTGGAGGTCGAGCAGGACCGTGCGTTCCTGAACGGCCGCGGCGTCGACCTGCGCGCCTACAAGCGTGTGCGCCTGCAGCTGCCCCGCGTGCTGCCCGCCTCCATCGCCCGCACCCTGCAGAACCGCACCGGCAACGCCCAGCTGACCTGCGTGCCGCAGGATAACGAGTACGGCTGGTTCTGCGCCTGCGGTGCATTCCATCCCAATGAGGAAAACTCCTCGGTCTGCTCGGAGTGCGGCGGCGACCGTGCCCAGATCAAAGCGACCTTGACCAACATCCTGGAGGATGCCCGCCGTGCGGCCGAGCGCCAGCAGCAGGAAATCAATGCCGTGGCCCAGCAGGCTGCCCCGCAGCAGCCCGTGGCCCCCAAGGCTGATCCCGCCGCCACCGCTGCCGCTGCCCAGGCTGCCATCAACAGCCAGATCGAGGATGACGCTGGTGCTACCGCCGCCTACGACCCCAAGAGCTTTGCCGCCCACGACGAGGAACAGGACGAGGAGGACGAGCGCGTCCGCCGCTACGCCCCCAAGGGCCGTCTGTTTGCCGATGATGACGACGATGACGAGGGCACCCAGATGTACGACACCGACGAGCTAGATGACGATCTGGACGACGATGATGACGAGGATTACGCCCCTCGCAAAAAGCGCGGCCGCTATGCCGACGATGACGAGGTGAGCGAAGACGACGAGATGGCCGAGCGTATCATCCACTGGGCCCCGCCGATCACTGCCATTGTCTGTGCGCTGATCATTGCGGTCTCGCTGGTCTATCATTTCGTTCTGGCGTAAAATACGGACATAATGAAAGCACGGTGCTCCACGCAGGGCACCGTGCTTTTTGCGTACCGGGCATTTGTTTACAATTTGGCAATGGATACCGCCCCACTGCTGTGCTATACTACTCAAAAATAAGAAGGGAGCCAACGCTTATGTGTACGGCAGCATCCTACCGGACTAAAGACTTGTACTTTGGCCGCAACTTGGATTATGAATTTTCTTACGGAGATGAGGTGACCATCACCCCGCGCAACTACCCGTTCACGTTCCGTCGGGCGGGGGAGATGCGCACCCACTACGCCATGATCGGTATGGCCTATGTGGCCGAGGAGTATCCGCTCTACTACGATGCTGTCAACGAGAAAGGCCTGTGCATTGCAGGGCTGAACTTTGTGGGCAACGCCGCCTGCCAGTCGGAAACGGACGGAAAGGACAACATCTCGGTGTTTGAACTGATCCCCTGGCTGCTGGGCCAGTGCGCCGACTTGAACGAGGTACGCGCCCTGTTGGCCAAGCTGAACCTTGTGGACATCCCATTTAACGCCCAGCTGCCCACGGCAAAGCTGCACTGGCTCATCACTGATCGCACCGGCAGCATCACGGTGGAGGCCGTGGCCGACGGCCTGCATGTGTACGAGAATCCTGTAGAGGTGCTGACCAACAACCCGCCGTTCCCGCAGCAGATGGCCATGCTGGCTAACTACCGTGCCCTCAGCCCCCGGACCCCGAAAAACACTTTCGCTCCCGGCGTGGATCTGCCGGAACTCAGCCGCGGCATGGGCGGCATCGGCCTGCCGGGCGACCTTTCCTCGATGTCCCGCTTTGTCAAAGTGGCCTTTACCCGGGGCAACTCGAAATCGGCCGACGACGAGATGAGCAGTGTCAGCCAGTTCTTCCACATCCTCGGCTCGGTAGAGCAGCAGCGCGGCTGCTGTGAGCTGGATGACGGCAAGTACGAGATCACCCTCTACACAAGCTGCTGCAACGCCGATACAGGTGTCTATTACTACACGACCTACGATAACAACCAGATCACCGCTGTGTCCATGCACCACGAAGATTTGGACGGCGTGGCCCTCGTGCATTATCCCATCATCCAAAAGCAGAACATTTTCTGCCAGAACTAAAAGTAAACCGAAAACGCCCCGCGGCCTTGCCAAGCAAAAGCAAAGCTGCGGGGTGTTTGATTTTATAAGAAAAATGTGTAAGGGCAATACCGCACAATTCTAAGTGCCGATACGGCGAGCGAGGTG
>ERZ1034949.621-NODE-621-length-21765-cov-14.682865_pt1 | contig 21765 bp, 21 predicted proteins | sample MGYA00520590_ERZ1034949 | MGnify/ENA primary metagenome ERZ1034949 (study PRJEB33766, sample SAMN09781752) | gut metagenome | biome: gut microbiome | host: Homo sapiens | place: Madagascar | study: EMG produced TPA metagenomics assembly of the PRJNA485056 data...
ACTTGTCCCCCCTCTTGTGCTTGAACCATTATGGGCATTGCCATACTTGCTAAAATTGTAACAGTTGCTAAACCTTGAATAATCGTTGTTTTTTTCATTAAGTAAATCCTTCTTTCGTTATTTTATTTTTTCTCTTTCCCTATTTTTTACACAAAAAATAGGCGAGCCACGAATACACTTCATTTCTCCACCTCCTTTTTATCTTTATCCTTACGCTATAATCAAATATTGGCGCGTCATCCCTTCTTCCCAGCGATAACTGATTTTTACACGTTCAAACCGTTTGATTAAGCCTAGAAAACATCGTTTTTCTTTTAGCGAGAAATTAGCTATATATTTACTTACAGATACTTGTTTTTCTTTGCTTCGTTTGATTCGTCGTAAAATATCTGATTCATATTGTCTAATTCGTTGTTGCTCTTTTTGTAAATGATTTAACTGGTCGAATCCATCGATGAACGAATGATTACTATATTTTTTTATCGCCCTCTCCTCCCCTCATTAATTCGGTTCTTCACAACGCACGTGCTTTACGGCGTGTTTAAAGATTGTCATGTACGTGCCTGTTTTTTGTCCTTCTTTATCTAGTAACGCGATCATGAAATCGTACGTGGAAATGAAATACAAAATCCCCTCAATCCGCTTACTATCCATGGTCACAATCGTGATTCTTTTGTTTAAGAAATAATTTAACCCTGTAGGTGTTCGTGTTTGTCGCCTTTCGTCTGTTCGTGAATGAAAGGGGCTTCTCACTGCGTTGTTTGGCCCTTTCTTCTTCGTCGTTTTTTTCTTCTCATTTGTTGACATCGATTCATTCCTCCAAATTTTTTCATCATAGACTAGCCTTTTTTCGTTTGCTAGTTTTTCTTTTGCTTGTTTTAACAGAAAAAAACAAAGAAATGTCTGACTTCGCAAGGTTTCTAGCGTTCGCAACCTCAAACTCGTAGAAAGATAGAATCGCTCCCTTGAAAACGAGCGGACGATTTCTCGTCATCTTTTGTTTTCGTGCTAACTGAGTCTTCGCAACTCTCCTTCCTAGTATGTGCCTCACCCATCCAAACGCACCGCTTCTTCTAGCCGTACTATTTTAGGCGTTTTATCCTTCCTAAGCCCCGAATAGGCACGCTGATCAGCTTAGAAAGTTCTGTTGGTATTCAGTTGTCAAGGATCTGGAAAAACACATCAAAAACAGTTTACGTGTGTCGCTTCAGTTCAACCCTAGTTCAAGGGATTCCTTCCACCAGGTGGCTTTGCTTTTCATTATCAAATGTCCCTGAAAAGCAAGTACGTTTCGTGTCCGTGTGCTGCTCTTAATGTTTTTTCCTTTGATAGTTTGAGTAAACTAACAAACGAAAAAAGGCTAGTTTGTTGTTCCAACAATTTTCTTTTATTTATTGCTTTAATTTTGCATAATTCTCTCGCAAAATATTTAAGGGTTGTTGTGGACAACCACGATAAGCCACGATCTTTCCATTCAGAAAAATCGACTTAATTTGTGTGAAAAATAATTCCGCCTCTTCATCGATTCCTAGCTCTCTTGTAACAATTACTTGTTTCTCTCCTAACTCATCGACAATGACTCGTTGAATTTTTCGTTGAGAAATCCTCCATCGCTGGCGATTGAACAAAGTTACCTCACAACCTATTCTTTCTAAATGTGAATACGTTAATTCCATCAAATCACCTCCTCGTTATCATAGATATATTGTAAAAGGCAATTGGCGCATTTTACTTTTAGCCTGTATCGGCTTCAAATAAATCCAATTGTTCGCTTTTACGATAGGTTTCTAAAAAAGGCGTTATCGTTGTTTCTAGCTCTTCATTCGTTAAAGAAAACAACTGTCCTAAATCAGAAATATACTTTTGTCGCTTTTCACGAGTACGTTCTAAACATTGCATCAAAAACATACGTACAGACATCAAAATGATTCCTCCTCCCTTTCCACGCTTGCTTTTGTAAATTATCTTGTTTTCTTTCCTTAATTCCTTCAATACTCTGTCTAAGCTCCGACTAGGTATCCCAATCGCTTCTTGTAGCTCTCTTTTAGTTCCTCCTATGTAACCTAAGGTTTCAGCTTCTACTTTATTTAGATAGTTCAAAAGGTCGCTCTTCCATTCCTGTTTATGACTATATTCACGTTGCTCTCGCGGCTTTTTGAACTTCCACCATCCACGACGTTGAATAAATAACTCATTTTCTTGAATGTCTGAAGCAATCCATTCCTGACACAATTCCAAGATAAAATCTCGTTGAGCTGCTTGATAATCACCAGAATAAGCACTTTTTACAATCGTTTCGACTTCTTTTTCACTTAATGATTCTTTTAGACGTTCATTGAACTCAAACATGTTATACTCACATGTTTCTTGTCCGTAACCAGAAGAATAGTATGCTAGTGAAAGCGTAAAAATCACATTGTTTCGTCCTAATCGACCTTCTCCTCCGATAATGTCTGCTTTTCGTAATAACAAATCAAACCAAGGCTCATCAACTTGTCGATACTCTTTTTTCTCAGGAAAAACAATTAATTTCGCGTTTCTTTCTGCTTCACATCTGTGATTAGAGGCCATTTTCATTGACCAATTGATCCACTCTGAAAATGAATACTGATTCTCTGATTCGTAAAATACAATATTTCTTTTATTCGGAAATCGAGCAATGCCAAAATGATTACAACCTACATCGATGCCTGTTAACTGTTTTGCTAACTGTGATCGAATAGTTATAGAAACTCGTTTTGCCACTTCAATCACTTTAAAATTACTTTTATTCGTCACATAAGCTGGTGTACTTAATACAAAATAAACTTGATAACCAAAATCAGTTTCTAAGATCAACGTGGGCATGAAGCCTAATTGATCAAAACACGCTAGAATAATTTCTCCTTGATGATTTTCTTTAGAATCAATATCAACAATAAAGGTATTGATCTGACGTAAATTTTTCTCAAAATGCCCTTTGACGACTAAACGTTTCTCATCTGTGTATTCTCCATACCGATAAACATTTGGCGTCCAATGTGTAATTGTGGTAGCTTGTTCTTCAATCGCTTCTAAAGAAGTAATCACAATTCCTCTTGAAACGGCTAAGGCTTCTTTTGAATAGTAAATAAAAATTGAGCCTTTCTTTTCTTCTTCAACAAAGCCTATCGGCTTTAGCTGACTATTTTTAAACTTATAAGCACGTAATCCATTCTTCAAAAAAAGATTAAGCATTTTTTCCCTCCTTTCCATTTTGAAAATTTAGCAAACAAAAAAAACTCTGTATAAGGTTGCTTACACAGAGAGAGTTTTTAATCATTGTTATTTAATTTTTCGGGAGATTTTCAATCATTAAAATTTTCTAATTTTACAATTGACGTTCGGGTAAAAACTAGACACTTACTTTTGCTTTTTCCAAACATTTATGGTAAATAAATTGTTTTTGATTGATGGGGTTAGAAAATTCTTATTGTACTTAATAGCTCGTATGTTGATCAGCTTTTTCACTTTGATTGTGGGTTTACTCAGACACCAGTATAATAAAGGTATAACAAAAAAAGGGGTGTATCAGATGGAACGTACATTGGTCATTATCAAACCGGATGGTGTCAGACGTCATTTAATTGGGCGGATCATCCAACGATTTGAAGAAAAAGGATTAGCAATTACTGAAATGAAGTTTGCAACAATGACAAAAGAACTCGCACAAGAGCATTATCATCACTTAAGCGGTCGGAGCTTTTTCGATGAATTAATTGATTATATGACCTCGGGACCAGTAGTCTATCTTGTTTTAGCTGGAGAGGATGTCATCGATATCGTCCGTAAGATGGTCGGTGCAACTAAAGCTGTAGATGCTGTTCCTGGAACGATTCGTGGAGATTATGCCTTACCTGGAACTGAAAATATCATTCATGCATCTGATTCAAGAGATGCTGCAACCAATGAAATCAATCGTTTTTTCCCATTATTCGATACAAAAAAGCAAAAATCTGAGATCGTTCATCCTGAATGACCAAACAGATTTGCTCTTACTGATAGTTGAGTGAAAGAGCAGAAAAGTACCTGACAGTTCGTTTAGTCAATGATTATTGCAAGGTCTTTTCTACTCTTATTCACTTGCCTTACTTATTCTTGTTCTATTTTTGCAATCTGTTCAAACAACATCATTTTTTTCTCTTCTTCTTTTATCACTTCCAAAAGTTTCTCTTCAAGACGTTTGCGCTCTTTCTTGCCTAGGGTATATTCGATGACCGTAAAAAAAGTATTCAACTCTTTTGAAAGTGGTTCACCTAAGGCTTGTGCAATCAGCTTTCTGTAGTATTCTGTCATCAAACTTTCATAAATGATTGTTGATTTTTCTTTGTGTGCCAAACTGCGAGACATATCGAGGTTGATACTACGCGCTTTTTTGAAACGTTTTTTATCGATATAATAAAGTGTGAGATTCATTAAAAATGTAAATAAATAGTCTTCATTCAAAGAATCGGTCATTTGTCGCATTCTTTTTTTGATTTTCAAGTAATGATTGTCTAGAAATGAATCACTGAAAATATAGGGATACTTGGAAAGAATGTCTAACTCAAAATGACCATATTCCCTGATTTTCATAAAGTATTCTTCAATCGTACGACACTCATATCCTAGAAATTCTAATTGCAACTCCATTTTTCCATTCGTCTGCCAAAACATCTGTAGATTTAACATTAAATAGTATAAATCAGCTGTTTTTTTATATTGCTTTCGGTTGTTGGCAATTTCCTTATAAGGATCAAAGTTCTCTTCTTGGATTTTATTTAAAAGATGCCGACTTTTCTTCGTTTTTTTGGGTTCTTCAAGCTGATTACGTAACCATTCATATTCGGCCAAAGAAATATTTAAGCGTTCCAAGAAGGCTTTTAGTGTACAAAAAGAGATCTTCTTTACGGTATGATTTTCGATTCCTACTAGAGATGTTTTAGAACAGATTCCCTTTGCTAACTGTGTTTGTGTCAACTTTCGATTCACTCGAAGTTGCTTGATTAATTCTCCATCATACATAATTGATCGTTACCAAAACCAATAACTGAGTGAGTGCCATGTACGAAACAGTTGATCTTTCATCCTTCTTGTAACACTTCTACAACACGTATCACATGACCGTTTGTATGATAAGAAATGTTTAGCCAAAGTGTTGAAAAATAAATTAGCTGCTTGGATCTGTGCTTCTATATGTACATGTTCGTTCATTGCCAGTTGTTGTTTTGATTAAACGTTTCCCCTCCTTGTTGTTTCTGATTTTTATTCTTCGGTCAACCTATAGCTGACAAGTTTATCCTATTTTCCTTTTCTATTTTTATTTGATTCAACTGAATTCAGCCATCATTTTTTACACCTATCCAAATTTCCTCGGATTTTTCACTTCCAAAAGAATCGCTGTAAAAAATTTGTTTCCTTCACTAATTACATACGCTAAAATAAAAAAGTTTACGAATTATATAAAAAAAACTTCCAAAAAAGTGAAAACAAATCGACTTTTTTGGAAGTTTTATTAACTATTCATTTAATTATTCTCATCTGTTTCTGCAGGGTAAAGGTTAGTCGTTGTTTTATTTCCATTTTTAGAATAAACACTCGTGGACTTGCTTCCTTTTTGTTTTTCAATGGTTTCATTTTTCTCTGCATCATTTTTATAATCATACTTTTTGGGATCAATCGTTTTAAAGTTATCTGGTACATAGAAACGTAATAGATTCTCTTGATTCAACTTATCAGATAAACTTAAAGCCGTTTTGACTTGATTCTGATCTTTTTCCACTTCTTTTTGGATACCAGCTTTTTTAGGATCAATGATTTCCCCTGTTTGGTTATTATAAGTTTTTCCATCTAAAACGGTATATTTAGGTGTCGCAAAATTACCATTTCTAAAGGCAACCAACTGATCATGCTGTGGTGAAAGCAAATCTGTACCAAAATGGATATAGTCTTTATCATTGATTCCTACTAAGTGTAACAGGGTAGGTAACACATCAATTTCGCCACCATATTCATGATTGATCTCACCTTTTTTATAACCTGGAATGTGGAACATCAATGGCACTCGCTGCATTTGAGCATTATCAAAATCATCCCAAGTAGCAGGGTCTTTTCCTAAGGCTTTCGCCAAGTCTTTATTATCCGTATTGGATATTCCAAAATGATCTCCGTAGATGACAAACATCGAATTTTGATAGATACCGGATTTTTTCAAATACGTAAAGAATTGTTCCAACGATTGATCTAAATAATGAGCTGTCCGGACGTAATCATCTACTCTGCTATTGCCAGTCTTCAATGATGGGAAATTAAAATGTTTATCGTCTGTATAGTATGGCGTATGATTGGTTACCGAAAGAAACTTAGTATAGAACGGTTGTTGTAAATGTTCCAAATATTTAGCTGATTCTCTGAATAAGTCCTTATCTAAAATACCATATCCCAACGTTTCATCTGAACTATTGAAATAAGAACGATCAAAGAAGTTGTCATAGCCTAAATTTTTATACACATGATCTCGGTTCCAGAAGCTCCCGACATTCCCATGGAAAACCGCGCTCGTATAGCCTTGCTGTTGCGCCAAGATTGCTGGAGCAGCTTGGAACGTGTTATCTGAACCTAGCTCGGTAAACAAAGAACCTTGTGGTAAACCAAAAGTTCCCGTCTCTAACATATTTTCTGCATCACTTGTTTTTCCTTGCCCAACTTCATGGAAGAAATTGTCAAAGCTGATCGTTGATTGATTCTTATAGATACTATTTAAGAATGGCGTTACTTCTTGACCATCTACCTTCATATTGATTAGAAATTGTTGGAAGCTTTCTAAATGCAGGACAATGATGTTTTTCCCTTTAGCCACGCCAAATGTTGCTGGATTAGGAGCAGCATAATGATTTTCGGTGTATTTTCTCACTTCTTCTACACCATTACTACTTGCATGCGCACGAACACTACTTGTCATCCCTGTTTTGATAGCATCGTAAATAGTATAGGCATCGATTCCCAAATATTTGACGATGTAAGAACGGTCAAACGTCCGTTGCAACAATTGGGGACGATTTGCTTCACTAAGCGCTAAATTTCCTGAAAAAATCAACGCTGACAGACAAGTAACTGCGATCGCCACTGGTTTAGAGACTGCAGGACTTTTTACTGGTATTTTTTTAACAAACATCCAGATGATGAGTCCTACAAATACTAATATATCCAACCAATACAAAATGTCATGAGGTCTCATTAATGCAAAGGAACTTCCTGATAAACCTTGTGAAACTTTAGAAAAGCCTAGAATAGACTTTACGGTCACGAAATCTGTAAATTCTCGATAAAAAATAATATTCAAATAAAGCAAAAGTGTATTTAAAATATCAATGATTAAAAGAACAATCAATGCGGGTTTCAATTTTTTTATATATAATGCTAAACCAAAAAACAACAATGTCGTTGCAATTGGATTAATCCACAGAATAAAGTATTGGATGCTGCCTTCAACGCCCAATGAAAAATCAACGTAATAGGCAAAGATCGTTTTCAGCCAAAAGAAAAAACTAGCTGTCAAAACAATCAGCAAACGATTTTGGCACAATTTTTTCAAATGTGTCACAAGTATCACTTCTCTCTTTTATTTTTTTTTATTCTGCTCCTAAAAAATGAAAATTTCCTAAAAAAAGGGTTATTTTAAGATTTTTTTTAGAAATGAAGGGAGCAATTATGGATATCTATGCCAAAAAAAAGAACCCCTCAGACTAAATATGTCCATCTTGAGGAGTTTTTGTTAGCTGTTTTTGTTTTGGTCAACCTGAACTACAATAGTTCTAGTTATCGAATGAAGCAAGAACAATCAGTCAAAGATTCAGCAAAAAACAGTAACTTAGTAAAAACAAATGAACTTCCATCATTTCAAACGAATGACTATCATGCACCTTTCAGTACTTGAGCTGGAAAAGACGTGTTGCCCCATCTATTTCACAGTTTGCGTACTCTTACTAAAATACTCGTGTTACTTTGCCTTCTGTTGCTGACTTGCTTTGCTGTTTTTTGTGCTATTTTTAGTTGTACGACTCGATTGCGTCTTGGACTTACTTTGGGTCGTACTTTGAATTGTTTCCGAACGTTCAGAAGAACTTTCCTGAGTCGTATCAGAATTTTCTTTGACTTCTTTATTCATTTTTATCCAATCTTTCAGACGGGTACTAACAACCTCACGATTCACCTTATCTGAATAGCTGGTTATTACTTTTCCGTTCTTTAATCGAGCTAGTTTTTCTCCGTCATTGGTTAAAAGTAAGACGGTCAAATGTTTATCGTTGAATTGATATTGTCTTAACGATATAGCACTTAAGACATCATCAATATTGATAAACTGATTACTTTCCTTGTCTTTTGGCAAATAAAGCTCTAATTCTCCCTTATCATAGTTGGCTACTATCTTGTAATCCTTCCACCAATAAGTAGAAAATTCTTTTTTAAATTTATCTACTGATTCTTTACTTGCAATGATTTTTTCTGTTTCTAGTTGAGCGATATCTGCTGTCATTTTTCCTGAAACTGCGGCTGATAAAAAAAGCAGTAAGAAAAAACCAACTAACCAAAAGAGAAGAAAAGGACGTTTTTTTCTCATACCTTTCTCCACTCCCATTCAAATTTGCCTATTCCATTATATACAAAAAATGAAGAGTAAAGACAAAAAAGTAAAAAAAGATATTAAATAACGAAAATTTTTTTATAAATAACCCATACTGATGGATCGTTTTATAAAAAAGGTTGTAACTAAATTTATAGTAAAGCAAATTTAGAACGTTTCTAAGAACATACTTTCACCAAAAAAACGTTATAAGTACATTGAAAATAACCTGAAACTTACAACACTTGAGACTGTTAATCATTTACAACAATTACCTTTTGGATTAGTTTTGATAAACAATTTTGTTAATTGCATGCTTCGATTTATTTACCTTCGTTTTGGCTTGCTCTTTTCTTGAATAGACTTGAATAGACAGATTTCACTAATTTCTGTCCCCCTTGTTTACTTGATTACCCGAAAGTTATGATTTACTTCAGCATGAATTCGTTGATGTTTTCTTAAATAATCAGCAATCAGTTCAGTCATATCGATTTGGATTTCACGAATGATTTTATCGGCAGAGAACATGTGATAATTCCCACCACCGACCGCTCTGTACTGATTCATGACTACTTCCAGCTCTTCCTCAGGATGGATCGGTTTGCCTGCTCTGGCTAATTTAGTGATCCTTTGCCCTACTGGTTGACGTAAATCGATCTCATAATCAATGCCCTCATACATGTCATAATTATAATACTGTGGTTTAGGTTCAATGAACGTAGGATTAAATACGATCTCGCCTGATTCTATTGCCAAGAAGTTTGCTGTTTGTTCTAAGGCATCTCTTAGATCCTGCCCTGTAATTTTAAGAACTGCTAAAGTATTAGGATAAATATAATTGGTAATAATTTCTCTCATTGTAATAGTTTCATTGAATCCTTGACCTTCATTGTTGAACAGAGCCGTTCCAGAAATCGGTACTCCGCTGGCAGCCATTTGCACCCGATTAATAAACTCAATATAAGGATGTTCCACGATTCGTGCTTGCATCGGATCAGTGATTTTCATGTTTCCTTGTACCTCTCCCACTGGTTGATCAAGCCATGTTTGCAATTCATTTTCTGTTTTTTGAACAAGTGAAAGAATGTCTTCATCTGCCTCGTCAGTTACTAAGGAAATCAGTTCTGCTTTTCCGTCCGAAACACGATAACCATTAACCGTTCGTTCCAAGGATAATTCGATTTTACCTAAAAATTCGCCACGATAGCCCGGTTGGATAATCGGCACACCATTTACCTTCGTAGCAATCACTCGATGTTGGTGCCCAGTAATCAACGCATCCATCCCAGCTACTTCTTGGAGTAGTTGGAAGCCTTCATTTTCGCCAGTCAATGCTTCGGTGGGTTCGCCAGTCTCTAAATCTTTCTCGAATCCACCATGATAAGCTACAACCACTACATCTGCTAATTCTCTAAGTTTAGGTACATACTGTTTCGCTGCTTCAACTGCAGATACAAATTGTAGGTCTTTAATTGTTTCAGGTTGTTCCCAATGGGGGATATATTGCGTGGTCAACCCTAAAATCGCCACTTTGATCCCTTGTTTTTCAATCATCACATAGGGCTGTCCAAAATAAGGATCGCCTTTGCTCGTTAAAATATTAGCACATAAGACAGGATGATGATAACTAGCGATAGCTTGTTCTAAGTAAGATAAGCCATAATTAAATTCATGATTTCCTAATATACTAGCATCCACATCCATTTCATTTAAGACATTCGTTAATTCTGAGACGTGGTGATCTTGTTGTTTTGCTAAGTAGTAACTAAAAGGTGACCCCTGAATGAAGTCACCGTTATCAATGACATAAAGAGGGTCTGGGCTAGTTTCTCTGATTTGTTTGATCCTACTGGCAATTTTAGCATAGCCATAAGGTTGTTCTTGATCCGTCGCATAGTTCGTTGGATAGATATACCCATGGACGTCACTAGTTGCTAACAATGTTATTTTCATACTTGTCTCCCATTTCATGAGACTGAACCAAAACTTGCCTCAATCTCTTTTAGTCTCTCTAAAAACGAATAAACGGCGTTCAAACATCAGCTCCTTGAAATAAGCCTGAATTTTTCAAAACATGAGAAGCTGTTTCAAAAAATTCTTTCTTATTGTCATCAGAGCTACCCGATGTTTTCACGACCTCTGATTCACGGTGTTCAAAGAGCTGACCTTCGGCGATAAGTCAAAAAATCTCAAAACATGGGAAGCTGTTTCGAGATTTCCATCCTTAATGCTCCTGCGATTACTCGTCGCAGTTTTTACTTGGTGAGCGCTCAGGTCAAGACACTCTTTTCACGACCGCTTACTAAACGGCGTTCAAGAAGCAATTCCTCAACAATAAGCGATGATTTTCTAAAATATGAGGAACTATTTTAAAAAATCCTCTCTTATCCGCTCGGAGCTAAACGCTTCTCTCACAGCCTCTTGTTCACAGCGAGACAAAAGCAGCATCTTCGAAAAATAAGCCGAAATTGACCCAAAATTTGAGAAGAAAATTTCGGAAACTCCTTCTTATTTCTTGATGTTAAACACTTTTGTCTCAACCGCCTAAAGCAAACAAGCTAACGTTCTGAACGTTCTTTCGTTCGATTATTTATTGATTCCAAGCATCTTCCAATTGAGGAACGGAATCTTTTATCAGTTTCTTCGTATCTTGATTCGTATTCGATAAAATGTTTTCCATGATCGAACGTACCTCATTATAAGCAGGATCTGCGTTTTCAATCACAGGGATCGAGAATAGATCAGAAGTGGCTTCTTCTAAATATTGTGGTACTTTTGTCTCTTTAGAATCCTTGTATTCATCACTTTCAAGAACCGATTCAACGATTGGCATATAACCAGTCATATTTGCCCAATACAGTTGGTTTTCCGGTTGCGCTAAAAATTTCATATATTCAAAAGCAGCTGTGCGTTTTTCAGCACTGGCACTACTGAACATATAGATATCCGTTCCTTGTTGCAAATTGATTTTTTCAGGACGTGGCGCAACGCCATACTCAAATTTTCCTTCAGTATCTTTTTTCACATAACCTTCTCCAGCAATCGAGCCAACAAACATTGCCACTTGTTCATTTGCAAAAGGACCTGACAAGTACTTATCCGATCCAGCAATTCGGAAATAACCATCTTTGACACCCTCAGCATAGTAATCGATCACTTTTTGTGATTCTTTCCCATCTAAAGCTAAGTCTTTGTCAAAATCAACACCTTGATTCTTCATACCGATCGCATAGTAGTTATTCAATGAATCAAACCCAGCACCCACCACTTGCCCATCTGATTTTTCATAGATCGTTTTTGAAGCTTCTTTTAATTCTGCTAGTGTCGTCGGCACTTCAACGTTATATTGTTTTAATAGATCTGCATTGTAGAAAAGCATTTCCGTTGATTTGTTAAAAGGGATACCATATTGTTTGTCATCAATTTTAGCACCTTCTAATAATGAATCACGGATTTCTTCCTGATCCTTCCAGCCAATCGTATCATTTTCGATATATGGGTCTAAATCAACCAACATCTCATCTTGAGCGGCATTCCATAGCCATCCTGGATAAGCTTGAGTGATTGTCGGCAGATCCTTAGGTGAAGGTAATGTCGAATTGATTTTTGCTTGAAGATCCGAATATTGCGATTGATTTTGTAACTCTACCTTGATATTAGGATTTTCTTTCATGAAGTCATCTGTAAATTTAGTTAATGCTTCTTCTTGCGCACCATTCATCGCATGCCAGAAGTTGATCGTTGTCTTTTCATTGATTTCTGTTACGATATCCTCACTTGAACTATCTACCTTTTCATTCTTTCCACAAGCACTTAACGCAAATACTGCTGCTGCAGCCACAAACACAGAAGCCCATTTTTTCATTTTCATCTTCTTTTTACTCTCCCTTTTCTCTTATAAAATAATTTGTTCGCCACGTTTTGGCAAAATTCTTTCTCCATAAGGATTGACTAATTTCTCGGGTTTTAACGTATGGATCGGCACTAACACTTTTGGTTGTATCTTGTCGATGATTTCAGCTAAATCAGCTGGAAATGCGTGTCCAGACAGCGATAATCGAACAAATTCAACTTGCTTTTCAGCTAAAATCTTTAAAAAGACAGCATATTGTGGATCAAAATCTCCCAATGGTTGGGCATCACTATGAATGTATAAACCTCCTCCTTGCAAGTTTTCTATATTATCAACGACTTGCCAAACAAAAGTTGTTTCATCGTTGCGTAAAACTTCGTAGGGATATTCTAATTCTGACTGAAGAATCGGAATGACTGGACTATCCGTTAAATAGTAATAGGGCACATCCATTCCTAGAACTTCTTTCATTAATGCAGCCATATTCGCTTCTAAAACCATCGTTCGCGGGGATTGTTTCACCAGCATTTCAAAGCGTTTAAGGTTTGCTGGGTACCCATTGAAAGTAATTTGACGATTAGGATATTGATCGACCAGTTCACAAAAGCGCTGAACTAGCTCTTCTTCCGTAGCAATTGGCGTTTGTTCGCTTATTTCTCGGTCAGGAAAACTGATGCTGACGCCTTCCATCATCAATAAGTCAGTCTGAAATGATTTTTGACAAAACGTTTCTGTCATTTGCCGGTCATATCCATGAAGACGCAAGTCACCAGTGTAAGTCAAGAATCGGTCAGGCGTTTTGATTAGTAAAGCAGCTGCACCATACGCATCATGATCGACTGGTAGTATCTCCACACTGATTTCTCCGATCTGGACAGTTTCATAAGGAGATAATCCATTCATTTCACGTACAAACCCTTCTTTTTCAAAAGGAGAAGGAATCAAGAAATCGTTGTTTCGATGAAGGGAATGTAAGATTTGCTTCGTTTCATTTAAAGTTTATAAAGGAATTGCTGGATCAAGATAATTGATCATTTTTGAATGATCCAAATGAGCGTGAGATAAGAAAACGGCTGTATGCTGATACGGCTCTCTTTCTCCTACTTGTATGTGCTGTACTTGATCAAACAGCCTTGGATCATATAATCCATTCAAGTCAGGAATCAATCGATGTTCAAGCAATGTATTTAAAGATTCATCAGCTAAGTCTAATTCTGGACGGTACTCTGTGCCAAAATCAAAAAAGATGTGTGAATCGTGGTAGGCAACTTCAATGATCGTTCCACCGATCGTTAAGATTCCACTATGGAAAGTAATCACTGTTTTATCCTTTGATTCCATTTTTCGCCACTCCTCGTATAATTTCTTTTCTAAAAATCAAATAAATAATCAAAATCGGGATAACTGTTAACGTCGCCGCCGCCATTTGTAAATGAACGTCACTCCCACTTTCAGAGGTAAAAGCGGCTAAACCATTATTTAACAGGCGGAATTTTTTCTCGTTCGTCACAAGCAGTGGCCATAAAAATGAATTCCAACTTGAAATAAACGTCAAGATACCCACCGTGACTAGTGCTGGTTTAGACATCGGCACTAAAATTTTCCAAATATACTCTAGATCACTGGCACCATCGATTTTAGCTGCTTTATAAAAGGTACTGGAAATACTCTTTAAATACCCGTTCAAATAATAAATATAAAAAATACTGGTCAAGAAAGGAATGATCAATGCACTATAGCTGTTTAGTAATCCCATTCGTGAAATCGTATTATAATTCGTAAAAATAATGGACTCATAAGGAACCATTAGTAATGAGATCATGATCCCGATAATCAATTTTTTAAAACGAAATTCCAGACTTGTTAACGCAAAAGCCGCTAAAACAGATGTGATGACTGTAGCGATCGTAGTTACTAACGAAACAAAGACGGTATTGAAGAAATAACGTAAAAATGGTGCTTTTGCAAATACCTCCGTATAATTTCCCCATTGAAATGATGTTGGCAGTAAGGTTGGCGGAATACTCGTTGCCTCACTATATGTCATCAACCCAGCTAAAATCATATAAATAAATGGAAAAATCGTTACGATCCCTAAAATTCCGATAAATAGCAATGAGAGTCCTGTAACAACTTTTTTCATCCTCTTCTCCCTACTTTCTTCAACAATTTATTTTGAATAAATGTGATCAGTAAAATGACGAGGAACAAAATGACCGTCGCCGCCATAGCGATCCCTGGTCGACCAGCGATGTGGAATTTATCGTAAATATAAAAGACCGCTGTCGTAGCACTTTTGGCGATCCCTGGCTGCCCACCAAACAAAGCATAGACTTGAGTATAGACTTTAAACGCTCCGATGATATTGACAGTCAACAAGAAGGTGATCGTTGGGATCAATTGAGGAAACGTGATCCGACTAAAAATCTCCCAAGCATCTGCTCCAAACATTCGAGCGATTTTATAATGCTCTTCGTCAATATTTCTTAAACCAGCCAATAAGATAATGATATTGAATGCGAGACTGGTCCAAACCCCAAAGATGATCAACGTTGTCATACTCATCGAAACATTATCTAACCAATTGATTGATTCAAATCCTAAAAAATTCAGCAAATAATTAATGAGCCCATAGGACCCGTTGAAAAAATAGCGAAAGACGATCCCGATAGCAATCGTACTTGTCACATAAGGCATGAAAAAAATCGTTTCAAAAAAAGTCTTATGTTTCACTTTTTCAAAGATCACCCAAGCGATTCCCAGTGAAAGGAGCAATGAAATAGGAACAACTGTAAAAGCAAACAATGCGGTGTTTCTTAATGCTTTGATAAAGACTGGGTCTGACAACACACGCTGATAATTCTCAATTCCTGCAAATTGTTGATTGATTAAGGAGCCTTTTTGAAAGCTCATCGCTAGTGAACGGAACAACGGATAGATACTGAACAAAACAATAATGACCAATGATGGCAGTAAGAAGAACCAAGCTTTCGGTTGATTTTCTGGATCATATGCTTTTTTGAACATTAGTACACCCGCTCCCCTTCTTCATCGAAAAGAAACATTTTATGGTACTGAAAATCAAAAGAGAGTACCGTATCTTCCTCGATGAGCTTTTCAATACTAACGATCGATTTCAGACGTTTCGCAGCGAGCGAAAAATTCAAAATCTGTTCACGTCCGATCAATTCAACTCCAGAAACTTGTACTTCGAACAATCCGTTAGTCGTTGGAAAAACGTCTTCTGGTCGAATCCCTAAGATATATTTTCCATCCACTAATGGTTTTCTTAATTGAGCGGATTCCAGTTTCGTCAGAGGAATTTGAAAATCCGTATGGCTGATTTTCCCTTCACGAACATTGACCTCGACCGGTAACGTATTGATGATCGGGTTACCGATAAAATTGGCAACAAACAGGTTAGCCGGGTCTAAGTATAAATTCTGCGGAATATCATTTTGTTGAATCACACCTTCATTCAGTAAAATGATTTTGTCACTAATCGAAAGTGCTTCTTCTTGATCATGCGTCACAAAAATCGTAGTGATTCCAACTTCTTTTACCAAACGACGGATTTCTTCTCGTATCTTTAATCGCAAGCGTGCATCCAAATTACTTAAGGGCTCGTCTAATAATAAAACTTCTGGTTTCTGGACTAAGGCTCGTGTAATAGCCACACGTTGTTGTTGTCCACCTGATAAAGTCCCTGGTTTTTTATCTTGGAGTTCTTCGATATTCGTTAGTTTCATATATTCCTGTGATATTTTTTTAGCTTCCGCTTTTTTGATTTTTTTTTCGCCAACCGTCAATGGAAACATAATATTCTCAACCACAGTCATATGCGGGTATAAAGCATAATTTTGAAATACAAAACCAATATTCCGATCTTTCGGTTCCGTTCGTACCACCGACTCTCCACTAAAACGAATGTCCCCATGACTAGGGCTTAATAACCCCGCAATCAAATTCAAAATCGTTGATTTTCCACAACCACTAGGGCCAAGCAAACAAACCAAATCCCCTTTTTCGATTTGAAAATCAACAGACTTCAGTGCTTCAAACCCATTATCGAGTACTTTCTTCAGATTGATAACCTCAATCATTTTTCATAGCCCCTCACGTAATAAAATTTCTTTTTACAGGTGTTAATAATTTCTACCTTATAATCAATGCTAACGCTTCTATGTGTAGATTGATTTAATTCTGTGTAAATATCTTGAAAAGAAAACCATCTGCTCACACTTCCTCCAAAAAAAAGATAACGTTCGTATTTTAATCATATAGAAACGGTTACAATTGATAAAAACTAAAAAAATCACTTAAAAAGCATACTTACTTTATAAAGATATCAAATAACATTCTTTATTTATATACATTCGAAAGCGTTTTCATTGTATTCTAATTTTTCAAACAAACAAAAATATTCCTCTTGACCGTTTATTAAACGGATCAAGAGGAACGTTGACTTTTTTATATTGTAAATTGGTTGGTATCAGATAGTTTTTTAAACCAGTGACCAGATTTTTTGATTGTCCGTTTACCATCATTCGCTAAATCAACGGAAATAAATCCATAACGATTTTTGTAAGCATTGGTCCACGACCAGTTATCCATACACGTCCACATATGATACCCCAAGCAATTAGCACCTTCTTCGATTGCTTGGTGAACATATTTTAGATGTTCTTGGACAAATTCAATGCGATAATCATCGTGGATCATCCCATCTTCTTCGATAAAACGTGCTTCATTTTCAACACCCATACCGTTTTCAGAAATGAAACAGTCAATATTACCATAATGGTCTCGAACATTGATTAAGATATCATAAATTCCCTTTTCATAAATTTCCCAACCACGATAAGGATTCATTTTACGATTTGGCATTTCATAATTATCAAAATAATCTTCTGGCATTGGTCCATTTTCATGATCAATCGGTGTTTCTTTTGCTTTGACTCTTCTTGGTTGGTAATAATTGATTCCTAATAAGTCAATGGTATTTTCTTTGATGATCGCTAAGTCATCTTCTTGCATCGCTGGTACCATGTCTAATTCTTTCACAATGGCGATCAATTCTGGTGGGAACTCACCTTTAACTGCTGGATCAAGAAACGAACGATTAAAAAAGGCATCAGCTAATTTAGCTGCTTTGACATCTTCTGGGTTGTTTTCATCCCGAGGATAGCTTGGTGTTAGATTCAAAATGATTCCGATTGAGCCATCTAATGCCATGGAATGATACGCTTTGACGGCTAATGCAGAAGCCAGCGCTTCATGATAGCCTACTTGGATCGCCTTTTTCATATCGGACTCTTCCGGGTAATGCCAACGGTAAAGATACCCAGCTTCAACTGGCACGATTGGCTCATTATGGGTAAACCATTTTTTGATTTTCGTCCCAAATAATTCAAAACAAATCTTAGCATACCTTTCATACGCTTCAACCGTTTCCCGATTGAGCCATCCGCCTTTTTCTTGCAAAGGCATCGGCATATCAAAATGATATAAATTCACAAATGGTTCAATGCCATTAGCGATCAATTCATCGAAATACGAATGGTAAAAATCAACAGCTTGTTGGTTCACTTCGCCAGTCCCTTCAGGAATCAGGCGACTCCATTGGATCGAAGTACGAAAACTATTGTGTCCAGTTTGTTTCATTAATTGAACGTCTTCTTTATACTTCGTGTACACTTGTGATGTCTTTTCAGGACCTACTTGATCAAAGAACTTTTCTGGTTCTTGGCTAAACCAATAATCAAAAATATTCTCTCCTTTACCATCGCCAGCAATACGACCTTCTGTTTGTGGGCCACTTGCGGCTGATCCCCACCAAAAATTACTTGGAAATTGATAATTTGTCATCCACTCACACCTTCTATTAAAGAGTTCAGTTTATTTGCTAAATAATACTTGTTCCCTACTCAATATAGCAAACGTTTACACCAGTTACAAGTTAATTTAGCAAACGTTTTATTTAGTTGAAACGACTCGTACACCCCTACTTCATTTGCTGTACTGAGCAAACCAGTCCTTTTGAAGGGGAGTTGACATCTGTAAAGAAATGAGATTGAATAGAAGAGACATAAACACCTTTTTTCAATGGAATAGACAAAAGCTAGTATTCCTAAATCTTATAATAGAAGCTATACTAATTTATTAGTCACAGTAAACGCAACGACAGAAACCCAGCCAACTTGGTTGACTAGAGGATTCACACCGTTTGTAGTTAAAGCTGTATCATACAATGGAGGAAATATTTTGAAGAAATTAGTCATCATGGTTCTTTCGCTTGTCAGCTGTTTTACTTTATCAGGATGCAGCCTATTCGGTGGATCTGGTAATTCAGCAGACCAAACGACAGATTCATCGACTCTACAAGCTGAAAAAGAGGATATCAGTAACAGTAACTATTCATTAAAAGTCCGCAAAGACATGAATTTAGTCAGTGGGCAAATCATTTTTAGCGATCATAAAATGGAATGGACACGTACCTATACAGGAACTGAAAAAGATACCGCAAGTACTTCTCAAGAAAAAACAGTACTCAATGATATCAAGATCAAGACCGAAGCAGACACTTATACCATCTCTGGTAAAGAAGATGGTAAAGAAGTATCCGTTACCTTCAAAAAGATCGGAAACTACCGAATCGAAGATCAGGATGGAAATATTTATAGTTTGTAAAAGACCTAAAAAGACCGACTTGACCTGATCAGTAAAGGAAAAACTTTTAGAACAGCTTTTATTTTTGAAAAAACTTGCAACTGTTCTGGCTGTTTTCTTGTCACTTCGTACAAAAAAACGAGAGCTGACATGGCTCACTCGCTAGGAATTAACTGAAATTAAGAGAAATTGTTAATTTCTCTTAATTTTTTTGTTTCTGCCATTTCTTTCTGGTATATTGGGTAAGCACAATGTGATAAAGGAGAAAAAAATGAGTATATTTGATAGTCATGATTATTGTACTTGTACAACCAGTAAAAATATTCATACCGAATTTAGTGATCAAGGAAGCTTAAGTATTTGCGATCACTGTCATAAAACTGTAAAAGATTCATTTAAGTCATTTGAATCCTATACGAAAGAAAGACATGCGGATGTTTTAACTGTTAAATAAAGTCTCGGCCTTATTTTGTATAAGTATGGCAGGATACCAATAGGTCAAAAGATTTGAAGATGTCAAAAGACACGTTCAAATCTTTTGATCTATTTTTACTATCTTTTTCACTTAGCCAAAAACAGCTTTTTCCTTGATAAATTGATTACTATCGAACTGTGTTCTTTCGAATCATGGCTTTTCAGGAACCGCTCTATCAAAAACAAGCTGGAAAACCTCCAAATCGTTTCGACTATCTTGGAGGTTTTCCAGCTTGTTTCTTAAAATGAACGATGTCATCATCTTTTTAAAATGGAACATTATGACTGTTTACTGACCCAGTCCTTGTCCTTTTGCATGTTGATTCTCAGTAAAGTATTTCCCTGCCTCTACATCGCTTAATTCTGCTAATTTTTGTTGGATTTGTTCAATGACCTCTTTTGCATGTTCTGGCTTTTCAACAAAATCGAAGCGGTCACCATCGATTTGAATCTTCGGACAAACATCAAAATCTTCATACCATTGATCATAACGTTGATTTAAAGAGCGATAATAGTCATAAAGTGTCTCATCACTTTCCAGCTGTTCATAATCACGACCCCGTTTTTTGATGCGATCCAACATTGTATCCAAGGACACTTTGATATGAACCATCAAGTCTGGACGTTTCTTAGGAGCAACATCGTCTAACTCGTTAAGCATCGTATCCAATAAATTATCATATTGTTGCACTTCAATATCGGTCACTCGACCTAGATCTGCATTTAAATGAAATAGCAGGCTATCTTCATAGATCGAACGGTCTAACACGTTATCATCATCCACTAAAGCATTTTTCATCGCTAAAAATCGTTTATTCAAAAAGAAAATTTGCAATAAAAAAGCATACTGTTCTGGATTTGAATAAAAAAGTGGTAACACTTCATTATCCTCAACACTTTCATAAAATGGTTTTGAGTCGATTTCTTTCGCAAGCATATCTGTCAAACTGCTTTTTCCTGCACCAATCGTTCCTGAAATTAATATCACTGACATGCAATCCTTCCTCTTTCTATTTCTATAAGTACTCGCCTACGTATTTCGTTACTGGTAATGTTTTAAAATCGTAGTCACGTACTTCGTCAACTGTTTTTAAATAAGTATGCAAACTTTGAGTAATCATCAAATTAGTTGGAACAGTCTCTTCTTGGAAAACAATCATTGGTTTTTTCATCATTGTTGCTGCCCCTAATTCATAAGCTGTCCCTGGATCAATGATTTGATGTTCATAATCTAAAATAGCTACTACGTAATCAGCTGCTGTTAGTTCTGCCATATCTTTTTCATAAACTTCTTGTGCCCAACCTGCACTAAACATTTCATAATTACTTTCTTGATGATGTCTTGGTGAATAAAAACCAGTCACCGTTGGATTTTCTTCCAATGCTTTTTCGATACGAGCAACACGCTCAACTTGCTCCTCTGAAAAGAATGGACCTGCTAAATAAATTTGACTCATTAATTTGCCTCCTCTAATAATAGTTGTGTTTCACTTACTTCTGCGCGTAATAAATCGACTAGTTCTAATGGGTTATTTGAAAAAAAGACGTAATCCAGCCATTTGGCATCCATAAATTCTTCTTTGGCAAACGTTTCTAATAACGTCTTTAAACCTTCATAATATCCTCCGATATCTAAAATACCAATCGGTTTCTTCGCTGTTAAATCAATGGCCATCCAAGATAAAAGTTGAGAAAACTCTTCTAAGGTTCCCAATCCTCCAGGAAAGATCAAAACAGCATCTCCTTGTTCAAATAACAATACTTTTCGTTCGTCGATTGTCTCGGTAGGAATAAAAGTTGTTACATTTGTATTCGGTAACTCAGAATCAAAAAGCCCTGTTGGATAGATACCAGTGACTTTCCCATTGTTTTCTAGTAAAGTCTGACTGAAAACTCCCATGATACCCGATTCTGATCCACCATAAACCAGCTCAATCTCTTCTTGAGCCATATATTTTCCTAACGTTTGGGCAATAAATTTATAGCTTTCTTTATTACCAAAACGGGAGCCACAAAAAACTGTTAGTTTCAAAAAAACACATCCCAACTCAAAAGTCTAACTTCATTTTACACTTGTTTTTTTAAAATAAAAGACTAGATTTTGTGATTTTTTAGTGGTATATAAGAAAACAAACACTATATCTAGTGT
>ERZ1034949.624-NODE-624-length-21673-cov-14.943704_pt1 | contig 21673 bp, 19 predicted proteins | sample MGYA00520590_ERZ1034949 | MGnify/ENA primary metagenome ERZ1034949 (study PRJEB33766, sample SAMN09781752) | gut metagenome | biome: gut microbiome | host: Homo sapiens | place: Madagascar | study: EMG produced TPA metagenomics assembly of the PRJNA485056 data...
CCTTTTGGACTTCCTCGCGCCTCCCCTCCGCTTCAAAGTCCAATCCGCTACTCTTTCTCGCCCCTTTTGGACTTCCTCACATCTCCCCTCCGCTTCAAAGTCCAATCCACCGCTCTTTCTCGCCCCTTTTGGACTTCCTCGCATCTCCCCTCCGCCTCAAAGTCCAATCCGCCGCTCTTTCTCGCCCCACCACGCAAAAAAGGCGGATTGCAAAGCAATCCGCCAGTCTCAATCCGCCAATCTCATTCCGCCAATTCTAATCAACCAATCCTCCATCAGCCAATTCCACCAAGTAAAGCACCTGCGATAAGTGCAACAAGTGAAAGTGGGACAAGAACATATTTGCCAAGTGGTACAAACCACTTTCCTATAGGCTTATCTGCACCTGCATTAACTGCATCAACAGCAAACTTCTTTCCTGCAACCCAGAAGAACATAATTGCTGCGAGCATTGCGCCAAGTGGGCAGATATAGATAGATACTGCGTCCATCCAGCCTGATACAATACCCTGTATTACAAGTGACACAACACAGCCAGCCACTGCAATAATTCCAACAGATGCAACACGGTTAAGCTTAAGCTTCTCCTGAATAGTTGCAACCGGAGCTTCATACAGATTAACAAGTGAGCTCATACCAGCAAACAGAACACATACATAGAATACAATTCCTACAATCTTGCCACCCGGCATACCATTAAATACATTTACAAGATAGATAAACATAAGTCCGGGACCACCTGAAGATAACTCGGCACCGCCTGCTGCCATACCCGGAATAATAACAAATGCAGCTAATAAAGCAGCAATAGTATCAAATACTGCAACATTTTTTGCAGAAAAAGCAACATTTTCCTTATCACTAAGATATGAACCATAGATAACAGTTCCGTTACCTGCGATAGACAGTGAGAAGAACGCCTGACCAAATGCATATATCCAGAGCTTTATATCAAGAAGTCCCTTAGGATTAAGAGTAAAAATGTATTTATAACCTGCACTTGAACCAGGAAGTGTGAAGATATATATTCCAAGTCCTACAAACATGATGAAAAGCAAAGGCATCATGACCTTGTTTGCTTTCTCAATTCCGCCTGCAATACCAAGTGCCATAATAACAGCAGTTACAACCATCGCGATTATAAGCCACATATTATTGCCAAATGCACTTGCTGTACTTCCAAACATACCACCAATAGCTGACATATCATTGCCCATTCCTGAAAGCTTTCCAGAAAATGCAAGATAAGTATATTTGAATATCCAGCCGACAACTACAGTATAGCCCATTGCCAGAGCCAGTGAGCCAAGCACAGGAATAAAACCAATTGCCTCACCTGCTTTTCTCTTTCCTGTACGCATCTGCATACAGTCACCAAATGCTTTAATAGGTCCGCCCTTAGTTGCACGTCCAAGCGCCATCTCCTCGATAACACCTGTTGAACCTATCAGTATTACAAATATTACATAAGGTATTAAAAATGTCATACCTCCCCATGCAGATACCATATATGGAAAACGCCATATATTTCCCATTCCTACTGCCGAACCGATACAGGCAAGAATAAAACCTGTACGGCTCTTAAAGCCATCTCTTTCCAATTCAATTCCGTTATTTCCCATAGCTTTAGTTCCTTTCTTCCTCATATTATGAATAGCCGTATTCGCTATACATTTTCCTGCAAAGATATCTTATACGCAAAAAAGGCAAAGAAACCATTACCCCTTCCGGGTCATGGCTCCTTTGCCTTTGATGTCTGTATAATATACCATTGTGTTATTCCTGTAAAATACATGTTGGTTATAAAACCATAACCAGAAATAATAGTTAAACTACATAATCCACATCTGTGCCAGATACATCACAACTGGCATTGTAATAATTGAAAACAGCGTTGACAGGCAGACCATACATACTGCCCGCTCATAATCCTGCCCGAATTTCTGTGCAAATATTGCCGTACTCGTTCCAACCGGTGTTGCCGCAGCAATCAGTGTAATCATTCCAATCTGACCGTGTCCCGCCGGTATAATATAAAGCACAAGCAGTGTAAGCAGCGGAATTATTATAAGCCTGACTAACGATGCCAGATACAGGGATGGATTAAGCAGTAAGTCACGGATTCTGACACATGACAGATAATAGCCAAGTACAATCATGGCTGCAGGCGTATTAAGTGCTGCAACTCCAGCCATCGTGCTGTTTATTACATCTGGCAGTTTAATTCCCGTAACAAAAAGAAACAGTCCTATAACAAGTGATATTGTCACAGGATTGACGAATACCTTTTTTATATTTATCATATCCTTGCGGCGGGTTATTATCACAATACCGTATGTCCACTGCAACAGATTAAGAATACTTGCAAATGATGCAACATAGAATGCCGATTCATTTCCAAATACCGCAGTTACAAGTGGAATCCCGATAAATCCTGCGTTGCAGAATGCAGTTCCAAAGTTGTCTATCGGCTTTCGCATGCCGTATATTATATATGATACAGCTATTGCCACTGCAAATGCAGCTACAGCCAGTACCGCCGACATAAGAAGTCCATACAGCTTCTCCATCGTGAAATCTGTTATATAGCTTCTTATAATTACACACGGAATAACCGCATACAGCAGAATATTGGCCATATCCTTACTGCCATGTTCTGTAAGCAGACCTGTTTTAGACAGAATCAGCCCCAGAATCATAAGAATAAACATTATAAATGTCTGCGTTAATAATATTTGTGTTATCATAATCGTAAATATCCTGATTTCTATATTATGTTAATTGTAATTTTTATAAAATACTACATACAAGAGAGGTGCGAACATGGAATTATATCAGCTCAGGCAGTTTCAGGCTGCCGCCAGACACAAGAATATGACCCGTGCTGCCAGTGAACTTTGCATAGCACAGCCGGCATTAAGCAAGACAATCCATAAGCTTGAAGAAGAATTTGGTGCACAGCTTTTTATCCGTAATAAAAAAGGGCTTGAATGTACCCGTCAGGGAGAAATTCTGCTTGAATATGCAGACAGAATACTGGCTCTTTCTAAAGATGCTGCGCGTGCTGTCAGTGAAAGTCTTGGCGATGCAGGCGAAATAAGGCTCTGTCTCCGCTCAAGTGCAGTTCTTGTCAGCAATGTACTTAAAGATTTTATCCATGAGCACCCTCATGTCAGCTTTTCAATATCTTCTGAACCAAAAGGGTGTGACCTGCTGATTGACTCTGTCTCATCAGCTTATGATATTCCGGACAATGCACATCTTCTTATGACAGAAGAAATCTGCCTTGCCGTTTCATCATCACATCCACTTGCCCATACCGGACACATATCAGTAGAACAGATGATGGACGAGAAATTCATTGACCTTGCAGATTCCCCATCCTACGCCGGAGTGTTCAATTCAATATTCAGTAAATGTAAGAAAACTCCTCAGATAGCCTACTCATGCAATGATTACATATTACAGGGCAAGCTCATAAGTCTCGGTCTTGGAGTATCATTTGTTGCCTCTGTAACATGGACAAGCAGCAGCCTTCCTGAAAACATAAGCCTGCTGCATATAGATGACTGTCCACATTTCAGAAGCATTTATTATCAGCCGCTTGGCTCATTCTGCTCAGAAAATCAGCGAATCTTCGAGCACCAGCTTGAAGAATATTTCAAAAAATTGAATAATTAATGCACCTCTAATGGTGTGTCTTCACCGGCTGCAAACTGCACAACACTCTTAACTGAAGACTCAACCATGTCAGACACAGCCTGATCTGTGAAAAATGCAACGTGAGGTGTGACAATAGTATTCTGGAAAGACTTAAGTATGATGTAATCGTGATTAACAACAAGGTCATCATACTTACGGTCTGTACGGATAAATTCGTCTTCACCCTCGCAGCAGTCAGTTCCAACTGAACCAATCTTGCCACTCTCAACAGCCTCAATCAGATCCTTTGTATTAACAAGTGCACCTCTTGCCGCATTTATAAGGATAACGCCATCCTTCATCTTTGCAATTGAATCCTTATTAATCATATGATATGTCTCATCACTTAAAAAAGTATGAAGCGAGATAATATCTGACTTGGCATACAATTCATCAAGAGTTACATATTCAACATTTTCAAGGCCTTTTGCAGGGTATGGGTCATACGCAATAATCTTACAGCCAAATCCTGAAAGATTCTTAATTACTGCCTTTCCAATTCTTCCTGTTCCTATAATACCTACTGTCATATTCTGCATTTCTCGTCCACATATAGGACCAAGTGAATAATCTGCTGTGTGTGAACGCATCATTACATACAAAGCCTTGCGGATACACATAAGCATAAGCATTACTGTATAATTGGCAACTGAATATGGCGAATATCCGCTGTGTGCAACACGGATTCCAAGGCGCTTTGCTGCCTCAAGGTCAACACTGTTATATCCGATTGTCCTGAAACCGATGTACTTTACACCCTCTGCTGCAAGCTTTTCAAGAACAGGTGCTGACAAGTCACACATGCCATCGCACACCGACATAGCCTCACAGCCTTTGACACTTTCTATATCATCTGCTGTAAATCCGCTCCTATTAATCTGTAATTCCACCTTGTATACATTTGCAAATGTATCAAAATACTGTTTTTCATCTTGACGAACGCTGAATGCTGCTATCTTCATAACTTTTCACTCCTCCTACTTAATCCACTCATATGTAAGTTTTCCAAGAATTTCGATTCCCTTAACAATCTGCTCATCAGAAGGTGTCGAATAATTAAGTCTGAATCCATTAGACTTCTGGCTCTCATCTGCTAAGAACGCTGCTCCCGGAACTGAGAGAACACCTCTGTTAATAGCCTCCCTTACAAATGGTGCAGAATCCATTCCCTCTGGCAGGAATGCCATTACGAAAAGTCCGCCCTCAGGGTGACCGAAGTTTACTGAAGGATGGAATTCCTTCTTCATGCACTCCATCATGAGATTACATTTGTGCTCATACACCTTTCTTGAATCCTCAAGATGCTTGTCGAAATCATAGTTATTAATATATTCATTACAAATGTACTGGAAAAGGACAGTTGAATGTACATCTGTGCACTGTTTTGCAACTGTAAGCGGTCCTGTGAGCGACTTGTTAAACACAAGAAAACCAAGACGGAATGCAGGTGCCATTACCTTTGAGAAGCTTCCTGCATATATAACCCTGCCCTCTGTATCCATCGACTTGATAGTTGGCACATTTTCACCTGCAAATCTTAATTCGCCGTAAGGATTATCCTCTAATATTGCGATATCATATTTGCAGCAAAGCTCATATACTTTTTTTCTCTTCTCAAGAGAAGTTGTAATTCCTGTAGGATTCTGGAAAGATGGAATTGTGTATAAAAGCTTTGCATCAGGATTAGCCTTTAAAGCCTCCTCAAGCGCACTTATATTCATTCCGTCCTGCTCCATTGGGATTCCTACAAGCTTTGCACCGTAAGAACGGAATGTATTAAGGCATCCTACAAATGCAGGCTCTTCAGTAAGCACAACGTCTCCTTCATTAACAAGTGCCTTAGTTGTAAGGTCCGCACACTGCTGTCCGCCTGACACTATGAAAAGCTCATTATTCTCGAAATCAAAGCCTTCTTTCTTCTCAAGATATTTCTTCATAGTATCACGCAGAGGTGTATACCCTTCACTCAGTCCATACTGTAATAAAGAAACAGGATTCTCGCCAAGACCCTTTGCTGCTATCTCTGCTATTTCCTTGCATGGGAATGTCTCTGCTGACGGATTGCCACCGCCAAAAGATATAATATCCTTGCTTGCTCCTAACTTAAAAAGTTCTCTTATCATCGAACCATGCACACCTGATAAACGATTAGAAATCTCGTATTCCATATATATTTCCTCCTTCAAATACTTGCTAATGCAAAAAAGAGCCAGAATCCCCTAAAGATTTCCAGCTCCTTTGCCCTTGATAAATATATCATAACCCCAAGTGTCATTCCTGTAAAATACATGTTGGTTATAAAATCATAAATCATAGTAATAGTTATTCTTTTCAAACATTACAAAATTATCAGACAACTTTTCGCTTATCCCAGCTTCCCTCTTCTCTTAAGATATACGAATGCCACAACGCATATCACAACCGATAACATTGAACCTGCCGGTGCGGCAAGCCCCATTGGAAACAGTGAATCCGGGAACAGCTTTGAAGCAAGGTAAGAACCAGGAACTCTCACAAATGTAATCGATATTATATTATGCAGGAATCCAATATAAGACTTTCCATAAGCTGCAAAATATCCGCTGAAGCAGAAATGTACACCTGCAAACATTGTATCAATTATGTAACTTCTCATATACTGCGTTCCGAGTAAAACCACATTTGAATCAGAAGTAAACAGACCAATAAGCCCGCTTGCGATAAACTGCATAACTATTGCTACCACAATTCCATATGTACATGTTATAAATGTTGCGTATTTCAGTGTCAGAGCCGCGCGGTCATGCTTACCAGCTCCTATATTCTGGGCTGAAAGCGCTGAAACTGTCGCAAGCATAGACGATGGAATTATGAATATTGCACTTATCATCTTCTCAACGATACCGACTGCTGCCGATGTATCAAGTCCCCTGTGGTTGGCAATCATCGTTATTATAATGAACGCAATCTGAATACAACCGTCTTGTATTGCAACCGGGATTCCGACCTTTAATATCTCGCCCATTACGCCACGCTGTGGTTTTAAATCATTTGCAGACACATGTATTCCGGTCTTTTTCACTTTGATGGCAATTAACGATACCATTACGCTAAGTGTCTGGGCAAGTGTTGTTCCAAGTGCCGCTCCTATAGGACCTAAACTGCATGCACCGATAAACAGATAATCAAGCGCAATGTTGGCAACACAGGCAACTGCGATAAAATACATTGGACTCTTAGAATCGCCCATTCCCCTGAATATTGAACTTATAATATTGTAAGCAGTTATAAATGGTATTCCGATAAAGCATATTATAAGGTAGGCAACTGTTCCGCTGACAGCCTCATCAGGAATCGCAATTATATTGACAATCGGTTTTACAAGTGCCAGAAGAACAACTGTAAGCACAACTGATAATCCCATAAAAAGAGTTATTGTATTACCAATTGCAACACCTGCATTTTTCTTATTATCAGCACCAATCGCCCGGCCGATAACTACCGTTGTTCCCATTGCAAGCCCCACAATAATTACCGTCAGCATATGCATTACCTGGCTTCCATTAGACACAGCCGTTATCGAGTCAACGCCACAGAACTGACCTGTTATGAATAAATCGGCCATTCCGTACAAAGTCTGTAAGAAATACGACAGCAGATATGGCAAAGCAAAATATACAATTGTCTTAGATACGCTTCCTGTTGTAAGGTTCTTTTCCATGTTCTCTTCTCCTGATTAAAATGTGTTTTTTATTTACTGTATGTGAATTGGTGTCTGGCTGTATGTGTGCCTGTGCGTACTCTCAGATTTTCTTCGCCTAGTGGGAGTAAATGCCATCATCTGCAATGTCTATTACTGCGAGCGAAAGCAAACGCGCTTCGCTTGAACGAGCTTTCACTCACAGACTTTATGCATATAATGGCATTAACTCCCACACGGCTTAGAAAAATTCGAGTCCACACAGGCACACATACAGCCAGACATCACTACACATATGCTTAATTCAAAAATAAAATTAGCAGCCACCCTCAAAGCAGCTGCCAATATATTAAACCTTACAACTGTTGTAAGGTCAACCTCTATTTTATTTTCTCTACTGAATTACTTGTCTTTTCAAGCCTGCGTTCAGTCTTTCTCGACACAAGCTTATCCCCATACTGTCTCACCATTAATATAATCAGTCATAAAATATACAATCTTGTTCCAAAGCTCATACTCTACAATATGTCTTGTTTCTTTAATTATCCTGAGACATTTTTTAATTACATCGGATGAATCATCCTCTGTAAGTTCTAACAACTTTTTATATGTCTTATACCCCTCATTTTTCTCTTTCTCTGTCCATCTTACTTCCTCAGCATCCTCTATTTTATTAAGAAAAATATACATAAATACCGGCATGTCTTTTTCCTGTCTCCATTCCATACATTTATCCTCCATAAAATATGTCATCCTTCCACTGCCATCATAATAATTATCAATCCAAAAAAAGTAATACAAAAATACATTAGCATTACATACATATGATCACCTCTTTGTTAAAAACACTATCATATTCACTTTAAATCAACTTTAAATTGTATTTTAAGTCTCTCTGTGCTACTATTTAAGCATAAGAGGTAAACCTAACTTTAGGTCAACCTTATAATAGTGAACATTTTGTGAATTTTATTATCACATTTGTAAAAAACTAATATCAGGTAAGCATAGCTTACAGAAAGCAGGTGTGTTATGTACACAATAGGACAGGTTTCAGAAATGTTTAATCTTCCCGTTTCAACATTAAGATATTATGATAAAGAAGGATTATTCCCTTTTATGCAGCGTGCTTCTGGAATAAGACAGTTCTCTGACACTGAAATTGCTGCTCTTAAGCTTATTGAATGTCTCAAAAAATCAGGTCTTGAAATCCGCGACATCAAGCAGTTTATGGAATGGTGTCAGGAAGGCAGCAGGACTTACGAACTCAGAAAACAGCTTTTTGAGAGACAGAAAGCCGCTGTTGAAAAAGAGATGGAAAAAATGCAGGAAACTCTTGATATGCTTACTTTCAAGTGCTTCTATTACGAGCAGGCTATCAAGGACGGCAACGAGGACGGAATACATTCAATGCTTCCAGACAAGCTCCCCGCCGATATTCAGGCTGCCTACGACAACTCACACAAATAATTATTATTTGCTTATTATATTTAACACAAAATATGGAGGCTAATATATGTTCAAATCTTTAGAAGTTAAATATCCTAAGTTTTATCAGGTATTCAGATTCATTATAGTTATAATTGCTTCCGTGCTGTACGCATGGAATTTAAGATGCTTTGCCAAAGTCGCAGACCTGCTGCCAGGAGGCTTTTCAGGAGTTTCCCTGTTATTTCAGGCAATCGGACTACGTTTTTTTTATATCAGCATCCCATTTACAATATTCAATGTAGCACTTAACATTTTCCCCGCCTACATTGCATACCGCTACATCGGCAAGAAGTTTACCATCTACTCAATCGTGGTAATTATACTTTCCAGTGTGCTTGTTGATATCCTTCCTCCATACATTTTTACAGAAGATATCCTGCTTATAAGCGTATTTGGCGGAATTATCAACGGATTTGCAATAAGCCTGTGCCTCAATGTCGGCACTACCACAGGCGGAACTGATTTCATAAGCATTTATTTTTCTCATGTTAAAGGAATAGACGCATGGAACTATATTCTTCTTGGAAATGTTGTGATTCTGCTCATCGCAGGCGGACTGTTTGGCTGGTCAATCGCGCTCTACTCAATAATATATCAGTTCTGCAGCACTCAGGTAATCCAGTTCATGTACAAACGCTACCAGAAGATGACATTATTCATAATCTCCGACAAATCCGAAGAAATCTATCACGCCATCAAGAATACAACCAACCACGACGCCACGCTTTTCAAGGGAATCGGCTGCTACGAGGAAAAAGAGCGCACGCTCATATACTCAGTAATCAACTCCGAAGCGAAACGTGAGCTTATCACATTGATTCGCTCAATTGACAAGCACGCATTTATAAATGTGGTAAAAACCGAAGAGCTTGATGGCAGATTTAACGATATTCCACATGATTAATCAGGACACAGAATATTCGCACTCATACCATATTTTAGTCAAATTTCTCCCATAAACTATAGACAATCAAATAACAACTAACACTAAAGAAATGGAGAGATGACTATGATTAAATTAAATAAAATTAAAAGGAATTGCGTAGCCGCAGTTATTCTTACTATGTGTCTTATGACTGCTGGCTGTGCCAGAAATTCAACTTCAACTACTACTGCATCAGGCGGTGAGACTACCATCACTTCAGGCATTACTAAAGACGATACCGATGTAACACACGCAGATGATGCTGAGAATTACAGGGTCGCCATTACTGGTGATTTCACTGTGACATCTGATACATCAGATGGAGTTACACAGTCAGGTTCTGTATACACAATTACAAAGGCTGGTGAATATACAGTAACAGGTCTTTTATCAGAAGGACAGCTTATCGTTGACGCAGGTGATGAGGACGAAGTTACTATCGTATTGAACGGAACATCTATCACATGCTCAAGTGGTTCACCTATATACGTTAAAAATGCTTCCGAAGTCAAGATTAAATCAGAGGAGAACTCATTTAACGAAGTAATTGACAAGCGTGCCGAAGCTACAGCAGATTCTTCTGATGATAACGGTAACGCTACAATCTATGCAACATGCGACTTAAAGCTTGTCGGCAAAGGAGCTTTAGTTATAACCGGTAATTACAATAATGGTATCCAGAGCAAGGATGACCTTTCTATTAAAAATGTGATTGTTAAAATTACTGCTGTAAACAACGCAATCAAAGGCAATGATGCCGTTGATATTGAATCTGGAAATATAATTGCAATCTCCGCTAAAGGTGATGGCATCAAGACTTCTAACAGCAGTATTTCTAACAAAGGCAACCAGAAGGGAATCGTTACAATCACTGGTGGTAACATTGATGTATATGCAGCCTGTGACGGTATAGACGCAGCTTACGGGGTAGATATATCAGGTGATGGTAATTTAAACATTTATACAGATACTTACTCTGAATATAGTGAAGAAGTTACTTCGTCAGGCAGTTCTTCAGGCACATCTACTGGTCGTGACAGTTCTGCTAACAAGACTGCTTCTGCCAATACTGTTTCTTATGTGGCAGCTTCTGACACTATTGCCAACGCACCTGGCGGCTTTGGTGGCGGCAACATGGGTGGCGGCAACGCTCCTGACATGAACGCCGGTAACGCCCCTGACATGAACGGCAGTTCCGGTGGTAATAAGACCGGCGGCGACCGTCCGGGAATGCCTGGTGACTTTAATGAATCCGGTAATTCTTCTGGACAATCCTACTCAACTAAGGGTATTAAAGCTGAAAGCGAAATAAATATTTCAGGCTTTACGATTAACATATATTCAACAGATGATGGTATCCATGCCAACTCTGACTCAGGTGTACTTGAAACTGGGGATGACGGTAAAGGAACTATTGTTATCAACGGTGGTACAATTACAATTTCTTCTGGTGATGATGGCATGCATGCTGACAAACAGCTTGATGTCAATGACGGTTATATTAATATAGTAACTTCATACGAAGGACTTGAAGCCATGACTATCAACTTAAATGGCGGCAAGATATATGTATACGCTACTGATGATGGCATCAATGCCTGCACTGGCGATGGAAAGACTTCTCCAATTGTCAATGTAACAGGCGGATATATAGATGTCACAACTGCATCTGGTGATACTGATGGTATTGACTCTAACGGAAACTATGTACAGACTGGTGGAATGGTATTAGTCAAAGGTGGCAGCTCTTCAGGAAATGTATCAGGATCAATTGATGTAGATGGTACCGTCACAATAACTGGCGGAACATGCGTTGCACTCGGTGGTATCTGCGAAACACCTGTTAACTCTGTTAATGCTTATGTATTAAGTTCAGTATCCTTCAGCTCTGGAAGCTATTCGCTTAAAGATTCTTCCGGCAATGAAGTAATAAGCTTCACTGTTGACGGAACATTTGGCAACGGCTGGATATGCTCTGACACTCTTACAACCGGCACAAGCTACACACTTTACCGTGGTTCAGACTCTATTGCAGACTGGACTCAGGAATCAGGAACAATGGGAGCTTCTGGCTTTGGCGGCTTTGGCGGCGGCAACATGGGCGGAATGGGCGGCCAGAACGGCGGTAACGCTCCTGATATGAACAACCAGAATGGCGGCTTCGGCGGCAGACGATAATAAGATAATTCACATTTACTCTTCTCATTTTCTTAAAACAGTCACTGGATTTTTCTGGTGGCTGTTTTTTTATATCCTCTGCAAAATCCTATATCCCGCATAACGTAAATTCCTAATAAACCTACCAAACCATTATCCGACATTACTTTAGTAGGTCAATTAAACATCTCATTTTATTAAATGGTCTTCCAAAACCCACTAACCATATACATAATCATAATTTAGTAGGCATTTTCACGGCATATTTTATCTCTAACGACCACTGTTCCAGAATAATTCAAGAAAAAGACCCACTAAAAAAACTATACACAACTGTTTAGTAGGTTTGCTCCCTCCGTGTCAGGTTATAATTCTCTCAAACAAACCTACTCAATCATATAAAGCAGGCATAATAGTAGGTATTCCCCAACAGATTTAATATTGTAAAATACATTTGCAAACACTATAATTACCCCTATGAATTATTAAAGGAGGTTTCTTACATGAGTACTGAATATAATAATACATCTGACTGGACGCTTGAGGACTGCCAGTCCTATATAAACATATTGTATGCCAACCGTACCAGTAGTTTCAAAGAAAGAAAAGCCAAGGCTTTCTTTAATTCACAGACAAAGAAGAATAGGAAAACCACAATTACCAATGATGGAATATATGTCGATGGCAAGCCTTTTCTGTCTCCTGCCAATATTAAAAAATGTGTTTCTGTAGGAAGTCTTTATTTCTTCGAAAGAAAAGACAGTATGTTGATAAGATGTGTAAAGGCTGATGGGGAAAAATTACAAAGTATGAAAGATTTCCTGTCTGTAAACAATATAGATTTCACCAGTGATTCACCTGATGAAGCTTACAGACTACGCTATGATGCAAAGCTTTATAAGAAGAGCAACAAACCGCTTCTAATTGTTGCAACCATAATATTCTTAATATCAATGTTTGGTTTAAATATTAATAAAAATGTACCTTTTTATGCAGCAGACATACAGTATCGTGCTGCCAGTCTTGCAGGAATATACCAGACGATTTCATCTGGCACATTTTATATCGTGATGATTGTATTGCTTGCATTATCACTTGTATCGTTAATAATATTCTCTTTACCATTGTCAGTAAGCAGAATTTATCTTCCTGTATTATTCGTCATATATGCAGGACTTGAATATGTGGCATTTAATGTAATTCTGAGCAAAGCTGCTATGTTACTCAGCAACAGACTTCTCGGACGAACAGCCAGCCTTAATCTGACATACGCCAATACAGATTTCGTATCTTATGTGTCACTTGGTGTTGTGCTTGCAATAATAATGAATATCGCATACAGAAAGATGAAGAGCAGAGCGTAAAATGTAATCTTAAGCCATAAGCTCAACTCACTTTCTCCTTGCCAATCCCACTCCCGTATGTTACAATGCATTTATGCTTACTTTACCAATTTAAAGCGTTACACTTTAAATTCGTGAAGCGGAATATAATACAATTAATATGGGGGTTTTTATGTTAAAACTAGTTATTCTTATTATCTACTTTGCGGTGCTGATAGGCATTGGCTTATACTGCCGCAAGCATGCAACTGATGTTAATGGTTTCGTTCTCGGTGGAAGAAGCGTTGGTCCGTGGCTCACCGCATTTGCATATGGAACATCTTATTTCTCGGCTGTTGTATTCGTTGGATACGCAGGGCAGTTTGGCTGGAAATACGGAATTGCTGCAACCTGGGCTGGTATCGGCAACGCAATTATAGGTTCTCTTCTTGCATGGGTTGTACTCGGCAGACGAACAAGAATTATGAGTCAGCACCTTGACTCAGCAACCATGCCACAGTTTTTTGGAAAGAGATTCGGCAGCAAGCCATTAAAAATCGGTGCTTCCGTTATCATATTCATTTTCCTGATTCCATACACAGCTTCACTTTACAACGGACTTTCAAGACTTTTCGGTATGGCTTTCAACATTGATTACAGCGTCTGTATCATAATCATGGCTACACTTACTGCAATCTATGTTATTGCAGGTGGATACATGGCTACTGCAATCAATGATTTCATTCAGGGAATTATCATGTTGTTCGGTATCATTGCAGTAATCGCTGCCGTAATCCACTCTAAAGGCGGATTCATGTCAGCACTGCAGGGTCTTGCAAATGTGTCTGACCCGGCTGTAAGCGATACACCCGGTATATTTGCTTCATTTTTCGGACCTGACCCATTCAACCTTTTATGTGTTGTAATACTTACATCACTTGGAACATGGGGACTTCCTCAGATGGTTCAGAAATTCTATGCCATTGATAATGAAGCTTCTATCCAGAAGGGTACTGTAATATCAACAATATTTGCTCTTATAGTTTCAGGCGGATGTTATTTCCTCGGAGGTTTTGGAAGATTATTCTCTGACCAGATAGATGTCAAGGCTAACGGCTTCGACTCAATAATTCCAACAATGCTTTCCAACTTAAGCCCTGCGCTTATTGCATTGGTGGTAATTCTTGTGTTGTCAGCTTCAATGTCTACACTTTCATCACTTGTAATAGCTTCAAGCTCAACACTTACTATCGACTTCTTAAAAGACAACTTTATTAAGAACATGAGCGAAAAAAAACAGGTATTATACATAAGAATTCTTGTCGTTGTATTTATTGCAATATCTGCAATACTTGCACTTATCCAGTACAAGAGTTCAGTAACATTTATCGCACAGCTTATGGGAATATCATGGGGCGCACTTGCAGGTTCATTCCTTGCACCATTCATGTTCTCACTTTACTCTAAGAAGGTTTCCAAAGCATCGTGCTGGGCATGCTTTTTATTCAGTTCAGTACTTATGATTGCCAACATCTTCTTCAGAGCAGGCTTCCCAACATGGCTCCAGTCACCTATCAACTGCGGTGCATTTGCAATGTTTGCCGGAATGATTATCGTTCCTGTAGTCAGCCTGTTTACACCGAAGCCAGATAAAGAGCTTGTCGACAGCGCATTTGCATGCTACGAAAAAGAAACAGAAGTGCCTCAGAAGACTGCACTTGGAAAATAGTACAATCATATATTAATATGTTGCGTTATCATACGCCGTAGAATTATCTGGCAGAAGCTATGTCCTCATGGCGGCTGCCAGATAATCCTACGGCGTATGGTAATTCGCAACATATCTAATATTTATATACCCTTTACAACAAAACCTCCTTGTGCTATAACAACCAAAGTTATAAAACACAAGGAGGTTATTTATGGCATCAAAGCTTCACAACGCCCTCGCTAAGAAGCTGCCGGATATACAGATGTCCGAAGCATTCATAAACAGCGTATTCCTTGCCATGTCCGGTGGACTTCAGGACGCATATACATATTTTACCAGAAATGAAGTATTCTCCAACGCACAGACTGGTAATGTAGTTCTTATGAGCACACATTTTATGATGGGTGAATGGTATCAGGGATTAAGATATCTCCTGCCATTCTTAGCATTTGGTCTTGGCGTATTCGTGACAGAGCGGATTCAGGGCAAATACAAAAATGCCACCAGACTTCACTGGCGGCAGGCAATATTACTTATTGAAATTGTTATCTTAATTGCAGTTGGCTTCATGCCACACTCAATGGACATGTTTGCAACAATAATTGTATCGTTCTCATGTGCGATGCAGGTACAGGCATTCAGAAAAGTCAATGGCTATTCTTATGCAAGCACCATGTGCATCGGTAACTTAAGAAGCGGTACAGACGCACTTTCAGTATTTGTGCGTACCGGCAATAAGGCTTCTCTTAGAAAATCCGGATATTACTTCGGTATAATATTATTCTTCGCAATTGGCGCAGGTATTGGTGGAAACCTTTCAATGATGTTCGGAATCCACACAATATGGATTTCAAGTGCTCTGCTTTTAATCAGCGTACTTCTTATGTTTGCGGAGAAGCTTAAAATATAATGTCCGATTTATTCAATCGTATCTTTATTCCATTTCCTTAAGGAGCTGGTTTCTTCTGCCACCCTTTAAGTACATGGCACTATAAGACTTGTATCTGTCACATGGATTTACAAGAAGGAATGATGATGACTCCTTTCCTGTTGTGAGTCCTGTGACAAATATAAGCATTTCCTGATCAAGCTTTCCGATATCTTCCCTTGAAATCTCCTGTTTAGAACCTTCTAAGAAGTCAAATGCATTTTCTAACTTTGCAAGTGTCTGTTCTTCAACACTTTCCAACCTTTCAGCCTGTGCAGCGAATTCTGCTTTCTCCTTATCAATAGCAGCTGCATCCTCTCCTGCTTTAATCTTATCTTTGATAGATTTATACCAGTTGTCAGTATCCGCCTTTAAAGCGGCTGCATATTTAAAATGCTTATTCAGAGTGTCAAGCAGCAGATTTACCACAGTTAGTCTCTCATCATAATCAGCTTCTACCATTCGTCTGTATATATCCGGCGCAGCATTCCCGGTAAGAATATTGTTAATTCCATAATCATCCCTGTACTTATTGTATAGGTCATAATATGCTCCAAAATCCTCCGCAACATCCTCATTATGGAGAAATTCCCCAACAACTCCGGCATTAATGCTGATTCCAAGCTCCTCATACACATACATAAGACTGCTCATATCCTCCCAGCCTCGTGCCGTAATGAATTTAAGCCCGTCAACATCTGCCTCTACCCTGTAAAAATTCTGTGGTCTTATATCAAGATATGAAAGAATTGCATTGTGAATCTCACGTTCTCTTGCATATTCACGCCATACTTCAAGGTCTGCATCAATATTAATTACTCTCAGACGGTCATATGTAACCATATCAAACTCTCGTACTGAACGGTTGAATTCAGGCGGATTGCCGGCTGCGACAATTATCCAGCCCTCCGGCACCTTCTGATTGCCAAATGTTTTGCACTGTAAAAACTGCAGCATAGTTGGAATGAGAGTCTCAGAAACACAGTTAATCTCATCAATAAAAAGAATTCCTTCCGTGTGTCCCTGCTCCTTAACAGCCTTATACACTCCGGCAATTATCTCGCTCATCGTATACTCTGTTACAGAGTATTCCTTCCCTTCAAACTCCTCTGTCTTAATCATCGGAAGTCCGACAGCACTCTGTCTTGTGTGGTGCGTAATAGTATATGAAACAAGACCGATTCCACACTCTTCTGCAATCTGCTCCATAATCTGTGTCTTTCCAATTCCCGGAGGTCCCATAAGAAGCACAGGACGCTGACGTATCGCCGGAATCCTGTACTCTCCCTCTGCATTTTTACAAAGATATGCTTTTACTGTATTAACAATCTCCTGTTTTGCCTCTTTAATATTCATAGCCATGTCCTTTCTATCTGTCTGACTTATCCAGTCTTATTCTCATCGCCCATGCAGGCACTTTCGTCTCATCGTAATCTTTCATGAATACAAATGCGGTTCTGTAACCTGGCTTTTTCTTCGGGTAAGTTCCTTCTCCATCTGTGAAATACAACATTCCACCGGGATTCTTAATCTTTCCTTCTTCAATCAGTCTGTCTATATATTTGAACGGAGGTCTGAAATCAGTATTGCCGCCTCCCTTTATCTCAAATGTATTAAAAAATCCTTCAAGCTGCTCCCTGTCTTTAATAACATCATCACTCTGTATTACATCATCACACTGTATAATATGGATGCAGCTCACCTTGAAAAATGCCCTGTCGTCCATAATTATGTCAAATGTTTCCTGTAGGAATCTTCTCACAAGCTCCCCACTCGTTGAATAGCTTGTATCGACAACTACCACTAATTCCCTTATCTTGTCAATTTCTCTTGTCTCAAGCGGCTCAATAAGCGGCATATTTTTATATACTGACAATCCATAAGCATAATATCCAAGATCAAATTCATCATCATTAATCTTTAACTCTTCATGATACTCAGCAAATTTCTTAAGAAAATCCCTGTAGCTACGCCGGCGTTTCTGTACACGCATAAGCTCATTTAATGAATTTTCATCCTTACCACTCTCGCCATCGCTTTTCTGCTTCTCCATAGTCATCTGACGCGCCCGCTGCTCCCACTGCTGCTGCACCTTATGTGGCTGCTGTATCATGTTCTTTCTGTCATTCTTGTACTGCCATATTGTATGGTCATCTGTATAGAATTCCAGCCACAGCTTATTAAGTTCTTCCTTATTAATATCCAGCAGGAATTCATATATCTGTGCTGATGAAACACATTTATCATCATCCAGCCTTTTATATATATCCTGTCTTCTCCATGTCAGTATCCTTTTCACGCACGGCTTATCAAGTCTGTCAATTATTCTCTCAACAGCAATATCACACGCAAGATTCCACAGATTCTCATCTCTTCCGTCACACAGCCATATATGGCTGTACACACAATGAAGCACTGAATGTAGATACACCCTCACCAGAAAATTCTCATTCTTTCTGAACACATCCATCGTATGTCTTGTATTCATATACAGATATACTCCGTCTGTTGCAAATGTGGACAATCCCATGTTAGCCCTTGGCACAAGCACATTAAGCACAGGCTCCATAAATCTCATATCAACATATATTTTCCCTGCAAGATAATCTATTATCTTGCCACACATCTCAAGTTCCCATTCGCTCTCTGTCTGAATATGTGCCATGTCACCATCTCCTTTCATGTCCGATTTTTTCAACTTTAAAATTCATATCTACTCTTTTTAAACTTTGGTGCAAATCTGCTGCCAAGTTCAATAATTGCTGTGCTTCCCATTGTCCAGTCACATTTCCCAGCAAGTTTGAGTGCGGCATCAAGTCCACTCTCATCAAGTACATTATTATCAGCCATGAACTCAATAATATCAATTCTTTGCTCAGCAACTACCCATTCCAGCACATTTGCAGTATTGTCCTTAATGAATTCCATATACATATCTCTTGCACTATCTGTCAGTTTAACTGGATACTGCAGTCTTCCAACCGCCATCTTCGATAAAGTATATGTACTTTCCAGAGCCTTCGCCGCTTCAAATATTGTATCGTATCCAGCAGCATCTACAACCCCATTGTCAAAAAGCTGCCTTGCCCTGTAGCCTTCCCCCTGCAGATCCATGTGGAATATATGTGCAGGTCCGATTTCTTCATAGCTTTCAGTATACTCTGAATAATAGAAACTTCCATATGTATTTCCATCATCAACATATTTAAGTTCAATTCCCTTATTAAGCTGTTTCAGGAAATACTGTGCCCCAGTCGGCTCTTCCGCCCTGCTTCTTACCACAAGCACAGACAGTCCCATACAATTCATAAATGCATCATTATTAACCACATTTAAACTGCTCCCAAATTCTATACATTTAAGCTTTCTGCAATTATAAAATGCGTAACTGCATAATTCCTGCACACTGTCCGGCAGTATAACCTGTTCAACATAATCTCCGCTAAGTTCATTCATTCCTCTGTCTCTGGCAAGCTTTTCCATCTTCTCCCAGTCATTATCTAATGTCCGATTCTTACAATTATTTCTTGCAGAGAAACAATACTCTCCTATAACTTTAACCTCATGTCCATCTATCATCTGCGGAATATACACCACAGATGTCTGGCCCATGAGCCTCAATATATGTAAACCATCTTTTTTCTCTTCACATAACGCAGCATAATTAACTTCCACTCCCTGCTGCCACACACTATACTCTGCGACCATTATCAATCTCCTTGTTGTCTGTCTTGTTTCATTCTAACATAAAATGTCCTGCTCTGGCATAGATTGTATAAATGAATCCTGCGGAGTCCCCACATGCGAGACTATATAGAAGAACGTGCCATACAACTGGCATATTACATAATTGAACATAAGGCTACTGTAAGACAGACTGCTAAAGCATTTAACGTAAGCAAAAGTACTGCACATAAAGATGTTACCACCAGGCTTATGGAAATCAATCCTGAGCTTGCCAAGGAAGCCCGAAAAATACTTGATGTCAATAAACAGGAGCGTCATATTCGCGGTGGAATGGCAACTAAAGAAAAATATCTGCACTCATGTACCAGATAAAACAGCTACTATAAAATTTATATAAAAATCTTAATTTACTCTTGACGAATGTCATTATATTGTGTACTATCTTATGCGGTAATATTAATTGAATATTTTATATCCCTTATTAAGAGCGGTGGAGATACATAGGATCTATGAAGCCCGGCAACCCCTTTTGTATTGAGGAAGGTGCCAACCTGAGCGATATTAGTCGAACAATAAGAGGATTTCGATACAGTCTATCGGGTCCCCTTGTCGGGGACCTTTTTTTGTGCGAGTAGCGATAACAATGTAGTTCTGGCATCTGAGCTGCGAGCGCGAATAGCGATGAGAATCTAACTCGAATAACGATGAAAAATCATGGGATAGACATATTCACGATAAAATCAAAAGGAGATAACATGGAAAAAAGATTATTTACTTCAGAATCAGTAACAGAAGGACATCCTGACAAAATCTGCGACCAGATTTCAGATGCAGTACTTGACGCTCTCTACGAGCAGGATCCATACTCAAGAGTAGCATGCGAAACTCTTACTAACACAGGTTTTATTATGGTAATGGGCGAGGTTACAACTAAGGCTAACATAGATATTCCTTCTATCGTAAGAAAGACAGTTACAGATATCGGTTATGACAGCTCTGATAAAGGATTTGATGGTAACACCTGTGCTGTTATGGTTGCATTAGACAAGCAGTCAGCTGATATTGCTATGGGTGTTGATAAGGCTCTTGAAGCTAAAGATGGCGAGATTGATGATTCAGAAGGTGGTGCCGGCGATCAGGGTATGATGTTTGGTTACGCAACTAACGAAACTCCTGAATTCATGCCTTACTCTTCTGCACTTGCACAGAAGCTTTCTAAGCAGCTTACAAAGGTTCGTAAAGATGGCACTCTTTCTTACTTAAGACCAGACGGAAAGACACAGGTAACAGTTGAATATGATGAAAACAAAAAGCCAATAAGACTTGATGCTATCGTTGTTTCATCACAGCATGCTCCTGAAGTATCTCAGGAACAGATTCATGATGATATTAAGAAATATGTTATTGACGCAATCGTTGATCCAGCTATGATTGACACTGACACTAAGATATACATTAATCCAACAGGACGTTTTGTAATTGGTGGACCTAACGGAGATTCAGGTCTTACAGGACGTAAGATTATCGTTGATACTTATGGTGGTGCTGCCAGACATGGTGGTGGTGCTTTCTCTGGTAAGGACTGCACTAAGGTTGACCGTTCTGCTGCATACGCTGCAAGATATGTTGCTAAGAATATTGTTGCTGCGGGACTTGCTGACAGATGTGAGATTCAGCTTTCATATGCAATCGGTGTTGCAAGACCAACATCTATCATGGTTGATACATTTGGCACAGGAAAGCTTGATGAAGAAAAAATCGTTGAAATCATCCGTGAGAACTTCGATTTAAGACCTAACGGAATCATTAAGATGCTTGACTTAAGAAGACCTATCTACAAGCAGACAGCTGCTTATGGTCACTTTGGACGTACAGATCTTAACCTCCCTTGGGAGAAGCTTGACAAGGCAGATGTACTTGCTAAGTATCTTGCTTAATTAAAGTTCTGAGCTGTTTATGTATAATTAAATACTTTGATGAATTTTTAAAGCCTGCTTTTGTTTGAAAGCAGGCTTTTTGATTAATTCAGTTTACTTATTAATTCATATATCATGTTTATACATGGATGATA
>ERZ1034949.631-NODE-631-length-21485-cov-27.390434_pt1 | contig 21485 bp, 14 predicted proteins | sample MGYA00520590_ERZ1034949 | MGnify/ENA primary metagenome ERZ1034949 (study PRJEB33766, sample SAMN09781752) | gut metagenome | biome: gut microbiome | host: Homo sapiens | place: Madagascar | study: EMG produced TPA metagenomics assembly of the PRJNA485056 data...
AATGGGGGCGACGCGTCTCGCGTCGGGAATCAAGGCAAAGGCTCAACAGACTGGCGTGTAATTAGTGCTATCTGTGAACCTTTATTTTGTGTTATTTTTTCCCGACGCGAGACGCGTCGCCCCCATTAGAGCTAGCGTTTGGTGGTAGCGCTTGATGGTAGCGTTTAATGCTTGAAGAAACACAAGCACTAATGGGGGCGACGCGTCTCGCGTCGGGAATCAAGGCAAAGGCTCAACAGACTGGCGTGTAATTAGTGCTATCTGTGAACCTTTATTTTGTGTTATTTTTTCCCGACGCGGGACGCGTCGTCCCCATTAGAGCTAGCGTTTGGTGGTAGCGCTTGGTGCTTGATCCGTTCGCATGTTTACATTTCACCGGACTACCATAAAAACAACTTTTGTCGTTTTGTCTGCACTCTGCACTTTTTATATGCACTGCGCTGATATTCAACAGTTTAAGCAGTGTAGACACCATCTACACGCGTCTGCACTTTCTATACACGCATCTGCACTTCTCTACACACCACCAAAAAGAACGTAATGCCTTTTGCATCGACAACACCATTTTACAGTCACGGCAGACAACCATGCCTGTTACGGGAGACCGAATTTTCGGTTGCTCCTACTCAAAAGCCGCCCTCCCTATACAACCGCAAACAAATGCCATCACCGCAATTACAACACAGCCCTGACAAGCAGTGTATTACGTGCCAATGGCTACTACACGCCGCAAAGTTGAAAATAATGCAGTGCAGACAGTAGTGTAGACAAAGTGCACACGTGTCTACACTACCAAAGACCCTGGTTTTCATTACATTACATCAAAAAGTGCAGAGTGCAGACAAATTTGCATTATTCCCCTATAGGGCAACTACGCCACATCATGATGCACCGGAGTCGATATTATTTTATCCGATTTTTTTGCCCCCTCAGTTGCAAGTAATAAAAGAAAGTCGTAAATTTGCGTGCAATTAAAATCCCGACTTAGTATGACATCTGATTTTATTGCTGACAAAATCGTGATGGACGGTCTCACGTTTGACGACGTCCTTTTAGTTCCCGCTTATTCTGACGTGCTCCCACGCACCGTGTCGCTTGCGACAAAATTCTCACGCAACATCGACCTGCAGATACCCTTCGTTACAGCTGCGATGGATACTGTAACAGAGTCGACCATGGCCATTGCCATTGCACGCGAGGGTGGTATCGGTGTTATTCATAAAAACATGAGCATCGAGGATCAAGCACGCCAGGTGGCTATCGTAAAACGTGCCGAAAATGGTATGATTTACGACCCTGTGACCATCAAGCGCTACAAAACAGTGAAGGACGCACTCGACTTGATGAGCGAATATCACATTGGCGGTATTCCCGTCGTTGACGACGAAATGCACCTCGTGGGTATCGTTACAAACCGTGACTTGCGCTTTGAACGCCAACTCGACAAGCGCATTGACGAGGTAATGACCAAAGAAAACCTCGTTACCACCACACAACAGACCGACTTGCTCTCTGCTGCACAGATTTTGCAAGAAAATAAAATCGAGAAACTCCCCGTTGTGGACAAGGACGGCCACCTTGTAGGACTTATCACCTACAAGGACATTACCAAGGCTAAGGACAAACCCATGGCTTGCAAGGACGCCAAAGGCCGCTTGCGCGTGGCAGCTGGTGTGGGCGTTACTGCCGACACTATGGAGCGTATGGAAGCCCTTATCCATGCCGGAGCTGACGCCATCGTAATTGACACAGCACATGGTCATTCTAAATTCGTTATCGAAAAGCTGAAGGAGGCTAAGTCAAGCTTCACAGGTGTTGACATCGTTGTGGGCAATGTGGCCACTGGCGATGCTGCCCGCATGTTGGTTGACGCTGGTGCCGACGCCATCAAGGTGGGTATCGGTCCGGGCTCTATCTGCACCACCCGTGTGGTAGCCGGTGTGGGTGTGCCACAGCTATCTGCCGTTTACGATGTAGCTTGTGCGCTTAAGGGTACAGGCGTGCCCTTGATTGCCGATGGCGGTTTGCGCTATTCAGGCGATGTAGTGAAGGCATTGGCTGCCGGTGGCTACTGCGTGATGATAGGTTCGCTCGTGGCTGGTACTGAGGAGAGCCCAGGCGAAACCATCATTTTCAATGGTCGTAAGTTCAAGACCTACCGCGGCATGGGTTCGCTCGAGGCTATGGAGAATGGCTCGAAGGACCGCTACTTCCAAGGCAACGTGAAGGAAGTAAAGAAACTTGTACCGGAGGGTATTGCCGGCCGTGTGCCTTACAAGGGCTCTGTGCAGGAGGTTATCTACCAGATGGTAGGTGGTCTGCGCTCGGGCATGGGCTACTGCGGTGCCGCAACAATCGAAAAGCTGCACGATGCCAAGTTTACACGCATCACAGGTGCCGGTGTGCTCGAAAGCCATCCACACGACATCACTATCACCAGCGAGGCTCCTAACTACAGCCGTCCTGGCGAATAAGCATTTATTCATTGACACATGATAATGGCCAAAGGCATGAGGCCCTGGCCTGCTGAGAGTTTAGAAGTTAAAAAGTTGACAGACGCGTTTACTACAAAGCACGGCAAAAGGCTTTTCAACTTCTAAACTTTTCGGCTTAAATAACGAACGTTTCTGCATGAAAAAAACAGTTCTATTTTCTACCCTCTTCGCCCTGGCCCTGACCGCTGGGGCGCAGTCGGCTGCAGACCCCGTACTGATGGTTATCAACGGCAAGCCTGTAACAAAGAGCGAATTTGAATACTCCTTCCACAAGAATGGCAATGTGCAAGATGCCGTTGAGCAAAAATCGGTGCAGGAGTATGTGCCCATGTTTATCAATTACAAGCTGAAAGTGGCTGCTGCCGAGGCTGCACACCTTGACACGCTGTCGAGCTACAAAAAGGAGTTTCTGACATACCGCGACATGCAGCTCACGCCCTTCATGGTGGACAGCTTCTTTACCGACTCTATAGCACGTGTGGTTTATGCCAACACCGAGAAACAACTCGGTGGCAAGGATTTGATACAGACGTCGCACATACTCATACGTCTGGGCCAAAAGGCTACCGAGGTCGAAAAGGCTGCTGCCAAGTCGAAGGCGGATTCTATTTACAACGCCATTGTCAATGGCGCCGACTTTGCTGAAATGGCTAAAAAGTATTCAGCTGACCCTGGCAGTGCTGCCAAGGGCGGCCAGCTGCCTATGGTGGGACCCGGCCAATTTGTAAAGGAATTTGAGGATGCTGCCTATGCTCTGAAACAAGGCGAAATGTCGAAGCCCGTATTGTCGGCCTTTGGCTACCACATCATCAAAATGGACGAGCGCAAGCCGCTTGACCCCTACGAAAAGCTGAAGGGTGACATCATGGCCATGCTCAAACGACAGAACATTGATGAAGCATCGGCTGAATACCGCATCAAGAAACTGGTTGCGGCATCGAATGGCAAACTTACACGCGAGGAGGTGCTCGACAGCGTGATGAATGCCAACATCGGCCACAACGATGCGCTGCGCTACCTCATACAGGAGTATCACGATGGATTGCTGCTTTACGAAGTAAGCAAGCGACAAGTGTGGGACGTGGCTGCTGCCGACACCAAGGGACTCGAAACGTGGTATAAAACGCACAAAGCTGACTACGCATGGAAGGCTCCAAAATTCAAAGGCTTTATCTATCACTGCAAAAACGCCAAGGATGCCAAGGCGGTGAACAAAATGCTGAAGAAGTATGGTGCCGGCGAGTGGCGCAAACAGCTCAAGCAACAGTTCAACAAGGACTCTATCACCGTGTCGGTGAGTGGCCCCTACCTCTGCTCACAAGGCGAAAATTCTGTAATTGACGCCTACGCCTTTAAGGCCGGCAACAATGTGAAACAGCCCAAGGGATTTACCATGACCGGGGTGAGCGGCAAGGTGATGAAACAGCCTAAATCGTACATTGACGTGAAGGCTCAGGTGACAAGCGACTACCAGGCCGAATGCGAAAGGCTGTGGGTGGAAAAGTTGCGCAAGCAGTTTACCTTCACTGTTAACGAAGATGTGCTGAAAACCGTAAAATAAGCTATGATTAAAAAACTTTGGGGGGCTGCTTTGCTGGCTCTATCGCCAATGCTTGGCTTTGCACAAACCAACATTGTAGACGAAATTATATGGGTTGTGGGCAATGAACCTATCTTGTTGTCCGACGTGGAGGAGACTCGCATCTCGTCCGAAGCATACGGCCAGCCGGTTGACAACCCTTATTGCACCATACCCGAACAAATTGCCGTTAACAAGCTGTTTGTACACCAAGCCGAACTGGACAGTGTGACGGTGAGCGAATCGGACGTGATACGTGCCGTCGACAACCGCATCAACGAGAGCATTCAAGCCTTTGGCTCACGCGAGGCTCTGGAACAGATGTACGGACGCTCGGTGTCGCAAATGCGCGAGAACCTTAAAAAGCAGTATCGCGAGCAGATGATGGCTGACGAAGTGCGCCAAAAACTCACTACCGATGTGAAAGCCACACCGGCCGAGGTGCGCGAATACTTCAAGAATGTGCCCAACGACAGTCTGCCTTTCATACCAACGCAGGTTGAGGTGCAAATTATCACCTCGGTGCCCGAAGTGCCTCGTGCTGAGGTGGAACGCATCGAAAACAAACTGCGCGAATATGCACGCCGCGTCAACAGCGGCGAGGCGGACTTTTCGACCCTTGCCAAATTCTACTCCGAAGATGGCTCTGCACGCAATGGCGGCGAATTGGGATATATGGGACGCAACCAGCTCGTGCCTGAATTTGCCAACGTGGCTTTTACACTTAACGACCCCAAAAAGGTGTCGAAAATAGTGCGCAGCGAATATGGCTACCATATCATTCAGCTAATTGATAAGAAAGGCGACAAGATTAACGTACGCCACATTCTGCTCAAGCCTCACATTGACGATAGCGAAATTGAAAAGGGCATAGCACGCCTCGACTCCATTGCCAACGACATTCGTGCCAACAAGTTTACGTTTGACGCAGCCGCATTAGCTTTGTCTGACGACAAAGACACACGCAACAATCATGGCCTCATGGCCAATGTTGACCAGCAAAACGGCACAGTAAGCTCACGCTTTGAAATGCAAGACTTGCCCGCCGATGTGGCCAAGGTGGTTGACACACTTAGTGTGGGACAGATTTCGCGTGCCTTCCGCATGACCAATGACAAGGGCCAGGAGGTATGCGCTGTTGTGATGCTCAAAAACCGCATTGAGGGACACCCTGCCAACATGACTGAGGACTTTCAGACGCTGCGCGACGTGGTTGTGAACAAGCGCAAGGAGGAGAAGATTGAACAGTGGATTAAGGACAAAATCAAAACGACTTACGTGCGCATCAGTCCCGACTGGCGTAACTGCAATTTCCACTATAAAGGTTGGGTGAAGTAATTTACCGAACAACGTACCTAAATAATGAGAGCCTGCATTTGACTACACACAATGCAGGCTCTCTTACTCATTGAACAAGTGAACGATAAATTAGTATGAAACGCAAACAGCTCATAATTAGCGCTATTACGCTCTGCATCGAAAGCATCGTGTTCTGCTTGATATTCTATGCGCTCTACAATTTAGGGGGCTTTCTATTCGACATTCCCTATTTGCCCGCGCAGACTCTACCAATAAGCTTCTTGATTTGCTTCATATTCAATATAGCCCGGCACATTTTCACACGACGTAAATAAACACGGCGTGCATTTGCAACGCCTCATTCTGCTTGTTACAACACATAAATGGCACGCCCCTTAAATGCACAACACTAAATGCCAGTGTATAAGCCACACGACTTTGATATCGCGACTTATACACTGGCATTTAGTGTTATTGCACCTACGGTGTGGTGCGTACTTGTGTCTACAAATATTATTTATTCGGCAAGGTAGGCAGCCACGTTCTTCTCGATACGGGCAAGTACGTCGCCAGTCTCTTCAGGAACGAACTTTTCACCTGTAATGTGCTCGTAAAGTTCGATGTAACGGGCAGAAATGCTGTTGACAATCTCGTCAGTCATTTCAGGCACTTGCTGGCCTTCTTTTCCCTGGAAACCATTGTCCATCAACCATTCGCGTACAAACTCCTTTGAGAGCTGCTTTTGAGGCTCACCTGCGGCAAAACGCTGCTCATAGCCTTCTGAATAGAAATAGCGTGAAGAGTCGGGCGTGTGAATTTCGTCCATCAAATAGATAGTGCCATTGTGCTTGCCAAACTCATACTTGGTGTCGACCAAAATAAGACCGCGCTTGGCTGCAATTTCGGTACCACGCTCAAAGAGTGCAAGGGTGTACTTTTCGAGCACAGCATATTCTTCGGGAGTGGCAAGGCCACGTGCCAAGATTTCTTCCTTTGAAATATCGGCGTCATGTTCACCAATCTCGGCCTTTGTTGTAGGCGTAATGATGGGTTGAGGGAACTTTTGGTTTTCCTTCATGCCCTCGGGCAGTTTCACACCGCAGATTTCGCGCACACCGCTTTTGTAAGCACGCCATGCACTGCCACAGAGGTAGCCACGTACAATCATCTCAACGGGAAATCCCTCGCACATCACACCAACCGTTACCATGGGGTCGGGGGTGGCCAACTTCCAGTTAGGACAGATGTCGGTTGTGGCATCGAGGAATTTGGCAGCAATTTGGTTAAGCACTTGTCCCTTGAAAGGAATGCCCTTGGGCAAGATTACATCAAATGCCGAGATACGGTCAGTTGCCACCATGGCCAAACGGTCGCCAAGGTTGTAAACATCACGCACCTTGCCATGATAAACACTCTTTTGTCCTTGAAAATGGAAATCAGTTTTTGTTAAAGCAGACATTGTTATTTGGTATTTTGAGCAAAGCTTCAGGCACAGGCCTTTGTCCCTGCCAATGTTTGTAATTATCCGAATTTATGAGTCGTTGTTCACTATCAGCTGGCATGAATTGCACAGCGTTTGCTTCAGTAGTTTTGGCCTCACCACGTACGCAACCCGTTACACCCGTTCTTCTACCTTAAAGTATGGTAACAAACAGCGTGTCGAGGCATATCGACTAATGCTGGACGTGAGCGTATGGATTAACTTGAATACCTGCATGAAACACAAAAAGGCAACAGGAGGAGCGCCATTTGCCGCATGGCGTTTATATCACCATCACATTTTGCTCCAACTACTACCTTCCCGCCTCATTACGATATTTTGCTTTCGTTTTCTCGCTGCTCGCGCAGTTGCTTTACACGATCGTCCTCACGCTTGTATGCCTCGACTATACGTGTCACAAGTTTATGGCGAATGATATCCTTCTGCGTCATTTCAACAAAAGCTATGCCATCAACTCCCTGCAATATACGCTGGGCTTCGACAAGACCGCTTTTTTGCGACAACGGCAAGTCTATCTGCGTGCGGTCACCCGTCACGATCATTTTGGTATTCCAGCCCATACGGGTCAGGAACATCTTTATCTGTGCCGAGGTGGTGTTTTGCGCCTCGTCAAGTATCACCACTGCATCATTAAGCGTGCGGCCACGCATAAAGGCCAACGGCGCTATCTGAATGACATTGGTGTCCATGTACTCCTGCAGTTTGGCTGCCGGAATCATCTCTTGCAACGCGTCATACAAGGGCTGCAAGTAGGGGTCAATCTTGTCCTTCATGTCACCCGGCAAGAAACCAAGTTTCTCACCAGCCTCAACAGCGGGACGACTTAATATGATTTTCTTTACCGCCTTGCTTTTCAAAGCGCGCACAGCCAAGGCTATGGCAGTATAGGTCTTTCCCGAACCTGCCGGCCCAACGGCAAAAATCATGTCACATTTGTCGTAGACTTCAACCAATTTGCGCTGATTTTCAGAGCGCGGCGTGATGGGTTTGCCACCCGTGCTGTACACTATTACGTCTTGCGACGTTTCGGCATTGGTTGTATGCCCTTTTACTATATTGAGTATATCCTCCTCTGCCAGACGGTTGAATTTGGCACAATGCTTTTCAAGCTTTTGAAACACATCTTCAAAATCAGCCATGTCCTCTTCACCACCCATTACACGCACCACATTGTCGCGCGCCATAATACGTAATTTTGGACACAAGGCACGCAACATCTTTATGTTCACGTTGTTTGCCCCATAAAATATGACGGGGTCGGCCTCCTCAAGTATGAAATGCTTCTCTATCATGAAAAAGTTTGTACCAGCCCTTTTATAGGACTGCCTTTATTATTTCAGTTTTATTTATCTGCAAAATTAAAAAATACCACCGAAATGCGCTAACTTTGTGAACGCATTTTCGCGCAAACTTTACATTTCAAAGCAAGTAACACCTTTATGAAGAACTTTTACAAACCGCGTCGCATACATTTCATCGTGGGTTTCGGCATTATATTCATCACGCTTGGCATACTTAAATGCACACACCCTGAGTGGCGGTTGCCACGACTGGCCAATAACGACAATGACAAAAGCGAAATCAAATCGCACACCCCCGACAGCATAGAGTTGCAAGCTGCCAAAGTTGACAAACTGTTGCTCACCGTGCGCAACAAGCCCATTCTGCTACGCAAAGACGGTAGTCGTGTCAAAAACCGCGTGACAAGTGTGCCGCGATTTGAGACCTCCTTTCCCGACCTGAATGATGTGCAACTGGCTACTGCCAAGCGCCTTGGCATTCCGCAAATCCAAAACCGCGAGGAAGCACACAAGCACATGCAGGAACTGGTCTACATTGCCGACAATCCTTTTTACCATGTGCAACGTCTGCACCAATCTATCCCCTACCTTGTACCACGGGCTGCCCGACTGCTCAATGTCATAGCAAGGGCCTTCAACGACTCGTTGGCCACAAAGGGCTACCCTCCACACAAACTGCTCATCACGTCGGTGCTACGCACAAAGGAGGACGTGCAAAAACTACGCAACTTTAATCAAAACGCATCAGAAAACTCGTGCCACCAATTTGGCACGACATTCGATGTGTCGTACAACCGCTTTTTGGAAATTCAGCCCGATGGCAAATGCGAAATGCGTTGGGTGACGGTTTATAAATCTATCCTTGCCGAGGTGCTCAACGATATGCGCGAAATGGGAGTATGCTATGTAAAATACGAAAAGAACCAATCGTGCTTTCACATCACAGCACGATGACGTCCAATCTGCCACATTACCACACTACACAGTTTATTGTTAAGTTGCCCATACATCTAAAGAGGAAGGGTACCAATACTATATGCTGCGAATATCGGACGGCTATAATACAAATATAACAATTAAGGAGGTTGAAACGCACTTGCGTTCCAACCTCCTTTTATTATTCTACCTTGAAGCAATACTCACTAATCAAAGAAAGCTTCAGGGTTATTATTGTTCTTCCTTGATTTTTTCTCCTTCTTCTCCTTCTTTGTAGCAGATTGTGCACTGCCTTGAGAGGAAGATACCGATGATGCAGCATTGTTGTTATGCGCATTGCCTTCTTTATGGGTTGCTGCATTCTCGTTATGCGACTCTGCGGCATCGGCACCAGCCTCATGACCTTCGCTATGACCTTCGCCGCCCAACAAGTTTTCATCATCATATTCTTCGTTTACCGAAAGCGAGTCGCTCGACAGAGAGTCGTTCTTTGCAGCCGGAGCGTTATAAACAGCCTCATAAGTTGAAGGTGCCACATCAGAAGGGGGCATGCCATACTTACGCTGATATTTGCCGCGAAGCGAGGCATCATCCATCACACTGCGGAAGAATTGGGCCACAATAGGCAGTGCTGTACGGCTGCCCTGTCCCAAAGCGCCCGTGCGGAAGTGTATGCTGCGATATTCGCCACCAACCCAAGCGCCAGCCACAAGGCTCGGTGTCACGCCCACGAACCAAGCATCAGAGTGATTGTTTGACGTACCTGTTTTACCACCCATATCCAGTTGGTTTGAGAATGGGCCGAGGTACATACCTGCACCCAGAGTCTGCGATGTACCGCCAGCGTCGCGCACACCAGCCTCCAACAGTTTCTGCATATAGAAAGCGGCAGTTTGCGGCAGGGCGCGGGTGCCCTCCTCTTGCTTAGTCTCGAATATGGTGTTTCCGTCAGCATCAACAATCTTTGTCACCATCACCGGTTCCTGATGAATACCATCGTCCGCTACGGTGCCATAAGCATTAACCAATTCGAAAAGGTTCACGTCATTAGAGCCCAAAGCCAACGACGGATTGTCATCAAGCGGTGACTTGATGCCCATATCCTGTGCTGTTTGAATCACATTAGATATGCCAACCTCCTGACCAAGTTTTACAGCAATGGTGTTGACACTGCGCGCAAAAGCCGAGCGCAGGGGCATTTCAGCGTTTGAAAAACGGCCATTGGCATTATGCGGTTGCCAATAAACGCTATCGTGCTTAAACTTGTCATACACACGCATACGTATGTATTCGTCCTTGCGCGTATCGGCCGGTGTCAAGCCCTGTTTCATTGCGGTAGCATACACAAAGAGTTTGAACGTTGAACCAGGCTGTCGCATAGAGCGCACCTTGTCGTATTTCCACGTCTTAAAATCGATGTCGCCCACATAAGCTCTCACATAACCCGTTTCAGGTTCCATTGCCACGAAACCCGTGTGCATGAATTTCACCATATACTTCAGCGAGTCGACGGTTGACATGGTCTTGTGCACCGGTCCGTCATAGCTGTACAAAGTCACATCGTGGGGCTTGTTCAGGTAATAATCTACCGAGTCGGGGTTATTGGGGAACCTTGCCTGCAACATTTTATAGGTATCAGTCTTGCGCACCTTGTCCTCAATAAATCCGGGTATCACTTGTCCCTTTTCGTCACACCAAGGGTCGCCCACACCACGCCAGTGTGCATCAAAATTGCGCTGCACCACCTTCATTTGGTCGTGCACAGCCTTCTCAGCATACTGTTGCATACGCGAGTCGAGCGTTGTATATATCTTCAAGCCATCAGAGTACACATCGAGGTCGGGAAAATTCTTCTCCATATAATCCTTCAATGCTTCGCGGAAATAGAGAGCCTGTCCATCGTAAGCATTCTCTACGCTAAACTTCAAGTCGATAGGCTTATTCTGCAATCTTTCGAGCGTCTGCTCATCAGCAATATACACATCGCCAAAGCGTTCCGACAGCATGGCACGATGCGAATACATGTTGCTGAGCACCGTGTTACGACGCTTCTTTGAGTTTTCAGGATTTATTTTCGGATTGTATGCCGATGTAGCCTTGAGCAGACCAACAAGCACAGCAGCCTCCTCGGGTTTCAAATCGAGCGGTGTTGTGCTGAAATAAGTTTTGGCAGCGGTTTTGATACCGAAAGCATTCGAGCCAAAATCAACCGTATTGGCATACATCTCGAGTATCTGCTTCTTATCGCAGAACAATTCTATCAAGCGCGCAATGATAATCTCCTTGCTTTTCATTATCACAATGCGCAGTCCGGGCACCTTGCCGAGCAAGCCCGTTGAATATTGCGTGCGCACGCGAAACATATTCTTCACCAACTGCTGCGTGATGGTAGAGGCACCACGTGCATGACCATGAGTAGCATCTTTTGCCGCAGCAAACATACCACGATAGTCTATGCCATGATGTTGAAAGAATCGTTCGTCCTCAGTCGACACCAAAGCTTCGAAGAAAGCCGGACTGATTGAGTCGTAAGGCACTGGCGAGCGGTTTTCATTGAAATATTTGCCGAGCAACTTGCCATCAGCACTATATATTTCAGAGGCTGCTGCCGTTTTCGGGTTTATAATATCTTCAATCGAAGGCGACTTGCCAAACAGCCAGAACAAATTGAAGTATACGGCGAAACAATAAAAAATGACAAAAGCAAAGAACGACCAAATGGCTGTAATAGTCTTATACCACCAGGGGCGACCTTTATATTGTCCTTTATACCAGTTCCAACCGTTGCGCACACCTCGTCCCAACTTGCACAAGGACTGTGCCACTTTACTGATAATATTGCTACTCATTGTAGTAAATTTGTGTGTATTTGTTTTACATTGCCACTGTATTGACAAGGCTACATTTTGTTTCAGTCCTAATCACGGCAATGCCTAATATGCTGCAAAGTTAATGTAATGCTAACGGAAGGCAAAAATTATGCGATAAAAAAATATTAAGCACAAGGCCGGCGCCGTACGATAACGACCATCTACCAGCCACCCCCACGCCTGCCAACCTCCTGCCAACCATCGCACAGTTACAACTCGAGCCACCTCACACCGGCGTCCTTCTTAAACCAAGTAAGTTGCTTTTTGGCATAGACACGCGAGTTGCGACGGATTTTGTCGAGTGCAAAGTCGAGTGTCCATTCGCCATCAAGATATTTGAACAACTCCTTATAACCCACCGTGTTGAGCGAATTACACTGCCGGTAGGGCAACACGCGGCGCACCTCGTCAAGCAGCCCCTCCTCCATCATCAAGTCCACACGTCGGTTGATACGGTCAAACAATTCGGGGCGCGGCCTGTTCAAAGCTATTTTCTCTATATTAAATGGGCGCTGCACCTGTTTGCGCACCCGGTACGAGGTGAAAGTGCGTCCCGTCATATAGCATATTTCGAGCGCATGCACCACGCGTTTGGGGTTGCGTTTGTCACAAATGTCATAATATTCGGGGTCGAGCAAGCGCAGTTCGGCCACCAAAGGTTCAAGCCCCTCCTGCTCATAGCGTGTCTTGAGCAAGGCGCGTGTCTCATCGTCCACCGTGGGTATGTCGTCTATGCCATTACACACCGCATCGATGTACATCATCGACCCTCCGGCCATCACCAGCGTGTCATGCTCTGCAAACAATTTGGTGAGCAACGCCATGGCATCTTGCTCATACTGTGCCGCACTGTAATAGTCCTCAAGTCCGAGTGTGCCCACAAAGTAATGCTTAACACGGGCCTGTTCCTCAGCAGTGGGTGCAGCAGTGCCTATGGGTATGTCGCGATATATCTGCCGCGAGTCAGCATTGAGTATGGGGCAACCATACTGTTCAGCCAGTTGCAGGGCATAAGCAGTCTTGCCCACCCCCGTCGGACCGATTATTACCTTTAGTGTCTTGTTCAAAATAGCACGTTATTAAATGTCGTTACCGAATAACAAACAACTGATGTCCTTCACCGGCATGACGCATCTGGTCATTCCTCAATGACGGACATCAGTTCTTTCGTATTCTTTTATAGTTTCGGATTTAGGAAAGGCGGGCTGAAAGCCTGGGTGTTCAAAACGCTACCTCTAATGGGGGCGACGCGTCTCGCGTCGGGAAAAAATGCAGCTACTATTTAGCAGAGTTTGTATCTTTCCTCTTCATTATCCCGACGCGGGACGCGTCGCCCCCATTAGTGCTTGCGTTTGGTGCTTGCTTTTTTTTGCAGCGCGTTTCAGCCAACTCAAAATGCCCAAAATCAGTGTCGTTCTTGAAGCCGATTTTGAACGCCCGAGCTTTCAGCCCACTCTTGCTGAATTCAAAAATTCAACAACTTAGTCAACAATTACGCGTACGGGGCGCCTTCAGATATTTCGAAGCCGTCCAAATCTATTTCATCATCATTGAACGAGGCACCACCAAATATGGCATCATCTGCATAATCATCGTCAGCGGCCGAAGCCCCTTTATTCTTTTTGGCAGTTATGGCCGTCACGGGGTCATCGTCCATACCCTCAATCTGCTGGGGTGCATTGCCCTTCGAGCGTACAATCTCAGCCTTGTCAAGATGTTCACCAGGTATGAGTTCCTTCACATCGAGGTAGAAACTGCGGTTGTTGAATGGGTCGAACACAAACTCCAGACGCTGTTCCTCGTCCTCTATCAACTCCGACAGACGTGTGCTGTCCATCACATAGATATCCTCATCTGAGTCGCCAAGGCCCATATCCTCACGTGTTACCTGTTCGCCACGTTCCCATTCGTCGTTGCACAAATAGAACGAAGTCATTTGGTCATCGGGGTAGCCACACGATTCGAGTATTATTTTATTCAAGTCAAGGAAGCTCGCCTCGCTGTCGATTTTCACCTCGCGAACAAAGCCGTCCACCTCCTCGCATATAAATTTTATTCTGTATACCATATTATTAAGTCGGTGTTTGTAAGTTAGGCTGGGTGGTTCTAATAATTCTGAAATAGGGATTTGTACGTTATCGGAAGTGTATTTTTGAAAGTTTGTGAGGGAGCATAGCGGGCTATGTGACCGAACAAACTTTCAAAAAGACACTTTCGAGAGCGTGCAAATCACATTTCAGAATAGCAGAACTCTAAAAACAGAATTTTTAGAACCACCCTTATTTGATAATACCACGCTTTGACGACGTTATAAAGTCAAGGATATACTCAATTTCCGGACTCATTGGCACCGTTTCGCGTATTTCCTGCAAACACTCTTCACGCAGTTTGCCGCGCTGATAGAGCAAGCGGTAAGTGTTGTGTATGTTTTCAATCAGCTCACGGCTGAAACCACGACGGCGCAAGCCCACCAAGTTCAAACCACAATAAGCCACCGGCTCACGGGCTGCCATGCAGTAAGGCGGTATGTCCTGGCTGGTGCGTGTACCGCCACCCACCATCACATAACTGCCCACATGGCAGAACTGGTGTATCAGCACACAGGCCGAAATGATGGCAAAGTCGTCTATCACCACCTCACCGGCTATTTTGGTAGTATTGCCAATGATGCAACCATTACCCACCACAGCATCGTGTGCCACATGCATACCCTCCATCAGCAAGTTGTTGGAGCCTACCACAGTCTTACCTTTTGCGGCAGTACCACGGTTAATAGTCACATTCTCGCGAATGGTGTTGTTGTCGCCCACCTCGGCGGTAGTGTCCTCACCCTTAAACTTGAGGTCTTGTGGAATGGCACCTATCACGGCACCCGGAAAAATACGGTTGCCATCGCCAATGCGCGCACCCGACAGCAGCGTAACACTGTTCATCAGATGGTTATTTTTGCCTATTACCACATTTTTGTCGATGTAACAAAACGGACCAATCTCACAACCCTCGCCTATCACAGCTTCGGGGTGTATGTATGCTAACGGACTTATCATATTTAATCTTTATATGCATGAGAGCCTTACAAGCTCTTACTTATTCTTAACTATCTGAGCCGTAAAGGTGGCCTCCATCACCACTGTTTCGCCCACAAAGGCAAAACCGTGCATTGTTGAAATGCCGTGACGTATTGGCGCCATCAGCTCTACCTTGAACAGGAGCGTATCGCCCGGCACCACCTTCTTGCGGAATTTTACATCGTCTATGCGCAGGAAGTAAGTGCTCCACCGCTCGGGTTCCTCAATAGAGTTGAGCACGAGCAAGCCACCTGCCTGGGCCATAGCCTCAATTTGCAACACGCCGGGCATGACAGGCTCCTGCGGGAAGTGACCTTGGAAGAAGGCTTCGTTCGATGTCACATTCTTTACAGCCACAATAAAGTTTGAGCCAGTCTCTACCACCTTGTCCACCAACTGCATGGGGTAGCGGTGCGGCAACAACTCGCGTATGCGGTTAACGTCCATCAGCGGCTCTTCATTGGGGTCGTAGTTTGGCGCCTGTATTTCGTGCTGACGGATTTCGCGACGCATTTGGCGCGCAAATTTATTGTTGATGGTGTGTCCCGGACGTGTGGCAATAATTCTGCCCTTTATCGGACGGCCTATAAGGGCCATGTCGCCTATGATATCGAGCAACTTGTGGCGTGCCGGTTCGTTCTGCCATACCAAGGCACGGTCCTGCACATAGCCAAGCTTTGTAGCGTCGCGATGCTCCACGTGCAGGTGGTCGGCCAAGCGGTCGAGCGCCTCTTGCGATATTTGCTTCTCGTATATAACGATGGCATTGTCCAAGTCGCCGCCCTTGATAAGGCCGGCCTTGAGCAGAGGTTCAATTTCGCGTACAAACACGAATGTACGTGCCGAGGCTATTTCTGTTTCAAAATTGGCCATGTCGTCAAGGGTCGCAAACTGACTGTTGATAAACTGCGACTCAAACGATATCATGGTAGTGATCGAGAACTGGTCGTCGGGCAGTATGATAATAGACGAACCGGTCTCCTCATCGCGGAATTCGATCTTCTTCTTTATCACATAAAAGTCCTTGGGAGCATTCTGTTCCACCACACCCACACGCTTGATGTTTTCAACGTAAAGTATAGAACTACCATCAAGGATAGGGAACTCAGGACCATTCACCTGTATCAAGCAGTTATCAATACCCATGGCATAAAGTGCAGCCATGGCATGTTCAATGGTGCTGCATCGGGCTTCGCCCTTTGCCACCACTGTGCCGCGCGAGGTGTCTACCACATTCTCGGCTATGGCTTCAATTATGGGTTCGCCCTCAAGGTCTATGCGTTGTATTTTATAGCCATGATTCTCAGGGGCGGGATTAAATGTCACCGTCAAACTGAGTCCGGTGTGCAGCCCCTTGCCATAGAGCGAGAAACTGCCGGCCAATGTTTGCTGTTTTAACATAATGTTATATGATGTGGACAATTACAAGCAACTGTCCTCTGTTTTGTATGGATAATATGATTTGATTTTCGAAATTGAGCAGCACATACCGTGCAAATGCCAAAGCGCCCCAGGGCCAAGACTCAACTTACTTTGCCTCTGCGCCACCAAGTGCATTTTACGCACGCTATTTTGCCTTCAGCGCCTGTATTTCCTTTTTGAGCGCCTCTATTTCCTGACGCATTTCGGGCAGATACTTGAACACCACGCTCGAGCGCATGAAGTTCTTGGCATCGATTGCCGGACTGCCCTGTATTGTCACATGGCCCTTGCGTATGCTGCCTGCTATGCCTGCCTGTGCGCCACAAAGCACACGGTCGCCTATCACAGCGTGGCCCGCTATGCCTACCTGTCCGCCAAACATACACCATTCACCAATCTTGGTAGAACCTGCCACACCCACCTGGGCCGACATCACAGTATTGGCACCTACCTCGCAATTGTGTGCCACCTGCACGAGGTTGTCAAGCTTAACGCCCTTGCGCACAATGGTCGAGCCCATGGTTGAACGGTCAACACACGTGTTGGCACCTATTTCTACATCGTCCTCAATGGTAACAATACCTATTTGAGGAATTTTCTCATAGCCATCGGCAGCAGGAGCAAAACCAAAACCATCGGCACCTATCACACAACCTGAATGCAGCGTCACACGGTTGCCAATTTTACAATCGTGGTATACCGACACGTTGGGATAGAACAAGCAATCGTCGCCCACGGTGGCACGTTCCTCTATCACCACGCCGGCATATATTTGACAGCCCTTGCCCACAACGGCGTGTTCACCTACATAAGCAAACGGGCCCACATAGCTGCCCTCGCCCACCGTAGCCGTTTCAGCCACACAGGCCAAGGGGTGAATGCCGGTGCGCTTCTGCATGGTCGACTGATAGAGCGTAAGCAAACGGGCTATGGCCTCATAGGCATTCTCCACACGTATCAGTGTGGTGTGCACCTCGTGTTCTGGCTTAAAATCCTTATTTACGAGCACAATACTCGACTGGGTGTCGTAAAGGTAGTGTGCATAATGCGGGTTAGCGAGGAAAGATATGGCACCTTTCACGCCTTCCTCTATTTTGGCAAAGGTTTTTACAGAGGCGTTTTCATCACCTTCAACTGTACCGCCAAGATACTCGGCTATTTGCTTTGCAGAAAATTCCATGTATAGTGATTGCTTTTCTTGTTTGTAAAGAGTGGTCTCCACCCACCTCATTAGCAGGTGGACGACGCGCAATATCTTTTTATTTTCGTTGTCTAAAGGCTTTGGCCTTGGCATGTCTTTGTGCGTCAATTATTTGACAACAACATCGTTTGCAACAGTTTACAAATCGTAATACGTTGGTTTTCAGCACTTTTACTTCAAACATACGACTTATAGACTATATTTACCCGTATTATCAAAGACATAGGTTTATGCAAATATCGCAAAAATATTCGATATAAGCCCCTACACCTATGGTTTTTTACACGAATGCGCAGTTTTGTACAGGTTTGTAGGGGCTTGTACTATTTCCCATTCCTAAACTATGGCCTATCAAGGCTGTCTGCTTGAGGATGACGCTATGTCAATGACAGATTTACATGGCAATAAGCAGAACACTCACCTACCCTTACATACAATATCTTGTAAAACTGTCTGCACTCTGCACTTTTCCTTATAATAGCGCTGATACAGAGCACTTTACAGCGTGTAGATAACGCCAAAATTTGTATACACACCGCTTAATTTGTCTGCACTGGCTGCTGTATCAGACATCGCACTCTGAGGGGTTTGTTATGGGGACAAGACTTTTCTGTTGCTCCGACAGAAAAGTCTTGCCCCCATAACTGTTTTTACGCTGTGGCAAATCTGATGCGTGCAGACGGTAGTGCAGACAAATAATGATGGTGCCTACACGCTTTTATATGTTGATTATCAACTATTTATGTTGTAAAAGTGCAGAGTGTAGCGAGTTTGTGTGCGCGGACTAATATGCTAATGCGGGAATATGCTAATATGTTAATGTGGTAATATGCTAATAACTGACGCCGTAGCATTACCACTTGTAACACTAAGGCGTCAGCCCTTATGTTCTTGAGGCCACGCGGACGTTAGTCCGTGGCCTAAAGCCGCGCAGCGGCCTTATGTACTTATGTTCTTTTGTTCTTATGGTTACCGCGTTAGCGGCCAAAGCACTAAGGCGTCAGCCCTTATGTTCTTGAGGTCACGCAGACGTTAGTCTGTGGCCTTCAGCCGCGCAGCGGCCTTATGTCCTTATGTCCTTTTGTTCTTATGTTCCCCGCGTTAGCGGCCAAGGCGAGCGATGCCCGCAGATATACAGATATGCAAACAGAACTAACGCCGTAGCGTGGCTTGGCAGCCGCTAACGCGGTAAACATAAGAACAAAAGGACATAAGGACATAAGACCGCTTCGCGGCAGAAGGCCACGGACTGACGTCCACGTGCCCTCAAGAACATAAGGGCTACGCCGTAGTGTTGCTTGTTGGTTGCTTAACACGGGAAACATTATTTGTGTATAACTTGTACACTTTTTTTGTTTGCAAGCCTGACCTTGCACTATCTTTGCATAAGATAGGCTGCGCCTCAGCATAACACTCAAACAAGTTTGGTGTTCTGCATTCGGCTTGCACTATCTTTGCACCCACTACTAACTAAATTGTATATTATTATGAATACCAAACAAGCCTTGCTGCAATTTGTGCAGCAAATTATGCACGAGGGCATCGATGCACTGATCGACCGTATCGCCAACCGCGTAATTGAAAAACTTGACAAAGCCCGAATGTCCATGCCACAAACGGCGGCGGAGTATGACGACGAACTACCACAGCCGAAAGAAGTTGTTAAGCCACAACCGAATAATGTTACCGAGCCGCAACCTATCGAGCCACAACTTACTGAGCCGCAACCAACCGAGTCACAACCTATCGAGTCGCAACCAGGAAAAGCATGCAATGAGCAACCCGACACACCCTCTCTCACTGAACAAGCCATGCAAATGGTTGACGAGATGTACGACACGCGCTATAACGTGCTTGACCGCGTGGCCGAAATACGCCGACACAATGGGGCCTCTGCCCAGTTTGTGCCAGTGAACAAACTGGTGCGCAACACCATTGTTATCGACTTGCACAAACGCGGGTGCATGGTGTGGAACAACGATGTGGACCGCATTTTGGAGTCGGACTATATGCCGCAATACCACCCCTTTACAAGTTATTTGAAATCATTGCCCGCATGGGACGGCACCGACCGCGTGACGCCCCTCGCCGCCCGTGTGAGCAGCGATCCGCTGTGGACCACCGTGTTCCACCGCTGGCTGCGCGCCATGGTGGCAGGGTGGCAGGGTGCTGGGGGCGGCGCCGCCTCGCAGACGGGTGGCAATGCCATGATACCCTTGTTGGTGAGCGAGGAGCAGGGCCTGCGCAAAAGCACCTTCTGCCGCATGTTGCTGCCGCCCGAACTGCGCAACTACTACTCCGAAAAGTTTGAACTCTCGGGCACGGAGCGGCTTGAACTGGCTCTGTCGCGCTTTGCACTTGTCAACCTCGATGAGTTTGACCGTTACAGCCAGCACCATGCGGCCAAACTCAAGAATTTGGTGCAGCTCGGCACCATGCAGTCGCGTCGTCCGTATGCGAGCGGTTTTGCCGAGATGCCGCGCGTGGCCTCGTTTATTGGTACGAGCAACCGCTACGACTTGTTGAACGACCCCACGGGCAGCCGCCGCTTCTTTTGTCAGGAGGTGCACGGGGTGATAGACTGCGATACACCGCTTGACTATGCGCAGCTTTATGCGCAACTGTTGCACGAGGTGCTGTCGGGTGAACTGACTTATTTCACGCACACCGAGGAGGCTGCCATTCAGCATCACAACCGATTGTTTTACCAGTCGTCGCCCCTGCGTGAGTGTTTTGTGCGCCGTTTCGAGGTGGCTGATGAGGGCAAGCCGGTTGATGGTGGCGAGTGGCAGACGGCCACGACTATATTCCGCACGCTCAAGCGCGACTTGCGTGGCATGGTGCGAAATGCCACGCCTAACACTTTGGGACGTGAACTGATGCAGCTCGGCGTGCCGCGCAAGAGGTGCAACCGCGGGGTTATGTATTGGGTGAAAGCACGAGAGAGTTAATGAGCTAATGGGCTGACGCCGTAGTGTGGCTTGGCAGCCGCTAACGCGGTAAACATAAGGACATAAGAACATAAGGACAGAAGATATACGTTTGTGTTAGCCGCTTACCGCGGGAACATAAGAACATAAGCTACATAAGAAACACATAAGGCCGCTGCGCGGCGGACGGCCACGGACTAACGTCCGGGTGGCCTCAAGAGACATAAGGGCTGACGCCGTAGCGTGACAACCGGGTTACTATTTGCAACTATTATTACTGTTCGGTTAAACGAAAACTCGCGAACAGACTCAAGCTCCAAACGCTACCTCTAATGGGGGCGACGCGTCTCGCGTCGGGGAAAGTGCAATGTTCATACACTAAGCAAAGGCTCACAGACAGCACTAATTACACGCCTATTTGCGAGTCCTTTGCCTTAATTACTGAACGCGGGACGAGGCTGCTGAGAAAACCGACGCGGGACGCGTCGCCCCCATTAGTGCTTGCGTTTTCTATCAGATTGACAGGTTAAAAAGCGGATTTGAAGCCATGGGAAGAACTGTTATGCCAGGAAATTGCGCTCTAATGGGGGCGACGCGTCTCGCGTCGGGAAAAATGCAATGTTCATACACTAAGCAAAGGCTCACAGACAGCACTAATTACACACCTGTCTGTGAGTCCTTTGCCTTAATTACTGAACGCGGGACGAGACTGCTGAAAAAACCGACGCGGGACGCGTCGCCCCCATTAGTGCTTGCGTTTTCTATCAAATTGACAGGTTAAAAAGCGGATTTGAAGCCATGGGAAGAACTGTTTTGCCAGGAAATTGCGCTCTAATGGGGGCATTCTATGTTATTGACCAAATTTTTGGCAAGTTTTTTTGTT
>ERZ1034949.633-NODE-633-length-21468-cov-9.133330_pt1 | contig 21468 bp, 14 predicted proteins | sample MGYA00520590_ERZ1034949 | MGnify/ENA primary metagenome ERZ1034949 (study PRJEB33766, sample SAMN09781752) | gut metagenome | biome: gut microbiome | host: Homo sapiens | place: Madagascar | study: EMG produced TPA metagenomics assembly of the PRJNA485056 data set...
AGACCAACAAGCACGGCTGCATCGTCACCGACGGCGACGACGGCAAGACCAGCCGTGACGGCGTGTACGCTGGCGGCGATGCCGTGACCGGTGCCGCCACCGTCATCAAGGCCATGGGTGCCGGCAAGGCTGCCGCCAAGGCCATCCACGAGTACATCCAGAACAAGTAATTGCTGCCGCAAGGCAGTCCCCTCCCCTGTTTCCTCCGGGAAACGGGGGATTTTTTATTTTTCTTCGCAAACGCAAATCTGGGGCGATTCATTTACTTTTGTGATGGTTTTATGATATAATGAACTTAACTTTATAAGGTGCTGCACCGCCTGCGGGCTGCGGCACCGCTTTTGGAGGGAACTGCCCATGCACCCGCTGCTCATTCTGGTACTGGTCTTTGATCTGCTCATCGCCGTGTCCTCGGTGCTGAACCTTGTGAACATGATGCGCGTCAACCTGATGGTGGAGGAGCGCAGGGCCGAGGCACTGACCGTGCAGCGGGTACGGGTGCAGAAGGCCGCCGCCGGGAAGGGCGGCATCCTGGCTTCCTGGTACGGCGTGTACGCCTGCCCGGCCAAGGACGGCACCGGCGAGTTCACCTCTTCAAATCCCTATGGCAGCGAGGCCGCCGTGCCCGCTTCCACCACCGTGGTGCCCCTCAAGGCCTCCGGTGTGCTGGAGCAGTGCGACATCGCCGCCCACCTGCGCCGCCGCCTTGTCCCGCTGTGGATCACGGTGGCCGCATTCTCGGCTCTGCTGGCGGCTTTCGTCCGCCTCTGAGCAGGCTCTTTCCCCTTCTCGTCTTTTCGGCACACGGCTTTTTCCCTGCGGCCCTCTGACCCACAGGCTGCCGGGGCGCGGTACGATGCCGGGAAAATATAAGTATAAAGGAAGGCAATTATGGAACTACTAAAACTACTCGGCATTGTCATCGTCATCGCTGGCTTTGCACTGAAGCTGGACTCCATTCTGGTCATTCTGGTGGCAGCCGTTGTGACTGCACTGGTTGGCGGTCTGGGCCCGGTCACCCTGCTGGAAACGCTGGGCAGCACCTTTGTGGCAAACCGCAGCATGGCCATCTTCATCATCGTGATGCTGGTCACCGGCACGCTGGAGCGCAACGGCCTGCGTGAAGCAGCCGCTGCCCTGATCGGCAAGTTCAAGGGTGCCACCTCCGGCCTGGTCATCGGCATCTACGGCGTGATGCGCTCGATCTTTGCAGCCTTCAACGTGGGCTTTGGCGGCGTGGCCGGTTTCGTGCGCCCCGTCATCATGCCCATGGCCGAAGGTGCCATTGTAGCACAGGGCTATGAGCCCAATGAGGAGCATGTCGAGGAGCTGAAGGGTATGGCTGCCGGCATGGAGAACATCACCTGGTTCTTCGGTCAGGTCCTGTTCGTGGGCGGCTCCGGCGGCCTGCTGGTGCAGAGCACTTTGGCCGGCCTGGGCATCGAGGTGGAGCTGGCCCAGCTGGCTGCCATCGAGATCCCCGTGTGCATCATTGCCACTGTGGTCGCCATCGTATTCTATGTGATCAAGGATCGCAAGATGATCCAGAAGTACTATAAGTAAGGGAGGACAGAAGAATGAGCTTTTTTATGAGTGCTGATTACAGCCTGTCCACCAAGGTGATGGAGATCATCTACTTTATCATCGGCCTGCTGTGCATCTACTGCGGTGTGAAGAACCTGAAGGATAAGGAGAACCCGGAACCTGTGGGCACCTTTATCTTCTGGGCCGTGCTGGGCGTCGTGCTTGCCCTGGGCCGCTGGCTGCCCTCTCTGGTGAGCGGCATCCTGGTGGTGGTGATGTGCATCCCCGCCATCCTCAAGAAGGTCAAGAAGGGCGCTGTCTCTGCTGCCACCAAGGCCGAGACCGAGGCTACCTATGAGAAGATCGGCATGAAGATCTTTGTCCCCACCCTGAGCATCGGCGTGCTGGCCGTCGCCTGCGCCATCACCGGCATGGGCATCGGCCTGTCCGCCCTGAACGGCGTGGCTCTGGGCGTTCTCGTGGCCATCATCCTGCTGATGATCATGAACCGCGACAACAAGCCCTCCACCTTCCTGAACGATTCCGAGCGCATGCTGTCCACCGTGGGTCCCCTGTCCATGCTGCCCATGCTGCTGGCCTGCCTTGGCTCCGTCTTTACCGCTGCCGGTGTCGGCGATGTGATCTCTGACCTGGTCAGCCACATCATCCCCGAGGGCAACGTGAACGCCGGTATCGTGGTGTACGCCATCGGCATGATGCTGTTCACCATGATCATGGGCAACGCCTACGCCGCCATCACCGTGATGACCGTGGGCATCGGCTACCCGTTCGTGCTGGCCCACGGCGCAAACCCGGTGGTCATCGGCATGCTGGCTTTGACCTGCGGCTTCTGCGGCACCCTGTGCACCCCCATGGCTGCAAACTTCAACACCGTGCCCGTGGCACTGCTGGATATGAAGAAGCCCATGGGCGTCATCAAGAATCAGGTTCCGGTCGCCATCATCATGATGGTGGTCCAGATCGTGATGATGATCCTCCTGAAGTGATTTTTTTGTTAGATCGAGTGATTCAATGGAACAAGCAATTCAGCACGGAGCCGATATCATTATTCGCGACTGGGTCCGGCTCCGTGCAGGCGAACGCATCTTGATCGTATCCAGCCAGAAGTATGCTGTCGAGGTGGCGGCCATGCAGCAAGCCGCACAGGCGGTGGGCGGCGTGGCGGATGTGTTGATGCTGGACGACCTGCACGAGCAGGTGGGCCAGTATTTCGACGACCGCGAGGACGCCTTTGACCCCTACAACGCCGTGATCGGTGCTGCCGAGTATTCCCTCATCACCACACGGGCCGTCAAGCGGGTCATCGCCCGCCGCAACCGGTTTTTGTCGCTGCCGCTGAGCACCAGCAATGGGCAGTCACTGCTGAGCTACGACTTCCTGAACATGAGCCTGCCCAAAAGCAGGATCATGGCCAGCATCATCATGGCCTGCTACCAGAACGCCAGCCACATCCATGTGACCACGGAGCTTGGCACGAACCTGGATTTCAACATCGAGGGGCGTGTGCCCGGCTTCTTCAACGGCTGCTGCCACGACGGCAAGGGCCTTTCCTCTGCCAGCGTGGAAGTGTATGTGGCACCGGTGGAGAGCGACACCAACGGCACCCTGATCCTGGACGGCTCCATGGGCTATATCGGCATCGTGGACAGCCCCGTGCGGGTGGAGCTGCGCGGCGGCCGCATCGTGGAGATCGAGGACAATGCCAGCGGCAGGCGGCTCAAGCAGTTTCTGGCCCGCTTCCACGACCCGGAGAACATGGTGGTGGCGGCGGAGTTCGGCATCGGGCTCAACACCCACTCCCGCTGTGCAGGCAACTGCTACATCGAGGACGAATCCACCTATGGCACCTTCCATATCGGGTTCGGGCGCAACATCGCGCTGGGCGGTGTGCAGGATGCTTCCGGCCATTACGATCTGGTCACCCACGACCCCTGCATCTATGTGGACAACCGCATGATCATGGATCACGGACAGCTCACCGTTCTGGAGCCGTCCATTTATATCTGAGAATCGAGGCTTTTTACCATGAAAATTCTGCTCACTGGTTTCGACCCCTTTGGCGGCGAGACCGTCAACCCCGCTTTTGAGGCGGTAAAGCTGCTGCCCGACACCATCGCCGGTGCCGAGATCGTCAAGCAGGAAGTGCCCACCGAGTTCATCCGTGCCGGTGAGGTGCTGGAAGCTGCCATTCAGGCAAACCAGCCCGATGTGGTCATCTGCATCGGTCAGGCCGGCGGCCGCTCCGCCATCACCCCGGAAAAGGTGGCCATCAACCTGATGGACGGCCGCATCGCCGACAACGCCGGTTATCAGCCCATCGACGTGACCATCCAGGAGGACGGCGAGACCGCCTACTTCACTTCTCTGCCTGTGAAGGCCATGGTGCAGAACATCAAGGACTCAGGCATCCCCTCCGCCCTGTCCTACACTGCAGGCTCCTATGTGTGCAACTACCTGATGTACACCCTGCTGTACCTCATCGACAAGAAGTACCCCAACATCCGGGGCGGCTTCATCCATGTGCCTTACGCCATGGAGCAGGTGGTCAACAAGCCCCTGGGCACCCCCAGCATGGACCTGCACCAGATCGCCCGCGGCCTGGAGAAGGCCGTGGAGGCCGTTGTGAAGAACGACGCCGACCCGGCTGTGAACATGGGCACCACCCACTGAGCACCCCCGCAGAGCCCTTCAAGGCACCCGCTGTGCATCCGCATGGCGGGTGCTTTTTTGTGGACGCTAGCGCGACAGCTCCCTGTACGCTTGCGGGAAACCGGAACAGGACGATTTGAAATGGCTCCGCGTGCGCTGCGCCATAATTAGAGGAAATATTATTTTTTATTGCAACTCCGGAAAATCTGCGGATTTTCCGGAGTTGCCTTTTCACCAGAGGGGTCATGGCGGGGAGTGGCATCTGATACCGGAATGACATCGCACCGGGAGGGACGTTACGGGATTCCTTTCCGCAAAACGCGAGTTCTCCTTCTGCGCTTTGGCCGCAGGCCAACAGCAGCCGATGCCACTTCCCGTAACGCCCTCTCCCGTGAAAAAGCAAATCCGGCGGGGCCGCAGCCCTGCCGGATTTGCAAAATCTAAAATAATTTTTCCGCTATTTATGCCCAGAGCAAAGCGGAGGGCATTCTAAATCGTTTGCCTTCCAGAGAACAGGCCACTTTCCTTAACGCCCATCCGTGAAAAAGCAAGCCCGGAAAATCCGCAGATTTTCCGGGCTTGCATATCTTTAAAAATAATTTTCCGCTGATATTGCCAGAGCAAAGCGGAGGGCATTCCAAATCGTCCTGCTTACTCCGTGATCCGCCCTGCCGCGCTGGTCTCCAAGACCGGGTAACCGGTGCGGGTGCAGCGCACGGCGCAGCGGGCGCGGCCTCCGGTGGTGCAGGTGAACAGGGTCAGGTCCCAATCGTCCTGGTCATCGGCGGTGATCATTTTTTCGATATCCGTGGGCTGGATGGTCTCCACGTTGGTCACCTCATAGCTCCAGCGCTGGCCGTCCATGTCGGTAAAGTACACCTCGCTGCCCAGGGCCAGCCACTTGATGGGGCTGAAATGCTTGGCGTAGTTGTGGGCGCAGACCACCATGTTGTCGGCGTAGGTGGAGCCGGAGTAGCGGCCCGGGGCCACCTTGAGGCCGGCGTAGCTCCACTCGCTCATCACAGGCAGTTCCAACCCGATGGACGGGATGGACAGGTAGCCGATGTAGCCCCAGCCGTCGATGTCGGTGACGGTCATCTCCTGCTCCGGGTCCAGCTCCGGCTGGACCACCGGCTCTTCGTCCTTCGTCTTGTCCTCAATGGTCTCGGTCAGGGTCTCTTCCAGCTTGCCCAGGGCGTCCTGCGAAGCCTGGTCGGCTCGGTTGGCGTCCCACTGGTTATAGCCCAGCAGGGCCAGTGCGCCCAGAATGAGCAGGATGCCCACGATCATGCAGGCGCGGCCGATCTTCTGCTTTGTGTTCATGCCAGCGTCTCCTTCCGGTCCAGCACCCAGCCGACGGCAAACAGCAGCACGCCGCTGCAGGCCATGAACGGGATGGGCCAGTTCAGCTGGCCGCTCTGGGGCAGTGCATTGCCGTCCGGGCGGCCAGGCGCCACCGGGCTGTCCGGGTTGCCGGGGGCCACGGGGTTGTCCGGGTTGCCGGGCGACACCGGGCGGTTGGGGTCGTTGGGATTGACCGGCATATCCGGGTTGTCCGGCTCATCCGGGGTGCCGGGCTGGGTGGGCTTGTCCGGCTCCGAGGGCTTCTCCGGCTCGGACGGTTTGTCCGGCTCCGAGGGCTTTTCCGGTTCGGGCGGGGTCACCTCCTGCGTGGGCGCGCCCACCTTGGGGGTGGCGTCCACGGTGTAGAGCCAGCCGCTTTCGTCTGCCATGGGCAGCGACACCAGGAAGGAATTGATGGCCTCGTAGCCCTTGGAGTTCTCGGTCTGCACCACGAGGTACAGGCCCAGCGGCAGCGCGTCAAAGGAGACGATGCCCTGCTCGCTGATCTTATGGGTGGTGCCGGCGGCGCGGGCGGGCAGCTTGGCTTCCAGCCTGGAAGCCAGCGTGCTGTCCGTCAGGTCGCCCAGCGCGATGCCGCAGCCCGTAAAGTCGGCGGTGTACACAAAGTGCAGGTCGCCGTTGGTGCGGGCCACGTCCGCCACCTTGTACACGGTGAGTGCGCCGCCCCGCAGGGGGACGTCGTTCTGGTGGTCGTACAGGGTCACGTCCATGCTGCCGGTGCGGCTCAGGTCGATGTTGGCGCTGGCCGCGGGGGCTGCCAGCGCGGGCAGTGCACAGCACACGGCCATGCACAGCGCCAGCAGAAGAGCGGCAAACCGGTTGTTTTTGTTTTGTTTCATGGCTGCTCACTCCTCCTTGTTCTGTTTCCGTTTGCGGACCAGCAGCAGGGCTGCTGCAGCGGCCAGTGCGCCGCCCAGCACCCCGAAGGGTGCCGTGCCCATGCCGCCGGTGGACGGCAGCTCGTAGCCGGTGTAAACGTAGTTCTGCACCGTGATATTGCCGGTCTGCACGTCGTTATTGTCAATGTACACGTTCCAGTTGCCGGTGGTCGTTTCCTCCACCAGGTAGTGGTACGCCTTGCCGCTCTCCTTGTCCGTCAGGGGCAGCTTGTCCCCCGGCTCGGACCAGGTCCAGTCGTTACCTGCGGTCAGGTCGGCTTCGGCAAACAACGTTTTTTTCTCGGCATTGTCGGTGTACTGCCAGACCTTGATGCGGATGCTGTTCACCGCCGGTTCCACCGGCTTTCTGGTATCCTGGTCCAGCCAGAACTTTTTGACGGTCAGGTTTCTGGACACGTTGCTGTACTCAGCAGTGGTGGTGCCGGCGTCGCTGCCCACCTGCACATTGCTGTTCAGGTCCACCGTCTCGTTGCCCACGGTCAGGGTGGTGCCGAGTGCGCCTGTAGCCACCGCAAAGGCTGCCTCCGCGCTCTCCGTGCGGGCGCTCTTGCGGAACAGCAGGTAGTGCGGGGTGGCATCCAGCTGATAGTTCTGGGGTGCTTTGGTCTCCACGAGCTTATACAGCACATCCGGGTGCAGGCAGCTTGCAGTCTTACTATCCAGCACAGCCAGACTGGCCTGACCGTTTTTGTCCGTGGTCAGGGTGCCGGTGCCGTTGCCGGTCCACAGGACGAACTGCCTGCTTACCGTATCGTACTGGTAAATGGTGAACACCGCGCCCTCCAGCGACTCGCCGGAGTAGCTGTCCTTCTTGCGCAGCACGAACTGTGCGGTGGTGGCCGTTGCATCCGCATTGACCTTGTAGGTGAAGCCGCTGTCGCTGGATTTGCTCTGGTTGCTCAGGGTGACGGTGTTGCTCACATCGTAGCTGGCGGCAGCGCTGCCATCCTTCACATTGCAGTCATACACAAGGATCAGGGCCGCCTCGTTGGGGACCACCATATGGAGCCAGCCGTCCTTGTCCGCTTCCAGGATGCGGTAAAGATCGCGCTTCACTTCCTGGCCGAGGATCACGCCTTTTGTTTCGTCGTAAGCGTAATAATACAACTTGACCGAGTTGATATCGCCGGTGGCGATGGCACCATTGGTGGTGCTGATGTTATCCCACAGCTCAATGGTCGGGGCGTGGTCCTTTGCGGCCGACAGATCATGGCCGGCCGGGTTGATGACCACCCGATAGTGCAGCTTCCGGTCGTTGTCGGTGTCCTGCCAGCCGGTCTTTTTCACCTGCTCCACATCGCGGGTGACGGTGGTGGTGGTGGTCTGGGTCAGCTCGCCCCAAGTGGCGCTGTTCGTATAGGTCAGCTCGCCCACCGAGGGGTTCTTCCATCTGGGATCGTCGCTCACGCTCACTTTGTACTGGATGCGGATGCGGTGTTCCTTCCCCGACTTGTTGTAGTTGCTGATTTTAATGGTCAGCTTCCGGGTGGCTTCATCATAGTCTACCGTGGCAGCGGCCCCCTTCAACGCGCTGACCTTATCCGGGGCCCCTTCGTCCATGCCGATCGTTACCCAGTCGGTCTTGAACTCGGTGTTTTCCGGCAGGGTGTCGGTAACCGTGATCTCGTCCCTATCATCGGCGGAGGTCTGCAGCACCAGCTGATAGTGGAGGTTGTTGCCGCTGAGGTCGCTCAGCTCGAAGCTGTTGCTGCCGGTCAGATAACCGGTCTCGTCGCCGCTGCTCTTTGCGGCCACACCCTTTTCAAACTTCTTGTAGCTGCGGTAGGTGTCCTCTGCCGAATCATCGCCGCTCACGCCTTGGATATGGATGGTGTTCTTATAGGTCCACACCTCACCGGTGGGCACGTCGTCGCGCTTCTCGTGGGTGGGGATGCCGTTCACCGAGATGCTGCGCACGGGGTTCTGGTCGTTCCCGGCTTTCACATGGATGCTGAAGCTGCGCACACGGGCGGACGAGTCACCTGCGTTTACCTGTTTTGTGCCGTCTCTGTCGGCGTAGTAGGTCATCTCGATGGTGTTGCCCGCTTCGAAGGCCTGCTCATAGGTCAGCTTCGTGTTGTCGAGCATGGTCAGGGTCAGATTGGCCTTGATGGCGTCATCCAGCTTTTTTGCAATGGCATAGTGGGTGTCCTCTTTTGTCTCGCCTTGGTCGTTCTCAGCGTCGTCCAGCACATCCCACAGGGTAAACTCTGCCTCACCGGTCTTGTTGGTGGCTGTGATGTTCCAGGTGGGATTCTCACCCTTGACGGCAATTTCTTTTTTCAGGCTCCAATCGCCCTGCTTCAGGGGGACCGTATCGCTGGCCGTGAAGGTTTTGCCGTCCTTGGAGGCCGTGGCGGTATTGGTCACGTCGCCGCCGCCGATGGGGGTGGTGGTGCGGAAGGTGATCTCCAGCTTGTTCCGGTTATTCATATCAGCGGACGTGATGGTGTAGCCGATGCCGTTGTTCCGGAATTCCTCCGCGCTGATCTCTTTCCCGCCGACGTTTACTTTGCCCACGATCTGTACGCCCTTCGGCAGATCATCCTTGACCACATAGCCCACAAGGAAGTTGCCGGTGATGACCGGATTGGGCACACTGACCGTGATCTTCCACTCGATCTGGCCATCCTCCGGCTTGTACTCGCCCTTCTTGGTGATGCGCGCCTGCTCCATGGTCAGCGTCTGAAAGTAGCCGGCATCCTTCAGACCGTCTACATAGGCCACCGCACGGTTGATGATGATGCCGGTGCCGTCGTTCGAGTTGTTGAAGGATCTGCTGTCGAACAGCACCGAGTAGCACCAGAGATACTTTTCGCCTGCATTCAGGGCCGGGAGGTTTTCAATTTTAACGGTCTTGGTGTCCGTTCCTTCCGTCAGAGTGTACGTCGGGAAGGTCGTCTGCTTTGTCAGCGTCCCCTGGGCATCCACCCTGTAAAGAACAAAGCTGTCTGTAATATAAGTGCCCAGCAGCTTATACATCTTGCTATTTCCTTGGTTCAGGGTATCGGTGATGGTCACAGGATTTTTGGTGCCATTCGTGGTCTCAACGCTGACCACATAGTTCACCTTGAAGGTGCCGTCGGGCAGGTTCTCCACCAGTGGCTTCCAGATGACCGGATAGCTGCTGTAGTGGTCATCTGCCGCGCCGAGCTTGTAGAGGACCACATCTGCTTTTTTCGGCTTGATGGTCAGGATGCAGTCGTCCTTGAATTTGATCTCCTTCTCGTCCTCAAAGTTGTCGGCGCTCGCCGTAACGGCGGCCTTGAAGGTACCGGTGAATGTCAGGCCGCCCTTGTCGTCGGTACCGATGAACTTTTTGTCCGTAAAGGTCAGGGTCACTTGGCCGTTGGTGTCAACGGTGAAGTGGCCCACGACCTTTGCATTGTCGGCCTCGTCCTTGTCGGACTCATCCACGATGTTGCCCGTCACCACATCCGGCATGGGCAGGCCTTCGGGCAGCTGGTAGGTCAGGGTATTGTTGGTGGGCGTCAGCACACCGGCATTCACGGTATACTTCAGGTTAACGCGGACGCGGGTGCCGCTTTCCACGGTCACGCTGCCCGCGCCGATAGACGTCCATGTTTTCCCGTCGGTCGTCTTTTCATAATTGACATCCGTGATCCAGGTCTTCAGATCATGCTCGTCCCCGGCAGCCAGCAGGGCGATGCCGTAGGGGTCGGCGTCACCCACCCAGTCCACGGTGGCACCAAAGCCATCCTCATCTTCCAGCAGCGCATAGCTGCCGTCCAGCTCCTCCTGGGAGCCTGCCGGGTCCTCCGGGGCCTCAGCGGTGGTCTCGGCGGCATAGGCGCCGGTCACCGAGATGACACTGGTCACGTCGGACATGGCAGCGGGCACCTCGGCCACCTTGCCGTCCACGTTGCCGGAGATCACGGTCAGGGTCCCGGCGTCGGGGTCCACGGCGGACACGACGCCCACCGTCTCGGTGGTCACGGTGCGGGTGTCCACCTGCGGCTCGGAAGCCGTGAGCTGGGCGGCGGTGTCGGGGTCCTCGTCCAGGTCCAGCAGGGCGATGCCATAGGAGCTCTCGTCCACGGCCACCTGCTCGGTGGTGAGGGTGTTGTAGATGACGATATCGCCGGGCCTTGCGGTGGAGCCGTCGGCGTCGGTGAGCCACTGGGAGCCGCGCAGGTCACTGTGCAGGGCCATCACGCCCGCACGCTGGGGCACCACCGTCTGGGGCACACCCGCAAAGTGCAGGCAGTAGGACAGGAACATCACGTCCCAGGCACCGTAGGGGTTGCCGTACCAGGCACCATAGCGGGAGTAGCCGCGCAGCACCTGCTGGTCCTCCACATCCAGCTTGAAGTTCTTGTCGCTCTGCTGGTAGTCCAGCTGGGACTTTGCCACGGTGAGCAGGTCTTCGGCCCAGTTGCCGTTCAGGGCCACGTTGGCCGCGGCCTGCCATTCCTCGGCAGTCTCCACGTCGGCCTGGGTATCGGCCAGGCACTCCACGGTGTGGTGGTGCTCCGGGATGGTGCACACCAGCTCCTCGGTGTAGCAGGCGTCGGTGTGGTGATGCAGCACCGGCTCGTCCGGGGTGGTCTCGGCCGGCTCAGTGGGCAGGTCCACCACGGGGCGGCTGGCAGGCATTTCCTGATAGGCGGGGTTGGGTTCCTCCACCAGTTCGCCCTCGTCCAGGCCGCACACCAGCTCATACTCGGTGGTGTAGCAGCTGTCGTCGTGGATATGCTCGAACTCGCCGCAGATGAGCGCACCGTACTCGTCAAAGCAGTCGTCGGTGTGCTCGTGCTCTTCCTGATAGCAGGTCAGCACCCGGTGCTCCTCGTAGCAGGCATCGGTGTGCTCATGGGGCACCCAGATGGTCTCCGGCTCGGTCTGCACCGGCTCTTCCAGCTCTTCCGGCTCTTCCGCGCTGTAGGCGGACACCAGATCGGCGCTGCTGTCCGAAGAGGTGACGGGCGTTTCCGGCTCGCCCTCCTCGTAACCGCAGGTGAGCACTTTTTCGTAGCAGGCCGCCGTGTGCTGGTGCTCCTCGTAGCCGCAGTGGTAGTCGGCAGTCATGGAGATGCCCACCCCATGGAGCTGCCAGTTGACGAACAGGGTGGTGAGCAGGGCCAGCACCAGCATCATGGCCACATAGCGCCGGGCCTGTACATGCTGCCTGCGGAACCGCTCGATCAACCCGTTGATGATATCCTTCATAGTAAACACGTCCTCTTGGTTCGCTCTGTGCCCTGGCAGCCGCACACCGCTGCAGGCCCACAGAAGGGTCAGTTCCTCGTTTGTGCAACAAAAGCGTCACAAAATTTGTTCGATACATTGTTATTATACCATTTTAAGGCATTCATTTCAACTCAGGGGCGTGCTTTTCCGGCAAAAGAATGCACACGATGCGCACCATGCAAGGGGTCAGGGGCAGCCACAGCACCGTGCAGCCCAGATTGAACAGGGTGTGGGCGTTGGCGATCTGCCGGGCCAGCACGGCGCTCTCCGGCCCGTGGGGCGAGACCAGCCGCACCAGCGCGGTGAACTGGGGCAGCAGCAGCCAGCACACCGCCGCCCCGGACAGGTTGAACAGGGCGTGGGCCGCCGCCAGACGTTTGGCGTCCCGGCTCTGCCCCACCGATGCCAGCACCGCCGTGACGGTGGTGCCGATGTTGTCCCCCAACAGCACCGGGATGGCTCCCGCAAGGCCCAGCAGGCACCCGCCGTCCGGCCCGGGGCGGGCGGCCGCCTGCTGCAGCACCGCAATGGTGGCGGAGCTGCTCTGCACGGCAAGGGTCATGCCCAGCCCTGCCAGCAGGCCCAGGCCGGGGCGGTGCCGCACCTGGGCCATCCACTGCCGGAACACCGGCCCTGCTGCCAACGGCTCCATGGCCTCGGCCATGACCGCGATGCCCTCAAACAGCAGGCCGAACGCAAACAGCGCCTGCCCGGCTGCGTGCAGACGCCCGCGCCCCGCGAACCAGAGCAGCAGCCCCGCCACCAGCAGCAGATACCGGGCATCCTCCAGCCGGAAGGCCAGCAATTGCGCGGTGACCGTGGTGCCGATGTTGGCTCCGAACACCACCGGCACGGCCCGCTGCAGGGTCAGCAGCCCGGCCCCCACAAGGCCCAGCACCAGCACTGTGACCGCCGAGCTGCTCTGCACCACCGCCGTGACCGCCGCCCCCGTGAGCACCCCGGCCAGCGGGTGGGCCGTGAGCCGGGCAAGGGCCTGCCGCAGGGTGTCCCCCGCCGCCTGCTGCAAAGCGTCCGTGAGGGTGTCCATACTGTATAAGAAAAGTGCCGCCCCGCCGAACAATTGCAGGATCATCCACAAACGCTGTTCCATGCCCGATGCCCCCTTTGCTTTATGTGTATGCGGGACACAAACGTTTGTGAACTTTTGTGAAACAATCCCTGCAGGGGGTTGCAATCCGGCCTGCAAAAGCCTATTATTATCAAGCGTTAACAGTTAACAGCTGTTAAGCAATTTTTGAGAGGAGGGATCGCGTGTCTGAGGAATCTACGTTGCGTTTCCGTGGGCTTTGCCGCTACATCCACCGGCTGAGCAAAGCATCCAAGGCCGGCATGAAGGCCGCTCTGGCCGACTGCCCCAAGCGCCACTTCCCCATGCTGGAAGGGCTGCTGGGCTGCATTCGTCTCCATGGACAGGACGGTGCCGTTTATATCTCCGATCTTGTTCAGGAGCTTCATCAACCGCTTCCTGCCATTTCCCGCACGGTGCGGCAGATGGAGCAGGACGGCCTTGTGGAACGCTTTGCCGACCCTGCCGACCGCCGCAAGACGCTGGTGCGTTTCACGCCCAAGGGATACGAGGCCTGCCGACAGTGCGAGGCTGCTCTTGGGGACTACTTTTCCAGTGTCATGGCCCGGCTGGAGCCGGAACAGCTGGCCCAGATGGAAGCGCTGCGCGGCGCGCTGATGGAAGCCATTCTTGCGGAAAATGCTGCGCGTACCACCAAACCGAAGGGAGAACCAAACCATGACAAAGATCTTTAAGCAGCTGGCCCGTCACTGGGCCGTCTGCCTTGTGGTGTTCGCACTGCTGTTCGTGCAGGCGTACTGCGATCTGTCACTGCCGGACTACACCAGCAAGATCGTGGACACCGGCATCCAGCAGGGCGGCATCGAAAGCCCCCTGCCCGACACAGTGCGGCAGAGCACGCTGGATGCCCTCTCGCTGCTGATGCGCGAGGAGGACGCCGCTGCCTTCCAGAACGCCTACACCGCCGACGGCGATGTGCTGCGCCTGCGCACCGACCTGACCGCCGACGAGCGCACTGCGCTGGAAGATGCTGTGACCACGCCGGATATCGTGCTGTATCTGGCAGCCGCCCAGGCAGCCAACACCCCCGCCGGGCAGACCGGCATGGGCATGACCGGCCTTGCGGACCTGCAGGCCTCCGGTGCCGACCGCAATCCCGACACGGAAACCGAGACTGTGGCCCCCACAGCGGAGGATCTGGACACCGTGTGCGGCCAGTTTGCCGCCATGAGCCAGATGCCCGGCTTCAGCCGCGACGCCGTGCAGCAGCAGCTGACCGGTGCCATCGGCCAGCTGGACGACACCGTGGTGGAGAACCTGAAGAGCCAGGCTCTGCTGCTGGTGGGGCTGGAGTACGAGGCCCAGGGCATTGCCCACGACGTGCAGATGCACTATTTATATAAGGTAGGCGGCCAGATGCTGGCCCTGACCCTGCTGATGGTGGCCGTGTCCATCGCGGTGGGCTTCCTGGCCTCCCGGGTGTCCGCCGCCATCGGCCGCGACCTGCGCCGCGAGACCTTCTCCAGCGTCATCCACTTCTCCAATGCGGAGATCGAGAACTTCTCCACCGCGTCCCTCATCACCCGCACCACCAACGACATCCAGCAGGTGCAGTTCGTCTGCGTCATGCTGCTGCGCATGGTGGCCTATGCGCCCATTCTGGGCATCGGCGGTGTGCTGCACGTCATCGGCAGCTCTTCGGGCCTGTCCTGGATCGTGGTGCTGGACGTGGCTGCGCTGCTGCTGCTCATCCTCTTCCTGATGAACGTGGCCATGCCCAAGTTCAAGATCATGCAGACGCTGGTGGACCGGCTGAACCTCGTCAGCCGCGAGATCCTCACCGGCATCATGCCGGTGCGTGCCTTCAGCCGCGAACCCTTTGAGGAGCAGCGCTTCGACAAGGCCAACAAGGACCTGATGGGCACCCAGCTGTTCACCAACCGCGCCATGGTGGCCATGATGCCCTTTATGACCCTGATCATGAACGGCACCAGCCTGCTCATCGTGTGGTTCGGCGGCAAGGCCATGGACAACGGCACCATGCAGGTGGGCGAGATGATCGCCTTCATCACCTACACCATGCAGATCGTCATGTCCTTCCTGATGCTGGCCATGGTGGCCGTCATGCTGCCCCGTGCCGGTGTGGCCGCAGACCGCATCGACGAGGTCATCCGCACCAAGGCCACCATCCACGACCCGGACGAAGCCACGGCAAAGCCCGCACAGGAACGCAAAAACTGGCAGGGCACCGTGCAGTTCAACGACGTGAGCTTCCGCTTCCCCGGTGCCGACAGCGACGCACTGGAGCACATCAGCTTTACCGCAAAGCCCGGCGAGACCACTGCCATCATCGGCTCCACCGGCTGCGGCAAGAGCACCCTGCTCAACCTGATCCCCCGCTTCTACGACGTGACCGGCGGCAGCGTGACCGTGGACGGCATCGACGTGCGCCAGATGCCCCAGGCACAGCTGCACGACCTGCTGGGCTATGTGCCCCAGAAGGGCGTGCTGTTCAGCGGCACCATCGACAGCAACCTGAAGTTCGGCGGGGACCACATCACCGACGCCGCCGTGAAAAAGGCCGCTGCCATCGCACAGGCCACCGAGTTCATCGACGCAAAGCCGGAGGGCTGCCAGAGCCCCATCGCACAGGGCGGTTCCAACGTGTCCGGCGGCCAGAAACAGCGCCTGTCCATTGCCCGTGCCATTGCCAAGGACCCCAAAATTTATCTGTTCGACGACAGTTTCTCGGCCCTGGACTACAAGACCGACGTGGCCCTGCGCCGCGCCCTGAAGGCCCAGACCGACAACGCCACCGTCATCATCGTGGCACAGCGCATCTCCACCGTGCTGCACGCAAACCAGATCCTGGTGCTGGACGAGGGCCGTCTGGTGGGCAAGGGCACCCATGCCCAGCTCATGGCCAGCTGCCCGGAGTATCAGGAGATCGCCCGCAGCCAGCTGAGCCAGAAGGAACTGGACCTTGAACCACTGAATACGGAAAAGGAGGGTGTGTGATATGCCAAGACCCGGACGCATGACCACCGAGCGTGCCAAGGACTTCAAGGGCACGCTGCGGCAGCTCCTCCAGACCATGAGCCACTACAAACTGCCGCTCATCACGGCCATTGTCTTTGCCATTCTGTCCACCATTTTTAATATTGCCGGACCCAAGGTGCTGGCCAAAGCCACCACGGCCCTTGCCACCGGCTGGATCGCCAAGCTGCGCGGCACCGGCAGCATCGACTTTGTGTATATTGGCCGGGTGCTGCTGTTTTTGCTGGGCATGTACCTGCTGAGCAGCGCCTTCAGCTTTATCCAGGGCTGGCTGATGACCGGCCTTTCCCAGAAAGTCTGCTACGACTTCCGCCGCCAGATCAGCCAGAAGATCGACCGCCTGCCCCTGGCCTACTTTGAAAAGCGCACCGTGGGCGAGGTGCTGTCCCGCATTACCAACGACGTGGACACCCTGGGCCAGAGCCTGAACCAGAGCATCACCCAGCTCATCACCAGCGTGACCACCATGATCGGCGTGCTGATCATGATGCTGTCCATCAGCCCCCGCATGACCCTCATCGCCCTGCTGATCCTGCCGGTGTCGCTGGCACTGGTGCTGCTGGTGGTCAGGTTCAGCCAGAAGTACTTCAAGGCCCAGCAGGCCACCCTGGGCGTGGTCAACGGCCAGGTGGAAGAGATCTACTCCGGCCACAACGTGGTCAAGGCCTTCAACCGGGAGGCCGTGGTGCTGAACGACTTCAACGCCGCCAACGACAAGCTGTACGAATCCGCCTGGAAAAGCCAGTTCCTCTCGGGCCTGATGATGCCCATCATGAACTTTGTGGGCAACCTGGGCTATGTGGCGGTGGCCATCGTGGGCAGCATCTTTGCCGCCAACGGCACCATCACCATCGGCGACATCCAGGCCTTCATCCAGTACGTCAAGAACTTCACCCAGCCCATCCAGCAGCTGTCGCAGGTGTCCAACATGCTGCAGAGCATGGCCGCTGCCGCCGAGCGGGTGTTTGAGTTCCTGAACGAGCCGGAAGAGGACCAGACCGCCGACCCGGCCCGCCGGGCAGACCCCGCCTGCATCGACGGTCAGGTGACCTTCGACCACGTCAAATTCGGCTACACCCCGGACAAGACCATCATCCACGACTTCAGCTGTACGGTGAAGCCCGGCCAGAAGGTGGCCATCGTCGGCCCCACCGGCGCGGGCAAGACCACCATGGTCAAGCTGCTCATGCGTTTCTACGATGTGGACTCCGGTTCCATCACCCTGAACGGCCACGATGTGCGCGACTTTGACCGCAGCGCTCTGCGCGAAGGCTTTGGCATGGTGCTGCAGGACACCTGGCTGTTCAAGGGCACCATCATGGAGAACATCCGCTACGGCCGTCTGGACGCCACCGACGAGGAGGTCATTGCCGCCGCAAAGGCTGCCAACGCCGACCACTTCATCCGCACCCTGCCCGGCGGCTACCAGATGGAGCTGAACGAGGACGCCTCCAACGTGAGCCAGGGCCAGAAGCAGCTGCTCACCATCGCCCGCACCATCCTGGCCGACAACCGCATCCTGATTCTGGATGAGGCCACCAGCAGTGTGGACACCCGCACCGAGCAGCGCATCCAGACCGCCATGGACCGCCTGATGGAGGGCCGCACCAGCTTTGTCATCGCCCACCGCCTGTCCACCATCAAGGACGCCGACCTCATCCTTGTGATGCGGGACGGCGACATCGTGGAACAGGGCACCCACGACCAGCTGCTGGCCGCCGGCGGCTTCTACGCCGACCTGTACAACAGCCAGTTCGAGGACGTGGTGGAGTAAAGCACCTGTCATCGTATTATAACTGCAAAAAGAGCACCTGTCGCCTTTGTAGGGCAATAGGTGCTCTGTTTTTATTCCTCCACCGGTTCCAGCTTCATGCCGAACAATTTTTCAGAGAGCAGGGGCAGCAGGTGCTGTAACTGACGCACATATTCTTCCACCACCGGATCAGGCTCCGCTTTTGTAACGATACCAAACCGCATTCCCTTGTTCCAATCCAGAACAAACACCTGCTCAAGATTCGGTCTGCGGTAGTACACCGCCGGGGTCAGCATCAGGCTTGGCAGCTTATACTGCACACTTTTTACGCCGCGGATGATCTCTGCCCGCTGCCTCGAAGCCTCGTGCAGCAACGCCGTCTCATACAGTGATTGCTCCGGTGTCCCGGCAAACATCCACCGATATTTTACCGCCTGCTCCAATGGAATGTGTCCGCGGGGCACCTCTGGCGGTGTATGGAACGGGATGCCGATCTCCGGCATATAAACTGCCGGGTAAAAATGCAGACCTCGTGCTGCGATCTCCGCACACTCGATCTGCAGCGAAAGATCGATCTCACCGTTTATCAGTGCACGCCAGATATCCTTTCGGTTGGCACAGCTGTACATCAATGGGGAAAAGCGGGTGCTCAGCTCTTCTGTGGCGGCAAACAGGTCAAATCCCAGCATCTGCAGCGGCATATTCTGATGCCCGATCAGCAGATGCCGTTTGGGCGGGTTTGCATTCAGTTCCGCTGCCTGCGCACAGTTTACTGCATCCTCGTATAATTCCAGCAGCTGCTTTGCCTTTGGATAAAATTCCCATCCTGCCGGAGTCAGCACCACCCGGCGCTGCGCGTGCTGAAACAGCTGGACTTTCAGCTGTGCCTCCAACGCACGGATCTGCTGAGACAGCGCAGATTGTGACAAAAACAGCGCATCTGCCGCCTCCGAAAAACTATCCAGTTCCACGATCCTCACAAATCCCTGCAATGCATTCAAGCTCATGGGGTTGCTCCTTTTGCAATAAATAAGTTTTGCTTCATTATAATATAATTTATTTGAATTGTAAAACCCCTCCGCCGTCGCTATACTTGTTAAAGATTCCGCAATCCCTGTGCATTGCGGAAGGACAAAGAAGAATTCAAACAATGAAGAGAAAGAGAGCATACCTATGAATAAGATCTCCCGCAAAGGCTTTCTGAAGATCGCCGCTGCCGCCGCCATGAGCGGTGTGACCGCCGGCGCTCTGGCTGCCTGCAATGCCGCCTCCGGTTCTGCCTCCACCTCCGGTGCTGCCGGTCTGTACACCCCCGGCACTTACGAGGGCACTGCCGAGGGCATCTCCTCCACCGTCAAGGTCACCATGACCTTCTCTGACAGCGCTGTCACCAACGTGGTGGTAGACACCTCCGGCGAGACCGCTTCCTACGGCGCTGCCGCTGCCGACGAGCTGCGCGAGCAGCTGATGGCTGCCGGTTCTGCCGAGATCGACGGTGTTTCCGGCTCTACCGTCACCTCCAATGCCGTGATGAAGGCTGCCAAGAGCTGCTACGCACAGGCCAAGGGCGAGGCTGTGGTTGCGAGCGTGCAGCTGCCCACCGGCGACGAGAACGACTGGCTGGGCACCGAGCCCGACATCGACGAGGCCGCCATCACCGAGACATGGGATACCGATATCGTCATCGTGGGCGCAGGCAACGGTGGTATGTGCGCAGCCGCTTATGCTGCACAGAACGGGCTGGATTTCCGCGTGATCGAACAGAATTCTTCCGTCATGGAGACCCGTCACTGGTATGGCACCATTGATAGCAGCGAAGCACAGAAAAAAGGGATCGCTCCGGTTGACCGCGCCGAGCTGCTGAGCGAGATCTCCCGTTCTATGGGCGGTCGCTGCGACCAGCGTGTGGTCAAGACCTGGATCAACGAATCCGCTGCCATGCATGATTTTGTTTCCGGCATCCTGGAAAACGAACCTTATAACTATGTGTGCAACCTGACCTCCGGTGACGAAGCCAAGTGGCCGGATGACACGCAGGTGAGCCAGAGCAAGCTGATGTTCCCTGTGCAGCAGGTCGATTACAGCAGCGCTGAAAAGCCCCGCAACGTGGTGTTCCAGGAGTACATTGAAAGCAAAGGCTACAGCATCGACTTTAACACCGGCCTTGCCAAGCTGGAAAAGGATGCCGACGGCCGCATCACCGGCGTTATCGCCCAGAGCACTGCCGACGACCACTTCATCCGCATCAACGCAGCCAAGGGCGTGCTGCTGGCCTGCGGCGGCTATGCAGGCAATCCCTACATGATGGAGCAGCTGGACCCGCTGGGCACCAGCGTGACCACTGCCTGCTCCTATACCCCTGCTGACAAGGGCTATGGTATCCGTGCCGCTATCTGGGCAGGTGCACATCTGGATGCAGAGCCTGCTCCTGTGCTGTTCGACCGCGGTCTGGTGGCACCCGGTGTGGATGCCGGTTATGTGGACAACGGCTCTGCCTTTGGCGGCAAGGCCTTCCCCGGCACTGTGGGGCAGTACAACCCCGGCAGCCAGCCCTTCCTGAAGGTCAACCGCCATGGCGAACGCTTTATGAATGAGAGCCAGGAGTACGACAACGCTTCTCACGCTTCCTTCCAGCAGCCGGGTCATGTTTATGCCATGATCCACGATGCAAACTTCCGCGAGGATGTAGACCGCTTCCACACCATCGGTTGCTCTGCACTGACCCGTTACATCCCCGGCATGATGGAAGGTCAGCTGGAGCAGTACGAGGGTGAGGGCCTGATCATGAAGGCGGACACCATTGAAGAGCTTGCCGACAAGATGGGCTTTACCGGTGCCGACAAGGACAACTTTGTAGCCACCGTTGCCCGCTACAACGAGCTGTACGACAAGCAGAACGACGAGGACTTCGGCAAGCCTGCAAGCCGCCTGAGCGCCATCCGCACCGCTCCCTTCTACGGCTGCTGGCTGGGTGCCTCTCTGCTGTGCAGTATGCAGGGCATCTCCATCACCGAGAACTGCCAGGCCAAGGACAGCAACAATGAGCCGATCCCCGGTCTGTATATCACCGGTGATATGTCCGGCAGCTTCTTCCAGAACAACTATCCCTGCGTCATGGGCGGTACTGCCTGCGGTCGTACCCTGACCTTTGCCATTAAATCCATCAAGCAGATGGCAGGTCTGGAGAACGCCTGATAAGGCGCAGTTCTCCCGCATAAATCCAACATTTCTTCTTTTCTTCTTTTTTATGTGAAGAGGGGCGGTCCCGGTCGGGGCTGCCCCTCTTTGCTGTTTTGCCCCGCACGCCCCCTACACAAATGCCCGCGATTGTGCTATGATAGGGCTGAGCAGCCGGTTTGCTGCAAACAACCGGCAAAGCATCGAGGTGTATTGTACAATGTCTGAACTTCTTGAGACGCTGCGGCAGGAGGGCGTGGACCCGGCCCTGCTTTCTGCGGTAGAGGAAACCCGTACCGCCCATCCGCTGGACGCTGCGCTGCGGCCCCGCATCCCGGCCCCGGCCTTTACCTACTACGGCAAAGAGGTGTGGGAGCAGGCGCTGGCCGCCCTGCTCTGCGGCGAAAACCTGCTGCTGGCGGGCGGCAAGGCCACCGGCAAGAACGTGCTGGCCGAGAACCTCTCCGCCGCCTTCGGCCGCCCCGCGTGGGACATCTCGTTCCATGTGAACATGGACGCGGCCTCCCTCATCGGCATGGACACCTTTGCCGACGGACGGGTGGAGTTCCGCCCCGGACCGGTGTACCGCTGCGCCCAGTGCGGCGGCTTTGGCGTGCTGGACGAGATCAACATGGCCAAGAACGAGGCGCTGGCCGTGCTGCACGCAGTGCTGGACTTCCGCCGTGCCATTGACGTGCCCGGCTACGACCGCATCCCGCTGGCCGAGGAGACCCGCTTCATCGCCACCATGAACTACGGCTACG
>ERZ1034949.637-NODE-637-length-21405-cov-17.665199_pt1 | contig 21405 bp, 19 predicted proteins | sample MGYA00520590_ERZ1034949 | MGnify/ENA primary metagenome ERZ1034949 (study PRJEB33766, sample SAMN09781752) | gut metagenome | biome: gut microbiome | host: Homo sapiens | place: Madagascar | study: EMG produced TPA metagenomics assembly of the PRJNA485056 data...
CGTCGTTACACTCCTCGCAATGACATTTGCTCTGCTGGTCGCAGCATGATAGAAATGCTTGGCGTATTGGCTGTTATTGCCGTGTTGTCTGTTGGTGGAATCGCCGGTTATTCTAAAGCTATGGAAAAATTTAAGGTTAACAAGCTGATAGCAGAATATGGAGAAATTCTACAAGGATTAGTAGAATATAAAGAACATTTTATGCGTGTTAATCCGGATAAGCAAACAGGTTTAGCCGAGGTTTTACAAGCTGCTAATATTGTTCCGGAAAATTGGCAGAAACATAATGATATTTGGTTCAGCGATGCTCAAGGTAATAGTGTAGCTTTTTATTCAATGAAATTTGATTATGGTAAAGGTGTTGCAATGGATATTTATCTGGGTGGAAGAGTTACAGGAGATGACGGAAAAACTACAACTGCTGATTTTTCTGAAAAGTTATGCCTGGATTTGTTTAATAATGTAATATATCCATTACATTTGGCGCTTTATAAAGCAAATGTTTCATATTATGAGGGGGGGTGGAAAATTACAGATTTTTGGGGCGATGGTTATTGCCGTGGAGGAGAGAAGTGTTTGGCAAGTTCAACTTTAGCCGATTTTCATAAGGCATGTCAAATTTGCAATACCAAAGATAGGGAGTGTGATATTGGAATAAAACTGAGATAAATTAAAAAAAACAGTCCTGAAGCAAGGCTCAGAACTGTTTTTTTACATTAACGCAAGGCCAGTAAAACGTTGCCGTCGTCATCCCATTCGCTGTACCAGATAATTTCGCCGCTTTGGGTGCATAAGTGGTATTTGTAATCATTATCCTGTTCAGCATCTTCGCCCGTATATACCCACATCAGTGCTTTTTTCAAAGGAAAATCACAGGCAATCAGGCGCATTTTGGTAATAGCGTCCCAGCAATACAAAACTTCGCGATACTCATTTTGTGTAAGAAAGCGAGCCTGACATTTTTTTGCTAATTTCTGAGCTTTTGCCAAGTCATAGCCGCGCCCGTCGCCAATCATTTCATGCAAAACCAGACTCGGAGTAAGGCGAATTCCCAAATAAGGAATATTTCGGCTTTCCCATTTTTTGCTTTCATACCCGTCTGCCCAAACATAAGCCAAATTCTGCTTGATTTTTTCCAGACGCTCATCTTCGCTCAAACCGATGTATAAACGAGGTTTGGGTGTGAGGTCAATTTCGGCGTCAGAATAGGCATGCACAGGCTTGCAGCCGGCAAAACTGAAATTCTCTTTGAGTAAAACAATGAACTTGCCTAAATATAAAGGGAAGTCCTTTTGCAATTTTCGAAAAATACTCATAACATAAAAATTTTAATGAAACATAATAATATAAGTAAAACTTTTTTATAAACCGAGCAGGGCGTTTGCATAGTCATGTGCGTTGAATGAGTCTAAATCTTCTATTTGTTCTCCAACACCGATAAAATATACAGGCAAGGCAAATTCTTCAGCAGCAGCGACAATTATGCCGCCTTTTGACGAGCCATCCAACTTTGTTACAATCAAACCGTTTACCTCTGCGGTGTCTTTGAATATCTGAATTTGTGAAATGGCATTCTGACCGGTCGAGGCATCAATTGTTAATAAAACTTTATGCGGTGCTTCCGGAATGACTTTTTTCATAACTTTGATAATTTTTTTAAGTTCATCCATAAGACCATTTTTATTTTGCAAGCGTCCGGCAGTGTCTATAAACACAACATCGTCACCGTTTTTAAGAGCCTGTTGCAAGCCGTCATAACACAAACCGGCGCTGTCACAGCCGTCAGTTCCGCTGAATATAGGAATATTAAGGCGATTTGCCCAAACTTTTAGCTGTTCAACAGCAGCAGCGCGAAACGTGTCTCCGGCGATAAATGATATTTTTTTGCCTTGAGCTTGCAATTTTGCCGCTAATTTACCGATTGTTGTGGTTTTCCCGGCGCCATTGACGCCAACCATCAAAATAACATAAGGTTTGACATCTGCAACCGAAAATTCTTGTTCGCAAGGTTTTAATATGTTTTCTATTTTTTTAGCCAAAAGCTGACGAATTTCTTCTGGAGTAATATCTTTATCCAGTTTTTGTGCGGCAAAATCAGATAATAATTTTTCAGAAGCTTTTACGCCCATGTCAGAAATTAGAAGCAGGTCTTCAAGCTCCGCTAAAGAAGCCGAATCCAATTTTTTTTTGCTAAAAATATCGGTTAATCCGCCACTTATTTTATCGGAAGATTTTTTTAGTCCCAATCCTAATTTTTGCCAGAAATTACTCATAATTTTTACTCCTTGCTTAAATCTCTTAAAATCGCAGCGCGGCGGCGTCGTTCTTCCATAGGCAGCTGAGGCATACGCGCGGCAGGAGTTCCCTCACGTTCCGAATATGGAAAAACATGCAGTTTGTGTAAGCCGGCTTCCGTAACCAACTTACATGTATTTTCAAAAGCATTGATTGTTTCGGTTGGAAATCCGCAAATAAAATCCGCGCTGAAAACGGCATCCGGCCGTATTTCTTTTATCTTTAGACACAAGGCAATTACATCTTCGCGGCTGTGTCGGCGTCCCATACGTTTTAATATCAGATTGTCGCCGGATTGAATTGAAAAATGAAAATGCGAATCAATATTTTTATATTGTTTTAATAAATGTATAAAATCGTTGTCAATCGCCGCAGGGTCCAATGAACCAAACTGCAAACACGGAAGCTCCGGTATTTGTTCTAAAATATCAGCGACAACACCGCTGAAAGACGGCTCATACGAGCAAATATCTACACCGGTCAGGCAGATTTCCTTAAATCCCTGCTGTATTAGTTTTTTAATTTGCTTTATAATGAGCGGCAGCGGAACCGAGCGATTATGGCCGCGGGCAAATGGAATAATGCAATAAGTGCAGCGGTGGTTGCAACCTTGCTGAATCTGCAAAAATGCCTTGTGTCTTCCCTCAAAGCCGGTAATCATAAAATCATCGCAGGCGGAATCTTCGGCGATGTCGCTGACAAGGTTTTTGCAAAAATCAGTATCAGGTTCGGCAATATATTTTTCTATTTCTTTTTTTTCTTTATTACCCAAAACAAGGTCAACTTCAGGCATTTCTGCCAATTTGGCAGAGCTGACTTGTGCCGAGCAACCGGTTACTACGATTTTAGCCCGCGGATTTTCTCGGCGAAGTTTGCGAATGGCCTGCCGGCATTGGCGTTCTGCTTCACCGGTAACAGCACAGGTGTTAACAACTATTAGATTGTCAACATCCTTCAATTTTTCTTTTAAAACTTCAGATTCATACGCATTCAAGCGGCATCCAAATGTAATTACTTCTGCCATATTCTTTCCTTTGTCGCAAAATTATAGAAGATAAATATAATTTTAGCAATCATTTTTTATTTAACTGCTTCGGCGCCGGAAATAACATCTATCAGCTCATCGGTAATGTTTTCTTGCCGCTCTTGCTGATATTCCAAATTCATCTGTTCCAGACTCTCATCAATATTTTTTTCGGCGTTTTGCATATTGGTCATACGCGTATAATGCTCAGCCGCCAGCGAATAATTAAGCTGACTGGCCAAAGCGATAGTCAAATATTCGTTCAGCAAAGCGGCAAACATTTTTTTGCGCTCAATCGGAATCAACGGAATATTATTTGTTCCCCACGGCTTGTATTTCAGCTTTTGATAAGCGGCAAAATCAAACGGAATAATCTGTTGTTTTTGCACGCTCACCGGCTCATTTTTATTGCGCTTATGATACCAAACGCAAACACTTGTGATGTGTTCTTTACGCGTTGCCTCGTCAATTTTCATAATCACGGTTTCGGCAATGGTATTAACCATTTTCACCGAATTAGCGACAGCATATTTTGCATAAAGTTTTAAGTTGCTTTGTATGGCTAATCCGCCAATTCTTTTACCCACGGTCAAAAACAAAGTATTTTTTAGCGAAACGCCTTGTTTTTTTAAATCAGCTTTAGCTTTATCCAAAATTTCTTTATTAAACTTGCCAACCATTCCGTTATCGGTGCCGATTAAAATAACCAACTGCCGATTTTGAGCGGTTTTTACCTCATTTTTTGGCAGACCGCCTTGTTTAATCAGAGCATGAAAAGCGTCTTTAAGGTTGCGGCGATATTGCGCCAGCGCCGTATTTGCTTGTTCATATTGCAAAATACTGACCGAAGACAGCGCTTTCATAGTGCCGACTATCTCACGCAAATCTTCCGTAACCTTAATCCGCTTTTTCAATGCCTCAATCGTCATCAGATTTTATCCCCTCACGCTGCAAGGCTGATTTGAAAGCCGAAAGCATTTTTTCTTGCGTTTCGGCGGCTATCTTCTTACGAGCCAAAATATCAGCCACTTCAGCCGAAAATTGGGTTTGCAAAACCTCGCGCACAATTTTTTGTGCCTGTTTATTCTCATCGGTAGTTAGTCCGTCAAACAAACCGGCGTTAGTCGCCATAAATACGGCAATCTGCTCCGGCGCGGTCAGTGGTTCAAAACGGCTTTGCTCCAACACGGCGCGGATTGCTCGCCCGCGATTGATACGCTTTTTAGTTTCCTTATCCAGCTGTGTGCCGAATTTGGTAAACGATTCCAGTTCTTCAAACTGAGAATAAAACAGTTTCAGCGGACCAATCAAAGATTTGTACGCCGGCAGCTGCGCATCGCCTCCCACACGAGAAACCGAGCGTCCGGTGTCTATTGCCGGCATAATACCTTTTTGATACAAATTTGCCGCCAAATAAATCTGTCCGTCTGTGATGGAAATAATATTGGTCGGAATATAGGCCGATATATTTCCGGCTTCGGTCGAAACAATCGGCAGCGAAGTCAGCGAACCGCCGCCCAATTCCACACGCAAATGAGTTGACCGCTCCAGCAAACGAGAGTGAATATAGAAAATATCCCCCGGGAAAGCCTCTCGTCCAGGCGGACGGCGCAACAACAGCGACATTTCGCGATAGGCTCTTGCATGGTTGGTCAAATCATCATACACCACCAACACATCTTTGCCCTGCGCCATAAAATATTCGCCGATAGAAGTCGCCGCATACGGCGCCGCATATTGCATACCGGCAGTGTCATTGGCGGCAGCCGAAACAACGATTGTTTGCTCCATCACTCCGTATTTTTCCAAATCAGCAATAACCGCAGCCACGGCAGAATTTCTTTGTCCGATAGCGCAATAAATACAGATAACACCGGTTTGTTTTTGGTTGATAATCGTATCAACGGCAATAGCCGTTTTACCGGTCTGCCTATCGCCCAAAATAAGCTCGCGCTGCCCGCGCCCGATTGGCGTAAACGCGTCAACAGCTTTAAGACCTGTTTGCAAAGGTTCTTCCACCGGCGCTCTATCCATAATCGGATAGGCCTCCATTTCCAAAGCTCGGCGCTCGCTGTAGGCTATCGGTCCTTTGCCGTCTAAAGGTTTGCCCAACGGATTTATGACTCGCCCCAACAATCCCTCGCCGACAGGCACATCTAAAACACGACCGCTGCGGCGCACTCTGTCACCGGCTTTCAAACTGTCGGGACTGTCTAAAAACACCACGCCGACCGCATCTTTTGCCAAAGTCTGCACCATTCCCCACACGCCGTTAGGAAATTCCAGCAGCTCTTCCATCTGCGCCTTAGCCAAACCTTTAACAATCGCCGTACCGGCCGAAATAGAATGAATAACGCTGACTTCTTCTGTTTTCAGTTCAGCTTTTGTTTGTTCTATTCCATGCTCTATGGCGGCAAATGTCTTGTCTGTTTTTATCATCTTTTATCCTTTGTTTACCAGTTGCTGCACATCGTTTTGCATATTCTTTTGAAACTCGTCCATATAAGCGGTTAAATTCCAGTCAATCAGCTGTTCATCGGCCTGCAAAGCCACACCGCAAACCAGCTTTTTATCAATTTCAAATTTGAATTTTGTTTCTTCAAGCAACCCTAATTGACTTTGCAAAAACTCCATGATTTTTTGCTTTTGTTCCGCCGAAATTTTTTGCGCCGAACGAACAATCAACTGTTTTTTATTTTGATAAGCGGCGGCAAACTCTTGTTTTTTACGCATCGGCAGAGCGATGATTTTTTCTTTAAGTTTATCAATCATCAAATCATTAAGCGAAACATCGGCCATTTGTTTTAATGCGCCGTCAGCCAATTTGCTGAAATGTTCCAAAATCAAATTTTGCATTGCCAGCTCAAACGTTTTTTGCTCGGCGGCCAAACGTTTTTTCCATTGCTTTTTATCCGCCTCAAATTGTGTTTTTGCCTCGTTTGCCAATTTTTCAGCCAAAATAGCGGCTTCTGCTTTGGTATGGCTCAAAATTTTTTGTTTTTGCGCATCAATTTCTGCCATTTTTTGCTTGCATTCAGCCTCCAGACGCAGCGCTTCTTTATGCGAAGAAGCCGCTTTTTTCAGCTCACGTTCAATAAATTTCTGCCGCTCGTCCACCGCTTTTAACACCGGTAAATATAAAAAACGGCGCAGCAAATATAGCAGCAGCAATAAATTAAATATCTGAGCAAAAAATGTGAATAAATCAATACTCATAAACTTTTCCTAAAATATAACTATTGAGCCTGTGCGATTGCATAATTCCAAAACGGATTGGCATACAGCACCAAAAACGCAATCAGCAAAGCATACAAAGCTGTGGTTTCCACCATGGCAATCGCCACAAACATTGTACTGCGGATACGGCTGGATTCATCAGGTTGCTGCGCCATAGCCGTTAAAGCTGAGGCAGCAACGCGTCCTTCGCCCAAAGCCGAGCCTATACTGCCTATACCCATACATATACAAGCTCCAAAAACCGAAAACGCTCCGATTAAAGTAATTGCATCCATTATTTTTCTCCTTTTTCTAAATGTGATAAATTATTTTCCGGCACAATCTCGCTCTGCACGCTCGATGAATATACCACCGCCAGCAAAGCAAAAATATACGCCTGAATTGAACCGGTTAAAAGTCCCAAACTTTGCATGCTAAGCGGTGCAATCAGCGGAATAAAAGCGCTTAGAATGCTGACAAACATTACACCGCTCAGCATATTGCCGAACAATCGAAGTCCCATAGCAAAGCTTGAAAAAAATTCACTAAAAACATTCATCGGCAGCATTAAAGGCATTGGCTCTATAAACTTTTTCAAATACCCTTTTAAGCCGGCGTTTTTAACCGAAAAATATGGTATGGCTAAAAACACTACCGCCGCCAACGCCATTGTGGTGCTGAGAGATGCTGTCGGCGCGCGGAACCACGGAATAACCGTCAGCAGATTGCAGACCAAAATAAAACAAAACAACCCCATAGCCAATCCCAAATATTGATTTGTTTTAGAACCGCTTATTTCGTTTGCCTCTTTTTGCAGCCACAATACCAGCGCTTCCAACGCCACTTGCAAACGCGAAGCCTTGCGTTCATATGACAAGTTTCTGGTAGCCAAACGACAGCACAAAACAATCAAAGCAATCACCAGCCAGCTGTTAAATATTGTCGCATTTATGTTTATATCGCCGATTTTAAACAGAACGATTTTATCATAGCTGTCCAGCCCTATTTGCCGTCCTACTAAAGGTATGTCCCACCAACGAGAAAAGTCAAATTCAAACAGCGCCATCGTTTTTCTGCTCCTCGTCAAATTTAACTATTCGGCTTTTTTCACGCACCACTATCAACATTTTAGTTACGAAAAAGGCCAAAACATACAATAAAACCACCACCGGATTGTGCTGAGCTATCAATACCAACACCCCAAAAAACAACAAAATACGCAACAGCGCCACACCGGCAAACAAACGAATTTTATGCTTTGTATCGCCCAAATGATTCAAACTCCAACGCAAGCTCTGAAAATAAATCGCACCGACAGCCACGCCGCAAATCGGCGCCGCCCACAGTTGCCAAAGCGCCATTTGCTGCCACATTTGCATCAAATAAGAATCAGCGCTCATTTTCTTTCTCCCTTGTTAAATCTCTTTGTTTTTTCTCATTACGCCTGATTTTTTCATCTTCAATTTTCAGCCAATAATAAGCATTTATCAATCCCCAGATAAAGCCTAAAAACAGCAGACTCAAACGCCAAGAAAAATCTATCGGAAAATGCGCATCCAGCCAATCGCCGCCAAACACTCCCAATAAAATCGGCACAATAATCACGCCGCCCAGCGAGGCAATCATACCAAAATCGGCGCTCCAACACTGCTGTCTGCTGACTTTTAGCCGCTGAGCCTTATGAAGCAGAGTGTTATGGATTTCTTTTTCGGCGGTATCATCAAAATCATCAGCCATTGTCATCTCCTTTGAGTTTGCTGAATCCGCGCACCAAACCAAGTTCCAAACGGGCCATTGCTAAATTTAGTTCTTTGCGGCATTCTTCATTTTCTTTAAAGTCATTTTTAATAACGGTCGAAAGACTCTCCAACGATTTACTTACTACGGCGTTTTGCACGCTCATAGTTATGTTCTGCCCTTTTTTTACCACAATTCCGCGGTGACAAGCCACATAGCTTTCAGCATTATTTTCATCGGTGTACCGCACTATATTCGGTTTCATCGCCGCCACAAAATCAACATGCTTCGGCAGCAGAGTATAAAAGCCGTTCAAAGTTTCAAATGTGACTTTCAGCGCTTTTGTCTGCAAAACCGTCCCCATTGGCGAACACACCGTTAATTGCATCAGGCATTCTCCTCAGACATAGCTTTTTCATAAGCTTCTTTTTTATCTTTTGTCTTGGCAATAACCTCATCAATATCGCCGACCATGAAAAAGTCATTTTCCGAAAGATAGTTAAATTCTCCGGAAAGTATGCGCTCGCAGCCTTCTATGGTTTTTTGCAAATCTACCGAACGCCCTTCCATGCCAGTAAACTGATAGGTGGTGTAAAACGGCTGCGTCAAAAAACGCTCCAATTTACGTGCGGTCAGAACAGTCTGTTGGTCGTGTTCCGGCAGTTCGTCAAATCCTAGCATGGCGATAATGTCTTTTAGTTCTTCATATTCGGCCAAGCATTTACGCACAGCCACTGCAATTTTATAGTGCCGCTCGCCCACAATCAGCGGCGTCAGCATATTCGACGAAGACGCCAATGGGTCAACTGCCGGATATAAACCCTGCGCCGCACGGCTACGAGAAAGCACAATGCTTGAAGACAAATGCGCAAATGTATGCACTGCCGAAGGGTCGGTAAAATCATCGGCCGGTACATAAACCGCCTGAATAGAAGTGATTGCCGCGTCTTTAGTTGAAGAAATACGTTCTTCCAATGCTGCAATATCAGTCCCTAACGATGGCTGATAGCCAACGCGGGACGGAATTTGTCCCAGCAAAACCGAAACTTCTGAACCAGCCTGCACAAAACGGAAAATATTATCAATCAGCAGTAAAACATCTTTCTTTTCTTTATCGCGGAAATATTCCGCCATAGTTAAACCGGTTAAAGGCACGCGAAAACGCACTCCCGGAGCTTCGTTCATTTGTCCGAACACCATCACGGTCTTTGGCAGCACGCCGGCGTCTTTCATTTCGCGGTACAGCTGTTCGCCTTCACGGGAACGCTCGCCAACGCCGCAAAAAATACTCGCACCCTCATAGCGCCCGACCATATTGTTAATCAGCTCGGTAATAAGTACGGTTTTACCCACACCGGCACCGCCGAACAAACCTGCTTTGCCGCCGCGTTCCATCGGCGCCAGCAAATCTATGGCTTTTATGCCGGAAATAAAAATCTCCGAGATGGTTTGTCTATTTTCCAGCGGAATCGGTTCGGCGTGAATAGATTGTTTAACGTCTACCTGCAACGGCTCACCATTATCTATCGGCTGTCCGAAAATGTTAAACATACGCCCCAAAACTTTATCACCGACCGGCACTTCTATTTGATGTCCCTCGTCCACAACTTCTGTTTGGCGCGAAACTCCCTTAGTTGAACCCATAGCCAAAGCGCGCACGGTTTTTTCATCAATATAGCCTTGTACTTCGGCAGTCAGCCCGTCTATTTTAAGTTCATTATAAATAGCCGGAAGCTGTTTGGAAAACTCAGCTTCAATCACGCTGCCGTTAACAGCAGTCACAAATCCGACATTCTTTTTTTTTGCCATATTTTTTATCCTTTTATATCCAACGATTAAAGATAATCGCTTTTACAGGCTTTTCATCTTTTCAAAATAGCAAAATAAAGATTAACTTTGTCTTAATCCCAAAGCTATACATACCAAAGTTATAAAAAATCTATTCGCCGTTGCGCCTAAATAAAGTATCATACACTTCCTGTCTATATTCTGTATAGAGCTGCTGAGGAACAATGGCATATTGAGGGCGCTTTTCAGGCTTTTTCTTTTTATAATCTTCATAATAAATATATTTAGGCTTGGTTTCGGCTATTACCTTGTTGATGTCAAACGGCTCCGTATAATGAAAATATTTATTGTCAAGCTCCCCCATATAGCTCCAAGAAAACCAATAATAATGAGGATTTTTATTAAATATGCCGAAAGGAATCCCCGGAAGCCCCAAAACTATGTCATCCGGTGCGGTGTTTTGGGCGATATGCGTTGAAATCTGCAGCACCTTAAGCGTATCAATTTCATCAGGATTAAGTCCTTCAAAAAGCCAAAATTTTCCGAAGAAAAGCAAGAAAACAGGAAGTGCCAGCCATGCCGTCCATTTTTTTGCCTCATAGATTTTGGCGCAGACCATAGCTATCAGCACCGCATTATATAAAATCAGAATTTTAAAGTAGTACATCCACATAGAAATATACAAAGTGCGGAGTGCAAACTCTACAGCATACATTATAAGTAAAATTGCCGTATATCTGTCAGGCTTCTTCATCAGCATATAAATAGCTGCAGCGGCGCCCAGAGCCAAAACGCTGTAGAGGTCACTAAATTCATGGATTCTTCTATTCCAGATGTGTTCTAAAATATGTGAGTTCAGCAGCCAGTTTGTTTCAAAATAGCGCTGAGCATTGCCGCAGGCAAGCAGATATATTCCAAACAAAACTAAAGGTGTCAGCAGCCACGGCAGCGCTAAGACAATATTTTTCCAGCTGAGTTTTTTGGCTGCCAGCATATAAATTCCATAAAGACCTATTGGTAAAATTAAAAATATTATGGTTTGTAAAAATAAAAAACCCACAGACCAGCTCAGAGCCGTGTAGTTTAGATATTTTTGTTTTGAATCGCGTAGAAAAGCAAAAAAGAAGTATAGTCCGATAAAGAAAAACAGCTGCATAAATGCATCCGGCTTAAATTGCACCAAAGCATCCATTGCCGTATTGCTGAAGCAGAAAATATTTATAGCCAGCAGCGCGGCAATTTTATTGCTCCAAAAATCTTTTATCAGCCGATATATAACATAAAGTGTCAGCAATGAAAACGTAGCCATGATACATCTGATAAGAAAAAATACCAGAGCGTTGCCGCTGAAAAATCCGACCAGCGGAGCAAATATATACCATGTCAGCGGATGATGATGTTCAAAAAAATCGGTATACGGAATATAACCCTGCCAAACCAGCCAAGAAGCGTGAATATGCTCCAAATCATCGCCCATGGCTCGTTGGCTGATGAAAATAGAAATAAATACATATAGTGCATTTATTATCGTAAAAAAATATAGCGAACGTTCAAAAAATTTTTCTTTCATATCATACCTCTGAGTTTATGCTATTATCAAAGGGCGGAGAATAAAAGGTAAAAATACTTAAAATCTCTGCTTTAATAGAAGAATGATGATTTTAAGTATAAGAATTATTTATACTCAGAACTTTGATTATGTCGTTCATCTCTTTCCTTTCAGCGGCGAAAAAACGCAATTAAAGGAAGTTAAGAACTTTAGCAAATTTTATTTAAAGTCATTGACAATAAATCAAAATTATGCGGTACTGTAACCAGTTGAGGAAGTTACAGGCAAGTTTCAACTTCCTAATGTTACAAAGTCCGGTTGCTGTCCACAGCCGGCTTTTTTGTTATATATGAATTAGAAAAATAATCAAGCTAAAATCTCAAAAGCTGCAATATGCTGATTTTGCATCATCATATTCATCATATTTATTTGACTTTTTGAGAATTTATCTATATACAAAAATAGTTCGGTGTAGGTTACCGGACTATTTTTAACTTATTGTCAAATTTAATGTAGACGCGGTTTTTCCCATTGTCAACATCTTATAAAACAAAGGAGCGAATATGCAAAAAATCATAAATGTTGCGGCAGGAATCATTGTATGCAACGGTCAAATTCTGATAGCCCAGCGCAAACATGGCAAAGATATGGAATATAAGTGGGAATTTCCGGGCGGTAAGCTGGAGCAGGGGGAAACCTATGAACAATGTCTCGCGCGGGAGCTGATGGAAGAAATGAAACTGCCGGTTGTCGTCGGTAAGCACTTTATGGATTCCGGTTTTGATTATGATTTTGGACGAGTTGAACTGCATTGTTATTTTGCGGTTTGTCAAAGCGAAAAAATACCTGTTTTAAACGAGCATGAACAATACAGATGGGTAAAATCCGAAGATTTGAACAAGTATGATTTTGCGCCGGCAGATTTGCCTGTGATAAAGGCTCTAAACGCTTTGAAAATATAATTTAATAAAAAATTTACTGCCTTTCTGGTATAAATTGTTACAGAATTATGAAGAATCGCCCGCATTGCTAAAATATTCTGGTAGTGTGAGTTTTTTTGTGGTATCTTGATAGTAAGAATTGTAATGATTTAGAGGTAACGTTATGTATATTTGGATTTTATTAGCGACAATTATGGTGGCGTTGAGTTTTCTCAACACGTCGCCTCGTGAGGATAAATCCAGCGTATTTGCCGAAATGAAGGCTTCTACGGTAATCAATCGTTTCAGGGCCGAGCATCTGGCTTTTTTCCGCGGCACGGAATGTCAGCTTCTTTATCAGAACAGAAGCGCGAATTTTGACAGGCCGCGTTTGTGCGAATATGGTTCGAGTGATGAGACAGCTTGCACCGGCGACTATACAACTATGGAAAAAAATCTGCCGGTCGGTTATGATATTAGTGAAAATGTTACCAGTAATTTTCATGCAATATATTGTTTTGACCGCAAAATAGGTCAAGACGCATCAGCTTCGGTTGTGCAATGCGGAAACAGCCGTGACCGCTATGCCATATCTTTTGCGCAAATACCGGAACGATGGATATCTAAAACAAAAACAAAAGTCACAATGACTGAAGGTTCTACCACAACCGAAGTTGAGGTTGTGGCGCCGTTGCCGTCATTTACAAATTTTTTGGCAAAAGAATTGTCCGGAGTTAAAAACATGGGATGGATGTGGTGTGATAATGTGACTTGCCATTTGGTTGGCCGCTCAGCCATTCAGACCGCGTATGAAAAGATAAACAAAGGTTCGGTGGCAAAATATGTAAAATTTGTTTTTCCTAACGCTCTATTTGCCACAACGTACGAACCTTCGGCAAAATTTAAGGAACAATGTCAGGTTGGCACGCCATGTTTGTTTGCAATGGACCGCTACCGAACTTCGGATGTCAGCCGACATTGTGCAACATTGAAAAAAAATAATAATCAAGAATAAAATAAGGACTTTTTATAAGGAGAACGCAGATGAAACGCCGTAATAATTCAAAATCTATCATGCAGCAAGGCGGCTTGATGATTGAAGCGCTTGCCATGTTGGGTCTAATCGCCGTTGTAACGCCGACAATGTATAAAAAGTCGGCGGAAAGAACAATGGAAGTTGAAGATATTAACTCGGCCACGACTATTCGCACCATTATGAATGCCGCAAACGATTATGTCGGCGCAAACTATTCGACAATTATTTCGGATATGAACAAGGCGGAAGGTGATGCCAATAAATATCGTCCGATTACCAGAGCGCAGATAGAGCCTTATTTGCCGTATGGTTTTAATATGAACAAGGCATTGTATAACTATGATTTTCCGGAATTGGCTATTGCAAAAAATGACAATAACCTGACAACTTTCGCGCTGTTTCCGGCAAAAGCCGGCGCTGATACGGGTATCGGACAAGAGCGGACATCTCGTATTGCTTCATTGGTTGGCGCCAGCGGCGGTTATGTGACAGAAAATGGCAAGGCGCGCGGTATCGGCGGTATTTGGAGACTGGAAGGAGACGCGTTCAACAAAGTATTTCCGACCAGCGGTTCCGGAGCAAACACCTATTCTATTGTAACGGCTTCGGCAGATACTATTAACGCCGCAACCGGTAATGAAATTGATATGGATAAATATCTGCAACGCGGACGAGATGACCCTAATGACACTTCTACTTTGTGGAAAAACACCATGCGTACGGATTTGTATATGGGTGTCAATAAATCAGATGATGATGTTTATAAAAATGATGCTCCTAATAATGTTCAAGACAAACTTTACAGCATTCGTAATATTAAAAGTTTGATTGTCGGCGCAGAAAAAACCGGACTGGATGAAACCGGCAACGAAGCTGGCGGCTATGGGTTATATATTGAAGGTTCTAATGCCGGCGGATTGACCGGTAATCCAAACGCTTTTATCCGAGGTTCGGTGCGAGCTGCTCAAGAACAATTCTATGTTACCGACACAAAATTAAGTTACGGCAAATTTGACGACACTAACTTTAATTTTCAAATTGATAAAGAAACAGGTAATACCAGCTCCAAAGGTGCATTGGTAAATGAGAAAAATTTGGATTTGGCAAATAAAGTTACGACTACCGGAGAAAATGCTGTTCAAGGATGGGATAGTATTAAAATAGGTGCATTGAGTAACAATAAGCATATTATTGAAGCTCAGCCTAAGGACGGTGCTCATGTTGGAAAAGTTAATTTGCTGAGTGATGATATTTTGTCTGCTTCCGGTTATGCAGGGGATAATAAAGCAGATAATGACAGAATCGTTATGTTAAATTCCGGCTATAAGAAATTATCGGATAGCAGCGATGTTCCTACATTGTCTTATAATACATCGCCTACTTTTCCAATGAGAGTTGGCGCTAATGCCAAGTTTGAGGGGTTGGTTGCCGCAGGTCAGCTGGACACTCAAAAAATCCGCGCGGCTTCTTTGTCTGTCGGCTCGGAACATATTGACGATGCTAATAAATGGATGACGGTGGATAAAAATGGAGTAATTATCAGAAATCCGGATGGAAGTAATGATAGTTCAACAGGCAGCGGTACTCAAGCAGTATTCAATAAAGACAATATCTTTTTAAGATTGGATGATGAGGACCAAGGATTTATGTCTGATACTGCACACCCTATGCAATTAAATTTACGTCGTAAACATGGCGATAAAAACTATGTGACAGAACTATATGGTTTCAATACAGATATTCGCGGCAGAGACCAAATGAATGTTTCCGGTGGTGGTGTTATCTTACAGGCCACAAACAATATGCCATCGTATTGGGATGAACCTACAAATGATAATCAGATGTTGAAAGATACAGTCGATTCCAATACTCTTCTTCTGCGGAATGATGATATGCAAATGAAAGTGTCTTCAGTATCTGGAAAAAATGCAGATGGAAATGCTATAAAAGGTGCTGAAACAGTATTTTCTCCTCGTAATTCTGCTAATAAGAGCAATACTCGTGCCGTATTTAGCCAAATGCATGTAGATTTGGCAGGTTCTAATCTTAAAGTTTTGAATTATAATGATGCGCCTGTATTTAGTGTAAAAGGTAGCGCTGGTGGTGAAGAAAGTTTGTTTGATAAAAATTATAGTGATAATTATATAAAATCTAGCACAGCTACCAAAGAATATGAGGGCGGAAATTATGATGTAGCCATGCATGGCAATGTTATTATTGCACCGTCATCAAGTAATGGTGCAGATGCATATGCTAATGTCTCTATAGGTAAATTGAATAAAAAAGCTGGTATTAACATTGTATCATCGCCATATTCAAAGACAGGTAATACAATAACAACAAATATGGGGGGAACATATAACGCCAATAGCACTAATATAGTTATGATTGACCAAAATGGAACAGATAGATATGGTTCAAATGCTTATTCTCATTCTGGTTCAGATATGGTAACCGATCCTGGTACTGTCTACATTCGTAAAGGTTATGTAGAAGTTAATGGGGAGAGAAGTGTTGATCGTAGCACAGCTTCGTCAAATGACGCTTTTAAGGGAAATGGTGTGTTGGTTGCATCTAGGTTGGTGGCAAATAATCCAGTAAATGATAAAACAGGCGATGGCTATCAGGTTCCTCAGATAATCAAAGAAAAAGAATTAACAGACCATGGAATTTCTACAAGTGGTCGTTATGATACATACATGGTTAATCCGGCTTATACCTCGGTTATGCATGATATTAAGTTGACAACTCGCGGCGGCGCACGTTTGAGCGATGTATTGCCGGACTTTATCAATAAAGGTATTTATGTTGTTAATAATACTGTTTCGGAGAATGTTGAAAAAATAAATACAGAAAAAGACGGTTATGAATCTATAGCTCAAAAGTTACAAAACGCAAATGATGATTCAACAGCAAGTCTTGGGGCGGCAAATGCTTGGGCTTCGCCGCTTTTAGGAGCAGTTCCGGCGCCGCAATGTCCTCCGGGATACGGCCGTGTGATTACCCTAAATCCGTCCGCATTCCAAATGGCGCAAGCAGGTTCACTGCACTCTGACGGCAGGTCTACTTCCGGCGGCACATATTATGTAGCTCCTTATGCACCAAGTACAGAACAGGCACAACCTAGCGGAGAACCAACATACGAAATTGTGAATGTAGAAGGGAGTATTTCCGGTGTAAATGGAGCTAGTTTTGTTAACGGAAAAACACAAAAGTATGTATTGGCTTCAAAATTAAATACGGGAACCAATCCTAATAGTGCTTCACAACCAGCAATGCCATTGGTCTTCCAGCAGAGCACTTGGCTGAAATCCATGGTTAAAGAAATTTATTCTGGAAGCTATGTTCAGGGGTGGGTTGCCATAATGGGATTCTTGTATCCAGCGGCGCAATACAGCGCATTTACTGGTAATATAGCTAATGCGGAAAGCGCAGATAAAGATAAAAATGTTTATTGGAATCTGTTTCCGGTTGCCCGCGGTACACTTGAAGGTTATGCTACTGTTTATTGCTACTTTGATAGAACTAATATGTTTAATGATGATAAGAAAGGCATTGGATATACAGGAGATTGGGAAAAATATATTGATAATTATACCTATATGCAGACAATGAGATATGTACCCTCGGACTATAAAAAAGCATCGCCAAGTGCTTCATATATAAAACGTCTTAATGACCCGAACATGAAGTACAATGAAGTATGGTAAAAACATACGCATTAGGAGAATACTGAGTATTTAAAACCTCATAAATACATACAACTTTCTAAAATACTCAGGTAAAAGGAGCCTCGCGGAAATATATTTCCGCGAGGTTTCTTTTAAGTCTAAAATAAAAGACACGGAACTAATTGTGTTGTTCCGTGTCTTTTAGGTGTTTGGCAACAATTATAGTTTGAAATCAATCACACCGTCATAAGCATAACGATACATCTGCTCAATTTCCTTAAACAGCGGATAACGCGGATTAGAAACCGTGCATTGGTCGTCAAATGCCAATTCCGGCAGAGTTTTCATTGCTTCTTCCCAATCTTCTTCTTTAATACCCCATTCGCGGATAGAGGTCGGAATATTGAGTTTGCGTTTCATTTCTTCTAAAGCTTTAATCAAATTGTCAACAGCCTCGTCATCGGTTTTGCCTTTTAGGCCGATACCGCGGGCAAACGCCGCATACGCCGCTTTGGTGTTTGGAAAACGATATTGCGGGAATGTTGCCTGTTTGGTTGGGCAATCGTTGGAGTTGAAACGAATCACCTGACAAATCAGCAAAGCATTGGCAAAACCATGCGGAATATGGAAAGCCGCGCCTAGTTTATGCGCCATTGAGTGGCAAACACCCAAAAAGGCGTTGGCAAACGCCATACCGGCAATAGTAGCGGCATGATGCACTTTTTCACGAGCTTCTGCGTCGCCGGTTTCATACGATTTAATCAAGTTTTCATAAATCAAACGACCGGATTCGACTGACAAACCGCGTGTGTAGTCTGTAGCCATGCTGGAAACATAGGATTCCAACGCGTGTGTCATAACGTCAATACCCGAAGCGGCGCACAAACCTTTAGGCATTGTCAACACCAAATCAGTATCCACAATCGCCATAGTAGGTGTTAAAGCATAGTCGGCAATCGCATATTTTACGCCGGTAGCGTCATCGGTAATAATAGAGAACGGCGTAACTTCCGAACCTGTACCCGAAGTTGTCGGCACAGCCACCATTTCGGCTTTTTGCCCCATTGGCGGAAATTCAAAAATACGTTTGCGGATATCCATAAAACGACGTGCCAAATCTTCAAATTTAAGTTCCGGATGCTCGTACATAATCCACAAAATTTTTGTCGCGTCAATCGGAGAACCGCCGCCCAGCGCGATAAACACATCCGGTTCAAAGCTGTTTACCATATCGCGGGCTTTGTTAATGGTCGACAAATCCGGGTCCGGCTTAACATCGCTGAATATTTTATATTGAATGCCAAGCGGCTCCAAAATATCGGTCAATTTTTTGGTATATCCCAAATCAAACAAAGGTTTATCGGTCACGATAAAGGCTTTTTTGCGGCCTTTTAATTCTTTGAGCGCAAAAGACAAACAACCCGGTTTGAAATAAACTTTCGGCGGAACTCTGAACCAGAGCATATTTTCTTCACGTTTAGCCACATTTTTAATATTCATCAGATGTTTTACTCCCACGTTTTCACTAACCGCATTGCCGCCCCAAGAGCCGCAGCCCAAAGTCAAAGACGGGTCTAGTCTAAAGTTATAAATATCGCCGATAGCACCTTGCGCCGACGGACAGTTAATCATCACGCGGCCGGTTGGCATAACATCGCCGTATCGTTTAATTCTGTCATCGTTGCGCACGTTTGTATACAAAACCGAAGTGTGTCCGCAGCCGGCAAATTCTACCAAAGATTTAGCTTTTGACATGGCGTCTTCAAAATCTTTGGCCTTATACATTGCCAAAACCGGCGAAAGTTTTTCATAAGAAAACGGCTCTTCTGTCCCGATTTTAGAAACTTCACCGATAATAACTTTGGTGTTTTCCGGAACTTTTACGCCGGCCATAGCCGCAATTTTAGCCGCCGGCTGTCCAACGATGTCGGCATTGATTCTGCCGTCTTTCAAAATTGTGGCAGCCACTTTTTCACGCTCTTTTGCGCTCAAAATATAAGCGCCGCGTTTTACAAATTCTTCTTTAACTTCATTATAAACGGCATCGCAAACCACAACAGATTGCTCAGAGGCGCAAATCATGCCGTTATCAAAAGTTTTAGACATCAAAACCGAGCTAACTGCCATTTGAATGTCGGCAGATTCGTCAATAACGGCCGGAGTGTTTCCCGGACCAACGCCCAAAGCCGGAGTTCCGGAAGAATATGCGGATTTCACCATTCCCGGACCGCCTGTAGCCAAAATCAAATCTGCCTGCTGCATAAGATATTGAGTGCGCGGCAAACTTGGTTCATCTATCCAAGCAATAATATCTTTCGGCGCGCCGGCTTTTACAGCTTCTTCCAAAATCATTTTTGCGGTTTCAATCGTGCATTTTTTAGCGCGCGGGTGCGGTGAAAAAATTATACCGTTACGAGTTTTGAGGGCTATCAAGGATTTGAAAATCACAGTAGAAGTCGGGTTTGTTGTCGGAATAACGCCGGCAATAACCCCGATTGGTTCGGCAAATTTAATCAGACCGTTTTCTTTGTCTTCTTCAATAATGCCGCAGGTTTTAGTGTCTTTATATTTGTTATAAATATATTCCGAAGCAAAGTGATTTTTAATTACCTTATCTTCGGCCACGCCCATACCTGTTTCTTCCACAGCCATTTTAGCAAGCGGAATACGCATTGAGCTGGCTTTTAATGCCACGCGGCGAAAAATTTCATCAACTTGTTCTTGTGTGAAAGTTGCAAATTCCTTTTGAGCGGCGCTGACTTTTTTAATCAAGCCGCCGATGTATTCTTGTTCTTTTTGTTCATCAACATTCAAAATTTTATCCATAATGTCCTCCTGTTAATTCGCTCTTATTGTAGTGGATAAATCATAAAAAAGAAGTAAATTTTAGCTTTCCACGCTTCACATTTTATTACCAAATATAACTGTTATGTTGAAAAATGTTGTTTTAATTATATATTATATGCGTAAAGTTTTATGAGAGGAGATAAAATATGAAACATACATTTTTAAACCTAATGGCAATTTGCGGATTGGCTTTGCTGAGCAGCAATGCAATGGCGGCAAATACTGCAAAAACCACAACCAAACCGGTTAGCAAAATTTCTGATGTCAAAGCTATGCCAGATGACACCGAAGTTGTGATTCAAGGCGTGATTGTACAAAGTTTGGGTGATGAGAATTATCTGGTCAAAGATGACAGCGGCACGGTAAATATTGAAATTGACGAAGATTTGGTGCAGGGCAACACCATCACTCCGGAAGCCGAAGTTTTGATTACCGCCACCGTGGACCAAGATGACAATGTCACATCTTTAGAAGCTGAAGAAGTGCAGTTTGTGCCGGCAAATACTCCGACTGCCGTCAATAAATCAGCAAATTAGTGCTGGATATAAATTTTTTCCATAATTTGCAAAATCGCCATTATCGGCGATTTTGTTGTTAAGAAAGATTAAACTGCTTGGCAAACAGGTGTTTATCCTGTCCGTTGATGAGCTGAATTTTGTCATTTTGCAAAATATGCGGCAGCTCAATTGAAACAAAAGTGCTGCGCGGGTCGGCATTTTTCACAAAAGCTGTCACATTTCCGGACGCCGCAGCAATAAAGCGAGCCGAGGCCAACGCCCAAACTTTTAAGATTTCCGTATTCGGACAGCCGCTGCCGGTTTCAAGTCCCAAAGCAATCAATTTTTTGCCGCAGTCAGTATTGTCTAGGGTTTGGCATTCTGGGTGGTTTTGTAAATACGCCAGAGCCATATCCTTGTTTTCACGTGTTGGCAAATAGCTGATGCTGTAGAGTACAACGCTGTCCGGCGGAGTTGAAACATCTTCATTTTCGGCAATTTCATAGGCTTTAGCAAGTTTTTCCATTTTATTTATATCAATCCTCTGCGGTTTCGGTTTGTTGTTTAGCAGTACGGCGGCGATTTAAAACTCTGCGGCGAGGTTTTTCTGCCGAGGCGTCTTCGTTAGAAGCATTTTCTTTTGTCGGCTCGGAAAATGTTTCTGTTTTTTCTTCGGTTTCTGCTTTTTCTTTAGACGCAATATCAATTACCGTGAAACTACGGCGTTTTTTTGTTTTTTCAGCAGGTGCCGGATTTTTTTCTGCCGGAGATGCTGTGTCAGCAGGCGGAACAGCTGCTTGAGTTTCTACTAAATTTGTGTTTTCC